>Cebus_capucinus_imitator_PRJNA485217_SSR098__coassemble_1697_pt1 | contig 30778 bp, 21 predicted proteins | sample Cebus_capucinus_imitator_PRJNA485217_SSR098__metabat2_high_PE_014 | metagenome-assembled genome bin Cebus_capucinus_imitator_PRJNA485217_SSR098 | reverse complement strand
CGCCCAATGCCTAAAGTAAGCATTAGAAGACTGGAACCAGCCCGCCCAGGTGCTGGTATAGACCACCAGACCGGTACCAATCAGAGCGAAAAACGCGGGCACACCATCGCGCAGGGCACCAGCAGCCAGCCAGCTTGTATAACCCAGGGCACGACGAGCCTGCACATCCCACAGCACGGTTAGCAGACCCATAGCAGCAATAAAGAAGAGAGAATTCCACTTCACGCCCACCGCACAACCGGCAGCAATACCGGCAGCAACACGCCAGAAACGGAAACCAACACCGGGACCGAAGAAACTCTGCGGCAGAGTACCCTTATTGGCAGTCACCAAATCCACGGTGCGCTGAGCCAAAATACGGCGAGAACGCTGACGATCCAACAAAAGCAACACAAAAGTAGCCAGCAGCCAGAACATCTGGAAAATATCCAGCAGAGCCAGACGAGACTGAACAATCATCAGACCGTCCACCGCGCCCAACAGGGCAGCAATGGATGCCACCGTGACCGAACGGAAAAGTAGCCAACCGGCAAGCGCCAGCAGAGCAACCGCCAGTGTGCCGGTCAGAGCCGCACCAAAACGCCAACCCAGAGGATTATTATCCCCAAAAAGCATCATGCCAAAGGCAATCATCCACTTACCCAGCGGCGGGTGCACCACGTACTCGGGCTGATCAGCAAGAATCTCAGTTCCCGGATGACCCGCCACAAAGGCAGCATTGGCCTCCTTAGTCCAGGAGAACTCCACACCGTAGTGCAGATAGGAGTAGCCGTCCTTTGCATAATAGGTCTCATCAAAGACAATCGCATTAGGATGCGCAAGATTCACAAAACGTAGGATACCGCCCAGAAGTACAATCAAAGCCGGTGCTAGCCATGCATAGCGCGGCAAAGAAGCCTTAGCGACATGAAGCCGGTCTAAAAGAGCATCAAATTGATACACTACCGGTGCTGTACGGGGCGTTTTCACGGAAGAAGAAATAGAACTCACTCCCTAATGCTAACCTAAGTGCCCGCACAAGCCACTCATCTGAAAGCGTCGGGAGAACCAAAGCCAAAAATATTACAATAGAGAAGTGACCGCAGAACATATCGGCGCAGACAATACCGGCCTCCACGCGCCCGAGGCTCTAGAAACCACCGCACCCAGCGAAGCAGCGCCCGAAAGCCGTGATGAAGGTACCGGCCAGCTGATTCTTGGCGGAACCCCCATCGGCAACCTGCAAGACGCCAGCGAACGTCTGCGCGCAGCCCTTGCGAGTGCCGATATTATCGCGGTCGAAGACACCCGCAAACTACGCACTCTCGCCGCGGGACTGGGCGTGCACACTAGCGGTCGTGTAATCGTCAACCACGACCACAATGAAGAAGCCCGCAGCGCCCAGCTGGTGGAGGCCGTTGCCGCAGGTCAGCAGGTTCTGCTGCTTTCAGATGCCGGCATGCCCACTATCTCTGATCCGGGCTATATTGCCGCCAGTGCCGTAGCGCAGGCGAACCTGCCAGTGACCGTTATCCCCGGTCCCTCCGCGGCACTCACTGCCCTTGCCCTGTCGGGGCTGCCCACCGGTCGCTTTACCTTTGAAGGCTTCCTAGCACGCAAAGGCAGTGATCGCAGCCGCCGTCTGCGTTCCCTGGCTCATGAGGAACGCACCATGATCTTCTACGAATCCCCGCACCGCACCGCTGCCACCCTGGCAGATTTCGCGGATGTTTTCGGCGCTGAGCGTCGTGCTGTGGTCTGTCGAGAGCTAACCAAACTGCACGAAGAAGTGATTCGCGGCAGCTTGGAGGAGCTGGTCTCCTGGGCAGAAGAGACCCAGATCCGCGGTGAAATTGTGCTGGTTGTTGAGGGCGCCCCCGAACCCGAAGCTCCCGAGGCTGAAGATGTACTCGCCGCAGTGCTGTCACGTGTGGACGCCGGCGAGCGCCTCAAGAGCGCCTGCGCAGCCGTAGCGGCCGAGAGCGGAGTCTCTAAGCGAGACCTCTACGAAGCGGCCCTTGCAGCACGCAATAGCTAAATTTTCACCACAGACTTTTGAACTCTAAGGAACACTATGTGCGATAGCAGCGTAGAACTCACCCAGGAGTATCTGGACTCCCTGGCGGCGCTCAGCGGCTACACCATGCCCAGCCAGCGCTCGCTGACCGGCACCCTTTTTGATCACGGCTGGCAGGTAGAAGAAGGTCAAACCCCCGACCCCTACCAGGCTCACTATTACACCGGTATTGCCGAAGAAGCTAGCGGTGAGGGAACCCGTCGCCGCTCCACCACCGGGGAGAATGGTCGCAGTCGCAACCTTGTGTTTCCTCCCGCACCGGCGCCCCTGCCCTATCCGATTGTAGATAACCATACCCATATGGATCTGCTCGATGGGGAAGTGGAGATTAGCGCTCGCGATGCCCTGGATACCGGTGAGAAGCTCGGTATTGCCCGTATTGTGCAGGTGGGCTGCGATGTTCCTTCTTCGCTCTATGCTGTGGCGGCAGCTCACGCTGATTCGCGCGTGCTAGCTGCTGTTGCTCTGCACCCCAATACCGCTCCCGAGCTGGCTGAAGCGGGGCTGTTGGATGAGCACCTGGCAATGATTGACTCTCTGGCGGCAGATGCCCGTGTGCGCGCCATCGGCGAGACCGGTCTGGATTATTTCCGCACCGGTGAGGATGGTATGGAAGCTCAACACTATAGCTTCCGTGAGCATATTCGCATGGCAAAGAAGCACGGCGTTGCCCTGCAGATTCACGATCGCGATGCTCATGAGGATGTAGTACGTATTCTGGATGAGGAAGGCGCGCCGGAGAAAGTGGTCTTCCACTGCTACTCGGGCGGACCTGAGCTTGCTACAATCTGTAATGAACGTGGCTGGTATATGAGCTTTGCCGGTACGGTCACTTTTAAAAACTCACTCGCTCTTCAGGAATCTTTGGCGATGACTCGCCCGGAGCTGATGCTGGCTGAGACGGACGCACCGTTTTTGACCCCGCATCCTTTCCGCGGCCGCCCGAATGCCTCCTATATGACGAACTATACGGTTCGTTTTATGGCTGCTCACCGCGGGGATGACCTGGAGGCTCTATGCCGTCAGATTGCTGAAAACTCTCACGCTGTCTACGGAGATTGGGACTAAACGCTCCCTCGTATCATTTCCCAGATTTTTACCCCTCTTATACATCACACCACTGGTTTAACGGTGGTGTGATGCTGTAGAATGGGGGATTGTGCTACCGCAGGTAGTGCGAGCCAAGGCGAGGGCAGCATAGACTGCCGTAATCGACGAGGTGGCAAAGGGTAACTCCGGCGCCATACACTTGGCGCATTCAACACTAAAGAAATGGAGACACCCATGTCTGAGATTAAGCTGGTTGCAGAGCCCCGCGTTGACTTCGGTAAGGGCTACGCACGTCGTATCCGCGTTGCAGGCAACATCCCCGCCGTAATCTACGGTAAGGACGCAGAGCCCAAGCACATCATCCTGCCCGGTCACGAGACCACCCTGGCAGTTCGCGACCGCGACGCAGTGCTGGTTATCGAGGTTGAAGGCGAAGAGATCAAGGCAACCGTTCAGGAAATCCAGCGCCACCCCATCCGCCCCGAGCTGCAGCACATCGACCTGCTGTTCGTAAAGTAAGCTCAGCGGACTATAAACGCACTCTAAACTCCTGCTAAAACACAGGAGCTAGAGACTAAGGGCATAGCCCGCACCCGATAGGCGGGTGCGGGCTATCTCTTTACCCGCCTTCTTCTACCCGTTTTATCCCTAACCTCGGACACTCGGCATTAAAGGACACACAATGGCAGATACCTGGCTCATTTTCGGCCTGGGCAACCCCGGCAGCCAGTATGAAAAAACCCGTCACAATATTGGTCAGATGGCTCTGGACGCCCTCGCCCGCGAAATCGGCGGCTCCTTCCGTAAGCAGGGAACCACCGGCGCGGTCACCTGCGAAGGCCGTCTGGGCTACGGCGGTCCGAAGGTTATTCTCGCCAAGTCCCTAGGCTATATGAACACCTCCGGCGGCCCGGTATCGGCACTGGCAAAGTTCTACAATATTGACCCGGATCATATTATTGTGATTCACGATGAGCTGGATATTCCCTTTGATACCGTCAAACTCAAAAAGGGCGGGGGAGATAACGGCCATAACGGCCTGAAAGATATCACCAAGGCGCTGGGCACTAAGGACTATTACCGCGTGCGCTCCGGCATTGGCCGCCCGCCCGGACGCATGGAGGTCTCCAGCTTTGTGCTCAAGCCCTTTAGCAGCACCGAAGCTAAAGACCTGCCCTTCCTGATTGACAATTCTGCCGAGGCAGCCCGCATGATTATTAGCGATGGCCTGCTGGCAGCACAGCAGAAATTCCACGCGGCATAGCGGTCTCCTTCTAGGCGCCCGCATGAAGCTACGCTGTGAGCAAGGACGTGCCTAAACTTAGGGAACGCTACTACACGCGGCGCCTGAAAAAGGAATAAGCTAGTAAAATATGCCGTTATTAAATCCAGAGACTATCAGGAAAGGCCGGTCATGACCCAGTACGCAACCGAGAGCAATATCCCGCTCACCGATGAGGTTGTCCGCGCCCTGCGCGCAGACTTCCCCATTCTATCCACCGAGGTCAACGGCCAGCCCCTGGTATACCTGGACTCCGGCGCTACCAGTCAGAAGCCCATCCAGGTGCTGGATGCTGAGCGTGACTTCTACCTGCACGCCAACTCCGCCGTACACCGCGGCGCGCACACCCTGGCGGTTGAGGCAACCGACCTCTTTGAAGAGGCACGTCGCACCGTTGCAGAGTTTGTGGGCGCCGATGAAGAAGAGATTGTCTGGACCTCTAACGCCACCGAGGCGCTGAACCTGGTCGCTTACGCCATCGGCAACGCCTCCCAGGGCGTCGGAGGAGAAAAGGCACAGCGCTTTGCACTGAGTGAGGGCGATGAAATTCTCACCACCGAGCTGGAGCACCACGCGAACCTGATTCCCTGGCAGATCCTGGCTCAGCGCACCGGTGCCACCCTGCGCCACGTACCCGTGACAGAAGACGGCCAGCTGGACTACGAAGCAGCGGCGGAACTCATTAATGAGAACACCCGCATTGTTGCCTTCACCCATGTCTCCAATGTCACCGGCGCTATTACCGATGTGCCCCTGATGGTTTCCCTGGCGCAGAAGGTCGGCGCGCTCACCGTGCTGGACGCCTGCCAGTCCGTACCCCATATGCCCGTGAACTTCCACGAGCTGGATGTGGATTTCGCTGCCTTCTCTGGTCATAAGATGCTCGCACCCACCGGAATTGGTGTGCTCTACGGCCGCGCCGAGCTGCTGGATGCCCTGCCGCCCTTCCTCACCGGTGGCTCCATGATTACCCGCGTGGGTCTGCAGGACGCCGAGTATATGCCTGCACCCACTAAATTTGAGGCGGGCACCCAGCGCGTTTCCCAGGCCGTCGCCCTGGCTGAGGCTGTACGCTACCTGCAGCATATCGGTATGGAGAACGTCCTCGCATGGGAACACCATCTGGCGGCCCTGCTGGTTGAGGGCGTAGAAAATATTGACGGCGTGCGCCTGCTCGGTCCCAAAGATCCTGCCAAACGCGCCGGCCTGGTAGCCTTTGCCCTGGATGGAGTGCACCCGCACGACGCCGGCCAGCTTCTGGACACCAAGGGTATTGCTGTGCGCGTGGGTCACCACTGCGCCCAGCCCCTGCACCGCTGCGCCGGTGTGGGCTCCTCTACCCGCGCCTCCACCTATATCTACAATACGACCGAAGATGTGCAGCGCTTTATTGAAGAGCTGGCAACCATCCGCCCCTATTTCGGTCTCTAAGATTTACACGAAGATAACGATTAAAGAAGAAGATTTATGTCTCTTGAAGCCCTATACCAAGACATTATTCTGGAGCACTCCAAGCAGCGTACCGGCGACGGCCTGATCGAGGTACCCGCCGGTCACCGCAGCGCCGATAACCACCAGTACAACCCCACCTGCGGCGATGAAATTAACCTGCGCCTGGTGCTCTCCGATGAGCTTAAGGACGGCAAGCCCATGGTGGAATCCATCTCCTGGGAAGGCGATGGCTGTTCTATCTCTATGGCTGCGGCTTCCGTACTCTCCGAGATGGCTCCCGGTATGACCGTGGATGAGCTGCAGAGCCACGTGGATGCATTCCGCGAGATGCTGCGCTCGCGCGGTAAGGTGACTCTGGATGAGGAAGAGTACGGCGATATGGCGGCTTTTGCCGGTGTTTCCAAGTTCATGGCACGCGTCAAGTGCGCCATGCTCTCCTGGGTTGCTGCCGAAGAGGCCTCCCGCGAGGCTCAGGCTAAGTAGTCTGTAGACCAGAAGAAAAGCTCCGGGAGGAACGATTCTATTCGTTCCTCCCGGAGCTTTTCTTAAACGTAGAGCAGGGAGCCTTAGACAGTCTCCAGGCTTTCGGCGCTAATCAGACCCTCGCGCAGCACGCGACCGGTAGTCTTCTCATCATCGAGCAGACGCATCAGGCGGCTCAGAGCCTCAATAGCATCGTGCTCGGCCTCCAGAAGATTCACCACCTTACGCAGCTTGGTGCTGGAGGTGTGCTGGGTGTAGGGGAAGTAGTGTACGCGCACACCCACCTCGGCAAAGCGGCGCTCCAGTGCCTCGCCCTTGGGAGTACCTTTCCAGTCGTCACCCTTAAAGAACACATCAAAGGGCTTCTTAGACCAGGTGGCAAGCTTATCCGAGGTGGTCTCAACGTGCACCTCATCCACATAATCGCAATGGGAGACAATGGCGGCGCGCTCCTCAATGGGAACCACGGGGCGGCGACCCTTGGTCTGCTCCAGCACATCATCGTGAACAACGCCGGCAATCAGGTAGTCGCAATTTTCCTTTGCCTGGCGCAGGATATTCAGGTGCCCGTAATGGAACATATCGTAGGCGCCGGCAGCGTAGCCAATAATCATGGGGTCCTCGGTGATGGTTGGTGAAAAATATACGGCAGGATTCGGAAGAGCCGTGAATTTAAGGATAACGGATAGAGAGAGGGAGCGGGGCGCTTAACCGTGCAGGGTTAAGAACCCCGCCCGCCTCTGTATCCTTGACGAGAGCTTAGCCCTGAATGGACAGCCACTTCTCAGCGGAAGAAGCCAGAACCTTCAGCACACGACCGACCTGAGGCTCAGCGGCTGCAGCAATCTTCTTACCTACCAGGGGAATGGAGCACTTGACCTCGCCGGCAAGATCCACACGGGTCTGCTCACCGGCAGCAACCAGCTGCTGGGTAGCGTTAGCGCTAATGGGCATACCGTTAACCTTCACCTCGGAGGTAACGGTGCGGGAACCATCGGCAGCCGGTGCGCTGACCGAATCAACCTGGGTCATCTGCACGCCCTGGGAAACGAACTTCTTAGCAACATCCGGCACGCGGTCGGCAGGAATGGTGCGCACGGTGGTCGCAGTGAATGCGCCCGCCTCATCACCGCTCAGGGAGAAGCTATTGAACTCTACAGCAACCTCGGCGCAGACAAAACGCGCGAAATCTTCGCTGGCGTAGGCGTGAGCAACCTGCTGCACGGATGCATTGACCAGAGTGGATTCATTAACAGCCATGGGGCCTATCCTTTACAATCATTCCCGCACTATCGCATGTACACCGCGGGAGAGTATATACCGCTCTCAAGCATAGCCTGAGAAGCTGTGAACGCGCTGTATACGCGGGTGCTATTCAGCCCGAAATCCAAGCCTCTTTAGGCAGCCGGCGCCAGAGCGTTAATGCGTGCCATTTCCGCCTTGCCATTGCGGTGCGCGCGCCATGCCTGACGCAATCGAGCCATATAGCCTTCCTTGCGAATCTGCTTGCCCTCCAGCAGGGCGTTCAGACCTTCGCGCAGCTGACGAGCGGAAATCTCGGGGGAAGGGACATAGGGATGGGTGCTCTGGAATAGGCTCGGGTTTGCCAGAGCCAGATTGAGCTTATCGAAGAGATCCTGGCGGTCATCAACCACCACAGCCTGACCCTGCTCCTCCATCATGGTGGCGAAGGGAACCTGGTGGTTATCCACAACCTCGTCGAACTCGGCGCGGCGGGGAACAACCAGGGGTATAGCGCCCACGCGGCGCGCATCCTTAATGGAACCGGGGCCACCCTGAACCAGCACCACGCGTGCGGTGGCGTAGTAGTCCAGCAGCTCGCCGGCGGGCAGAAGCTTAACATTATCGCCGCGCTCAATGGGAGCGGTGTGACCGTGCTGAATCAGGCAGCGAACCTGAGGGTTCTCTTCTAGGTAGGCGTCAACCCAGCGGAGAAGACGGTCGAAGTTATGGTAATCGGTGCCCAGAGAAACCACCAGATCATAGGTCTTGACCGGGATGGCAACGGGTGCAACGGAAGGGGTGAAAATCGGCAGGTCGAACTTGGCGGTATCAACACTGACCTGCGGGAAATTCTGAATAGACATCAGCCTATTCCTCTCTATGTATTTATCGGTGATGATGCACGGACAGAGTTCGGAAGTGTCCGCCGATACCCGCTAACAGCCTGGGCAAGCCGGAAGAGCCTGAGGCTAGCGCGGGTGCGAAGAGAATGCTCCGGGGTGAGTGGAATAATCCCTTCTATCTCGCATTGTACTCTCTGTGCCATCTGCTGCAAGTTGGGGTAATGCAGTGGTTAGTGAGGGAATACTATGCGACATCTATATCATGAGGGTACCCTATAAAAGATTAACCCTCTACTTCAAGTATAAGTCTTAAAGTAGAGGGTAATCAACGTGTTTGGACGCAGGATACAGGGTGTGCACTGTGAGAGTGGGCACAGCATATATCTGACATGGCAGGGCCACCAAGAACCCGGCGGAACCTAGAAAATTGGGTGAATCACCTGAGCCTCAGGGAAATTCTGCTGAGCCGCAGAAGACTGCACCATAATCTCATCGGCAATCACATAGAGCATCTTGCCCGTCATCGTCGGCAGAGTCGGACGATCATAGCACTCAATATACTGACTCTTGACCCCGCGCAGCTTAGCCACCACAAAAAACGGCACCGCCACGCCCGCCCCGGCAGAAACCACCGCATCCGGGCGCTCCTTGGCAAAAATCTTGAGCGCCAAAAAGAAATTACGCACCGCATTCTTCAGATTGCGCGTGGTTGGATAATACGCCCAATAGGTACGCTCATCCTTCAGCGCCGACTCAACGTCCGGCTGCTTAAAACTAACCCACACACGCTCATAGGGCTCCCAAGCGGGCATGGTCGCGGTCAAATGCTTCAAATGACCACCGCTGCTCGACACCAACAGAATCTTCTTCTTCGCCGGAGTCGAAGACTCGGAAACAGAATCAACCGCATCCGGAAGCTGCGGAGAAACCATTCTTATCCCTTCCTCTCATCAGGAATAAACACCAATAAAACATCCGCCCGCTCCAGGGTGCGCAGCTGAGAGACCATCTCGCGCAGCATAGCGCGGGAAGTACGCCGAGAAATAGGCACCAAAACCGCCCCGGCAGCATCGGCAACACGCAGGGACAGAGGCAACAATAGGCTCTCATCCAGCTCCAAAAGAACCGGCATAGGCTGAGCGGATAAAAACTCCTCAGGGGTTACCTGCTCAAAGACCTCGCGGGAAAGATCCGCATCAGCAAAACGCGCATAGGAACCATCTAATTCCCGACGCACCCAGGTAAAGAGACGAGGCACCAGGGCCGCAGAAGGTGCATCCTCACTCACCGGCATAATCGCAAGACCCGACAAACCACTGGACGACAGACGCGAATCAGCCGCGCCCACAGCGCGCAGCAGCAACTGAGCATCACGCTCAGCCCGCTGAGCGTGGAACTCAAAAACCGGCACACCAAACTCCAGAGCACGATCCACAAAACGCACACGAGGATTCACACGATCAAAAGCGTAGGCGAGTACCGCACCCAGTAGCAGACCCAGCACACCACCGGCAATAGCCAGAGGCACACGACCCAGACTCGAGGGCTTAGAAGGAACAGAAGCGGCAGAGACAATACGACCACCCGTAGTAGCGGTCAGCTGCACCTGAGCCTTCTGCGCCGAGGCCTTCTGAGCTTCCTCGGTCTCCTGAGCCTTTGCCGCAGCGCTCGCCTGAGAATCCAGCTGCTTGACACGTTCATCCACCAGGGACTGTACCGACTCCTTGCGCACTTGCAAATAGGCTTCGGAGAGCGCATTGGCATATTGAGCCGCACGCTGAGCATTGGGGGAGGAGGCCTCAAAATCAAGCACAGAGGTCTGAGAAGTACCCGTGACCTTCACCTGGGACTGTACCTTTTTGATCAGATCAGCCTCGGGCACATCCACACCCTGGGTACGCAAAGCCACCGCCGCACGCGTAGCCACCTGAGTGGAGGAAGCAATACGCGCCTCGGTTGCAATATCCACTTTGAGAGAATTAGCGCTCGCGGCACCATTCGGGTCGGTCACCAGAGGATAAACCACCACCGTTGCCTTGGCGCTAAACTTCTGAGGCTGAGATTTCGCGTAAGCAAAACCAGCACCCACGCCCAGCACCAGGCAGAGCGCCACAATCCAGCTATGGCGCCACACACGAGATAACTGAGCCCTCAAAGACACCGTTGCGTTCTTTCGATCCGCAGAAGATTCCATCATCTAATCCTTTATCCCAACTGAGGCTTTCGACCCGCGTCGGGAAGCCAAAAAATCACTCAAACCAATATACTCGCGTGCCACCCAACAGAGCGCCGCGTAGCTACCACAGAAAGTCACCGCGTAAATCACCAGGGACTTTAGTCCCTGACCGTGCCAGGCCAAACACGCCGCCGCCAGCACAGAAGGAACCCCCGCAGCCAGCAGCAGAGTGGGAGCCATCTGCGCCCAGGAGGCACGAATACCCACCAGCTTAAAGACCTGATAACTCGCCAGAGCCGTATCAATTAGAATCGCCAAGGCCCAGGCAATCACAGCGCCCCACATGCCAAAGCTGGGCACCAGCGAGAAATTCAGCACCAGAGACAGCACAAGAGCTGCGAGCTTATTGCCCAGCTGCCAACGGCTCTTACCGCTCATCAGTAGCAAAGATTGCACACCACCGGCGCTCATAGAGAGCATAACCGCCGGAGCAATCACCCATAAAATCGGGGCACCGGCACTAAAATCACGACCGAAAACGCTCAGCAGAGTCGGACCAAAAAATGCCAGGCTCAAATAAAAAGGCCAGGCCAGCAGGGTCAGCACGCGGGTAGTTGCCAAGAAAATATCGCTCGCACGCTTGCGGTTATCAATAGCCAGAGCCGCACTAATGGCAGGACCGGTCACAATACGACAGGTGTGCTCAATCATGGTACCCACGCGCACACAGCGATTGACCGCACCGTAAATACCTGCCGCCACGGGGCCGGCAAAGGCGCTCACACAGAGTACATCCACCCACTCCAGGGCGGTCTCAACCAGGGCGGCAAAACCGCGCGCCGAGCTAAAAGACCAGAAGGAGCGGAAGTTCTCCGCCGGGGCGTAGGCCCCGGAGGCACCCGTGGGCTTGGGCTCTACAGGATCGGCGAGTGCCGCTCCCATAAAGCGATGTGTCAGAATTCCCGCAATAGCACAGACCGCCAGAACCGGCAGCGTCCACGCCAAGGTCAGTGCCGGAAGCAGAGATATCTGAAGCTGGGAAGCACCCCACGCCACCACCGCAAAAACCGCTACTAGACGCAGGGTTGGCAGCAGCACATTCTGCAACAGGGTAAAAAGCACCACTCGGGATAAACCGCGCAGCGCCCCAAAGCACAGGGTCATCACCGCAGCCAGAGGAATACAGGGAGCCGCCAGTAGCAGGGCATTGCGCGTGGCGGTCGGCAGATCAGCCACCAGAGCATACACAATGACCCCGGCAGATAGAGCACAGGAAAAAAGTTGCACCGGAAGGCTCGCATAGTGCAGCAAACGCGGCAGCTGACGTACTCGACCCACAGCACGCTGCGCCGAAAAAGTACGTATCAGGCCCGTATCCGCACCAAAAACCGTCAGCGAAGTAGCCAGCGCGAAAAACGCCATCAGGTTAAAAAACTCACCCGCCGCCGCCGCACCCGCGCCATTAGAGACCACCAGGGTGGTCACAAAAGCAATAGCCGCACCGTACATCACGCACAGAGAGGCCAGAGAACCGCTCTTAGCCAAAGACATGACGGCCCTCCTTTACCTCAGACGCGTGTACCGCACGCAGGCGGTGGAGGTCAGCAACAAAATACTCAGCTGGGCAATATCAAAACTATAGAAAATAAAGACCACAGCCGCGCACACGCTCACACTGTGCAACCACCACGCCACCACCGGATGATCTCCATAGGAACGATGCGCCGACCAGCCGCTGACAATGCTGCCCAACACCCAGAGCACAAAAAAGCCCAGACCCACAAAACCAAAACAGAACATAAGGGTCCACAAATAGCCCTGAGTACCCATCGACACACCCACACTGGGCGCCATGCGGGGAGTACCGTATCCCAGAATGGGGGATTGCAAGGTAGCCTCCCAGGTCAGCTGGTATAGAGTCGCGCGACCACCGGTGGAATCAGAATAATCCTGACGCCCCAGCACCGCATCCACCGTACCCGAGGCAAAAAGAGCAATAACAGCCGCCACAATAGCCGCTAGCCCCCAGGCAACCGCACGCCAACGAGCCGCCAGAATCTGACGGAAGAGCACATAGGCACAGCACACGCCCAGACCAATAAACATACCGCGATTACTGGTAGAAATAGCCGGAACTGTAGAGAGCCCCAGAGCGATCAGCAGCAGAATCTTATGTGCGATACGGCGCGTGAGGGTAAAAATAGCCAGCATGACCGGGGTCAGCAGAGTATAGGCAAGACCCCAACTATTCGCATAGGGGAAAGGAGCCGAAGGGCGCTTATAGGGCTCCGGAGCACCCCAAGGAAACTGAATCTCAGCCAGAGGCGGCTGCATATAATCACGCACCAGGGGGTTACGCATCAGCCCCGAAGGCACCACAAAACTCATGGGCGTCTGCAGACGGAACTCCGGGAAGAGCACACCCGCCCACCCGAGCACCACCAGGGTACCCCACAGGGTCGCCAAACCGCCCAACAGACGGCGCAGCGTCAGAGTCTGCGGAGCATTATAAAAATAGAGAGCGTACACACCAGCGCTAGCAATATTAACCCAGCGCAACCCCCAGGCAATGAGATCCGTAGAAGAGCGCAGAGCCATAGCGCAGACCAAAACCCATAACGTTAGAGCCCCCCAGATCCACAGGGTACCGGGCACGCGAATACCCCCGCGCACCGTCATATACGCCACCATAATCAGCGCAAGAATCGGGGGTGCAATCTGCAGCACGCCCAGAGCCCAGAGCAGGGGAAAACCGTAGAGAAGAGCCAGCAGAGGCCATGCCGGTAAATCCGCTCGGGGGCTTGAAGTCAGGATACGAGCTGAGGGCAGTACTCTGGTAGAAGAGTTGGGGCGGGCAGAATGCGCTCGCTGGGAAAAAGACAGAGCTTTGGACGCGCCGGAGACCGCCTCGGCACTCACCGAGACGGTAGATTCTGAGGGTTTATAAACCCTAAAGGGTGGCGTGCTCGCCACCTGGCGCATCATTAAAGCTATTCCTTTCTAATGGTCAGAGAATTTAGAGACCGCGGCCGGTCTTCTGGACGGCATCCAGCAGGGTCTGACCCTTAACAGCGCCGCTAGCCACCACCAGGGCAGCCCAGGCACGCAGCTGACGCGGATCGCGACGCAGAGCCGAACGGGCATAAGCCACCGCCTGGGCACGGTGACCTAAAGAAGCATGAACATATGCCACCTGACCTGCAATACGCGCGAGCCCGCGCGGATGCTGCTCAAACTCCGGGAACTTACGCAGAATATAGCTCAGACCATCCGCCATAGCCTGCCACTTACCGGCAAAGAAGGACTGACGATCCCAGAGCACACCAATCAGTGCCTCCTGCACCGAATAAATATCCCCGAAACGGGTCGCGCGCAGCAGTAAATCATAGTCCTCACCGTAGGAAGCAGGTAACTCTTCATCTACCAGGCCAATTGGGCGTTGGGAAGAACTCAGCAGATCATCGCGGCGGTATAGCAGCGCCGAGGGATGAATCTCCGTAATGCGAGAGCCCAAAAAATCGTGGAAGCTCGCACGCTCGGGTGCCAGACGCACAATATTCTGACCGTTGGTACGCACGCTAATACCCGAAGCAATAGCCACAGCCTGCGGACGCTGCTGCCATAACGCCACCTGCTTGCTCAGCTTTGCAGGCATCCACCAATCGTCATCATCACAAAAACCAATCAGCTCCCCGCCAGCTGCCAGAATACCGCTATTGCGGCCACCTGCAAGACCACCGGTACGCGTATTAGACACGATGCTCAGCGAGCGATTGGTGGGGATAGAGAGGTCTTCCAGACGGTCTGGGTCCACGCGGTCAAAGACCACTAAAACCTCAACAGAGCCCGGATAATCCTGAGCAAAAATAGACTCAACGGCCCTACGCAGCAGCTGTGGGCGCTTACCGTTGGTAGCAATAATAGCGGATACAGAAGGGTACATATACACTCCCGGTGGTTGGGTGAGAGAAAGAAAAAATTTAGTGCTCGGCGCTGTGGCTCAGAGAGACGAATTTACGGCGCATGGATACCAGCACCGTGGCAGCATTAGCCACAAAAAGCAGAGCATAGACCAGCACAAAAAGCGGGCCGAAACCCCAGAGAACAAAAATCCAGCACAGGGTACCGGCATCCATATGCAAATTCACAAAAGAACGCAGAGTGCCACCCGTGGAGGGAGCAGCGGTCTTACGGGTGCGGCGCAGCTGCTCGGCAAGAATCTGGCTCATAAAATGGCCGGCGGTCAGCACGCTAAAAGCCAGAGGAACCCACCATAAAGCCCAAGAGGAGGGCATCCAGGACTCGGGGGAGAAATGCTGCGGAAAGCGAATAAAGCCCACCAGCACCGCCACATGAATACAGGGAGTGCGGATAGAATCCACCACATGATCCAGCCACTCACCGGCGGGGGAGGAAGCACCCGTTACGCGAGCCACCTGGCCGTCCGCAGAATCCAAGGCGTAGCCTAGCGCCAGTAAAAATGCCGCGAGCAGACCCATAGGAATAGAGGGGGTAGCGAGCATGAGCAGCACAATACCGCAGGCGGAGACGGTAGCGCTGATAGCGGTGACACCGTTGGGACCAATACCCAAAGCCACAGCCGAGGCGGCAAAAACGCGCGCCACGCGGCGGTTCACCCATCGGGTGTAGGCGGGCACACCGGCACCCGATTTCTGGGCGCCATTAAGCTGCTGAAGAGTCTGTCGGAAAACAGACCCGCGGGAGGATGAAGACATAATGCTCTCTTCACATATCGGTGGTGGATGCTCGCAAGGGGCTATATCTCGGGCCGGAAGTGAGAATAGCCGTTGAGTGCAGAGGAAAAGTATATCCTCTACACCCAACTATATAGATATTCACCCCGTGTACTCAAGATAAAACGCTCTATGAACCTGCGGCTTAAAAACTCACTGACCTGATAAGAAACCCTCTCATATGGGTTTAATGGGGCTCTCAGAAACTCGCTCTTATGACCTAGCGACCCGGCACCAGAAAAGCATAAAAATACCCGTGGTATCGGTGTAGCGGTAGTAACATGCCGGTGTGTTCCTTCTAACCCTAGAGAGAACACACCGGCACATCTATTGAGATATTTCAGCTAGACTCTAGCCCTCTTCACGAGCTACGGGCTGCTCGGGCTGAGGCTGTTCAGCGGGAGCATCCTCAGCAGGCGCTTCAGCAAGCTGCTCGGGCTGCTCCTGTGCCTTCTGCCCAAGCGTAGAATGAGCGGTCATACCAAAGCTCACATTCGGGCTGCGGCGCCAATTCGCCTGAACCTGAACCGCAATGACATTCTCACCCTCGCGTAGATACTCGGCAGGTACCCTTACATGATCAGTGACCCGCTCGGAGAGAATATCCGGGGCAGCCGTTGCGTACATGCGCGGGCTCAAACGACCCTCACGCAGATTCTTACGGAATACCTCATGACCGTTGACATAGACAACAATACCGTCATCCGCCCAGGTCATCAGTTGAAGATCCGCGGCAGCCTGCTCAGCCGACAGCTGCACCGAGCGGCGAGCATAGAAACCCAGCTCCTGCTTGGAACGCTCCGTCTGACGCTCAATACGGGTATTAACCGGGGCATTACCCCAACCCAGAGGAGCCTTACCGCTCAGCCACTGCTGGTCCTCGGGCAGGTCTGCACGCCACTGCTCCTCGCTCGCGCTATTCCAGGAAGCAACGGGATCAGAGATGGTCGTGCGATAGGACCATTCCTCATCACCGCTGAGCACGCTGGTGACGGTCTGAGTATTGACCGCGCGCGGCCCCTGGTCAGCGGGCGTAACCGGGGTGCGACCCAGCAGGGAGACCGCCGCCAAGCTAAAGCTCAGATTGGGAGAGCCAGCCCAGTTTGCCTGCACCTGGGCGGCAATCACATTGGAGCCCTCCTGCAGGTACTCTGCGGGAACCTCCACAATCTCGCTGGAGATGCCCTTGGAAGAATCCGGGATGGCATTAGCGTAGGAGTTATAGCGCACCTCACCCTCGCGCAGATTCTTACGGAAGACCTCATGACCATTGACATAGAGCACAATGCCGTCATCGGCGCGAGTAATTAGCTGTAGGGGAACCCTCGACTGTTCCTTGGTCAGGTGCACGCCGCGGCGAGCGTAGAAGCCCAGAGAATCCTTAGGACGCTCCAGCTGGGTCTTCAGGTCGGCAGCATTACCCCAGCCGAAGGGAGCCCAGGCGGGCTTCCAGGTATCATCTCCGCGAATATCCTTCAGATTCTGAGTTGTCCAATCCGAGGGCATATCGGCGCTTACCGGGGCATAGAACCACGCTTCGGAACCGTCCAGAATTACGCGGGTCGCATCCAGCTCTTGCAGGACTCCGGGAGCCAACGCCGGTAGACTTGCCACCGGAGTGGACGCCGAGTAGTTGCCCGCAGGATCGGCCGCGCGCGCAAAGTAGCGCGCATTGGGCTCATAGGGTAGGCGGATCGAGGTGGAATAGGTCGTAGCGATCACACGATCATTGCGCAGAATCTGGTAGCGAGCCTTCTGATCCCCGACTTTCTGCCAACTGAGCTTGTCATAGGCGGTACGAGTCAGACCGTCCAGCTCATGCTCAACCTTAAGATCCGTGGGTGCCTCCGGAGCACTTGAGTCACGCTGAGCATAGCGGGCAAAGCCGACAGTATTCTGCATACCATTGGCACCCAGAGACTTGGCAATATCGCCACCCACCCAGAGAATACCTCGGGAATCTACAAAGGTCTCCCAGATACCCAAACCGTGGAAACCCACAATCTTGGGGTCAAATTCGGGCAGATAGCTGCCGGATTTCTGATCGTAGGCGCCCACCAGACGAATAGTGTCTATCTGGGTGTAATCCTGATTCCACGGGTTATTGACATTATCTGCACCGTGGTAGATAAAGTCACCGCAATGGCATGAGGTAAAGACCGTGGGGGTATTCTTAGTGCTCTTATCCAGGTAGAGGTCCTGGAAATCGCCGCCATTACGGCTAATGGAGCTATTAATACGGTAGGAGAGATCCTGACCGCGATAAATGCTCATCATATGCTCAGTGCCGGCGGTCCAGACGTTCTCGCCGTCAAAGAGCACACCGTGCTGATATCCCCACTGAGTAAACTGAGGTCGGGGATTCATATTGGCTATATTGGGACGCTGATCCTCAGTAATACGGCTGTAGGTATCCGAAGGCTGCCAAGACCACTTCTGCGCCAGATACACCTTACCGTCCGGGTTGGAATAGCCCTTCAGAGCCGCCAAGCCGAAGGAGTTACCGGTATCGTCCGTTTCGAGACGGGTGAAATAACCTGCAATAAAGACCTCGGAATTATCTTCTCGAGCATCTACCGCGGTAATCAAACCGTTGACCGCCGGGGTCCAGGATGTATCAATACTCTTAGAGGCAATATCAACGCGAATAATATTGCCGGTCGCCACGGTAGAGTGCGCATCGCGTACATTGGTAAAGGAACCGGCAATATAGAGCTTGCCGTCAATCACCTTTAGTGCACGACCCTGGGGTAGGGAACCCGCACGATGCTGCAGACGAATAGTCCAGGAGGAATCAATAGCGCCGGTAGCAGCATCCACCACCACAAAGCCCTGGATAGGCTGACCGTTTACACTCGTAAATTCGCCGCCAATAGCCAGACGATTATCGGGCAGGGCAGCAAGAGATTTTACCTGACCATTAAGATCAATCTTAAAATCCTTAACGGGCTCTACGCTATTAACGTCATAACCCACCAGATATTTCTGCTGAATACTCCGGGGCTCGTCATCCTTGGGATTCTCATTGACAATAGCCTCAAAATCACCGCCGGTAAAAACGGTATTACCTACCTGGGTAATGGCCTGCACCTGGGTGTGGAATTCATTCTTCTTCCAGGGACGCTTCTCAGAATCAACGCCCGGAGTACCCGCTTCACCATTGGTACGCCACTTCACCGGCTCAGAATAGCTATTGTGCAGGGCACGACGCTCAAAACCAGCAGAACCCGAATCAGCAATAGCCTCTCGATTAAGATCCTGCTGAGTTAGCTTGGGACGCAGGTACATCTGCGCATAGGCCTGGGGCTTACCGGAGTTCTTTTTGCGGAAGACAAAGGAATTCTGATCTTGCATCAGATATTCTTCGTCACTGGAGGTAACCGGAGTGTTATTGCCGTAGACAAAACCAATTTCATAGTTCATATCTCGGTCGGCAATAAAAGACATATTGGCGAAGGCACCGGGGTCGGATGAGTCATGAATGGTCGTATTATAGGGGTACTCACCACCCCAGCCATTCGATGCCGGACGCTGCACATTGACGTCATATTGCGTATAACGCTCATTAAGATTCTTAACCGTGTACTTGCCCCAATTGGCACGCGCACGCAAAGTCCACGACCAACGCTCAGTATTCAGACGCTGAACCGTTGCCTCCTGCCAGGCGGTTCCCTCAACATTTAGGGCACGGCGAATACGGATACCGTCCTCCAAATCATCGGGACGGATACCCGAACCGTCAGTATCATTATTGAGCAGAGCGTTCACGGTGGTCGAAGGCAGCTGCACGGGGGAGAAGGCGGAGGCGCTAAAACCTTCGCTAAGCTGCACGCTCTTCTTGCCCTCAGCCTCCACCAGCTTACCCGCCTGCTCGGGGGCGTTGCCGGTCAGCAGATCGCTAGCCTTTCCGCGGCCGTTATAGCTCTCCAGCCAGCCGTTGCGACCGCGACCAATGAGCACCCAGCCGCCGCCGTCATACTCCTGATCGCAGTAGAACTGCTGCGGCTCAGACATCTGATCGGTCAGCAGCCAATAGGCACCCGAAGTCGCCTTGGGGTTGAGCTGCTTAATTTCATAGCAGGATGCCGCGGCGTGCGCTGCATCGTGCCCGTCGTATACGGTCTCATCCGCCTGGGCAATGCTCCCGCCGGTGGGAAGCAGAGGTAACGCCAGAGACAGACCGAGCGCACCCGCCAGGAGGGTACGCCATTTTCCTCGTGCCATAGGAATCTCCAATGTAGGTTCGGCTATGAACCGGCAGCCTGTGCCGGTTAAACCGAAGTTGAGCGAAAATATTGGTAGATATGGTCAGGTACCTATCGACAGTTTATTAGTACCTTTCATAACTATTTTAGCAATCGGGGTTATTCGGGAAATCATGACGCGCTATTTTCGTCACGCCATTTTCCGTCACCAGAGTGTAAATATTCAGGGAACGCTTGGGAGAGCCGGAGGTATCAATCACCGCGCCGGTACTATCCTTCAGGACTACCTTCGAGGAGTCCATACAAACCTCCAGAAGCTGCGCGGGCTTGCCCTCATAGGTGGTTTCAGCAATGCGCGGGGTGCCCACCACGGTGGACTGACCCTCATAACGCCAACCGTTCTGCAGGTACTCCAGCGCCGACATGGTGAACTCTTCCTGAGCGGCACCGGTGGACATAGCGGCAATGGCGTCAATGGTGCCCTGATCCAGCGCTACCGAGGAGCGCTCGCCGGGTTGTCCCTCCTCGGTTGCTTCGCTGGGGGAGGCGGAGGCAGCGGGCTGTGCTTTGACCTCGGAGAGGCTCTTCTCATAGCTATTGACCAGCTCTGTATTTTTCTTAACCTCGGGCGCATCGACGGTAATGGTACGACCCGAATTTTTGAGGTCTTCGGCGCCCTCATAGCTATCCGGGGGAGAAGAAAGGCTTGCGCTCGCCGAACTGGAGGCTGCGGGGGAATCAGAATTGCTTGCAGCTGCAGAAGAGCCCTGAGCGGTTTGTGAAATGGCGGAAGAAGCTTGAACAGAAGAAGCCGTGGTAGAGCTCTGAGAGCTTGATGCAGAAGAGCTGGGGGAAGCAGATTCCTGAGCAGGAGAGCCGCAGGAAGAGAGAACAAGAGCAAGCCCTAAGGGAATAATACCCAGGGCCGAAGGTATACGAGGCATAGTGAACCTATTCGATGATTGAAGAAGAGTGAATACGCCGCTTATCCGCCCAAAGGCAGAGAGGCGAGCGTATTCAGTATAGAACTTTGAATGCCCCGTGCGCAGCCAAGGCTATACACAGGGAAAGAGGAGAAACAAAGCCCGCCCTCCGCCTCCGCCCCACAGGTGGGAAGATATCAGAGAGCGGGCTTTGCACCTCACAAACCTACGGAGCTTAGGAACTCATAGACACGGTTGACGCGGAGTAATTACCCGCGCTATCAATGGTGCGCACCGCATAGCGAGCACCATCGCGGTGCGCCACGGTGTAATCGGTGCCGGTCACGGTAGCAATCACACGGTCATCGCGCATCACCTGGTATTGTGCACCGGGCACAGCCTTCCACGAGATTCGATCCTTATCTCCCGTGCGAGTAACAGAGGCGGAGCTGGGGGTGTCCGGCGGGGTCACATCGCGCGCTGCAAAGCGTGCAAAGCCCACGGTCTTCTGCGTGCCATTGGCACCCAGGGAACGGTTGATATCGCCGCCAACCCACAGGGTGCCGCGAGAATCGGTAAAGGATGCCCAGACACCAAAATCGTGCGGAGCATTGACTCGGCTCTTGCCCTTAAGAACAGGGTTGAACTCACCGATCATTTCACCGCTATCCTTATCAAAAGCAGCAATCAGACGGATTGAGTGCACATCACTATAGCCGCTGGTCCACGGCTCGTAGTAGTCAGCATTGCTATAGAGCACATGACCGCAATGGCAGGATCCGTACACATTGGAGCCCGACATGCTCAGCGACTGGAAATCGCCGCCCTGGCGGGTAATTGAGGAGGAAGTACGCGCGTGATCGCTCTTGCGGTAGCTGGCAATTAGATGCTCGGTGCCGCCGGTAAAGACCTGATCTCCCGTATCCAGCACAGCAAACTGGAAACCGTACATACCGGACGTATTTTGGGGAGTGAGAGAAAGCTTCCAATTCCAGGTGATATTGGAGGCATCCTTACCGCTCATAGCCGCCAGACGGAATGCGCTGCGAGAGTTTAGCTGGCTAAAATAGCCGGCGGCGTGCACGGTGGAGTTATCCTCGGCTGCGCTAATGCTATTGACGGTGCCGTTAAAAATCGGTCGCCAGGTGCGGTCCACCTCGCCGGTGGAGAGCTTCAGGCGCGCTGCACCTCGTGAGTAGGCAGCATTGGGCGAGGTATGGCCCTTCACATGGGTGAAATTACCGGCAAGGTACAGATAATCCCCCTGCACCTGCATGCTTTTGACCTGCACGGGTGCGGTGGTGCCGCGGCGCTCCAGCTGAATATCCCAGGTTTTATCAATGCTGCCGGAGGTTGCATCCAGAATCGCAAAATGATTAACCGCGACACCGTTCACGCGGGTGAACTCGCCGCCAATGGCCAAACGATTACCGGGCAGCGCCACCATGCTTTTAACCTGACCGTTGACGGTGGGGCGGAAGGTCGTCACGAACTCGCCGCTATCCACGTTGTATCCTGCGATATTTGCCTGATCCACGCGGGTACCGGCAGCTGATTCAATATAGGCGAAGTCGCCACCGGTAAAGACGGTATTGCCCACCTGGGCAAAGCTCTGTACCTGGGTGTTGAGCTCGGTGTATCGACCGCTGGAGGTGCTTTCAGAAGTGCGCCACTTGACCGGCATGGTGTAGCTTTCGGGCAGCGCACGGCGGTTAGATGCCGCGCTACCCTGTGCACCGAGGGGGCTAAAACGCAGATCCTTTTGGGTTACGTGCGGGCGCAGGTAAATCTGGGTAAAGGGCACAGAGTGACCATTCGTTCCTGCCGGCTGGTAGATATAGGAGCTGGGGCTGGAGTTGCCATAGACCATATCCCAACCGTAGGTGAAACCGAGCTTATATTCACGCTCGCCATCGGTGTACAGCTGCAGGGACTGCTTGCCTTCTACATCGTACATTTTGGAGGTGCTAGCCAAACGGGTATTTTGGCGTCCGCCCGGGTCGACAAAGCTAAAGGTGCCCCAGCGTTCGGGCCAGCTCATGGCCCAGGTCCACTGGTTTGCCATCTCACGGTGGGCGCGTACTTCCTGCCAGCTATTGCCCTGCACATCGTAGGCGCGGCGGAATCGGATGCCGTCCTGCTGATCCTTGAGCTTGGTGCCGTTCATCAGGGCATTGATGGTGGTGGAGGGCAGCTGTACGGGGTTAAAGGCGCTTACGCTCTGCGGGTTGGTGTAGAGCTCGGCGGGGTTGCCCTTACCGTTATAGGATTCGCTCCAGCCTTCGCGGCCGCGACCGACCATAACCCAGCCGCCTCCGTCAGTTTCCTGGTCGCAGTAGAAGCGTTCGGGACCGGACATTTCGGGGGTGTAGAGCCAGTAGGTGCCGCTGGTCGCTTCGGGCTTGACCTGTTTGATTTCATAGCAGCTGGCGGCGGCGCGGTCGCTGCTGGAGCCGTCCGGGGTATCGGCGGCGGTTGCGGGTAGTAAGGGCGCAATGGTGAGTGCGGCGGCGAGGGCTAACCCGAGGGAGCCCCACCGTCGAATGGTTGGGTTTTTCATTATTCTCTTTTCATCGGGGATATGACTTTAGACTATCACGCGCTGTGTTCAACCTTAGAGTTAAACTATAGAAATTCCGGGCTGTTTAGCTCACATTTAAAATGTCCTTTTCTCTGAGTATCGATAGGCGCTGAAAACACCTAATCTCATCTCTCCCCGCATCCCACACCTATATGAGATACCCCGGCGCTGAGAGCATAAAGGCACCGGCTCGCAAAGCCTGAGGGAGTATCCTTGAATACGGCGTATAGCCCCGTGATATAGGCGTAGATTCGGAAGGTAGCATATATGGCACAGCAGACTCAGCAGCTGCACTCCCTGCAGCAGATCCTTAGCAATAACCCCCGCTACCGCGCTATTGTTGAGCAGGCAAGCTCTTCAGCCCCCTCATCCCGTGCCCTAATCGGCGCGGTTGCCGGTGTGCAGGCGGCTCTCATTGCCGATATTGCCTCCCGTATGGACCCGGCACGTACCCTGCTGCTCATTGCCCCCACCGAACGCCAGGCAGAAGATAGCGCCCACGCCCTGCGTGCCTTTTTGCCCGAAGAGCAGATTGCTCTCTTTCCCGCCTGGGAGACCCTGCCCCATGAGCGCCTATCCCCGCGTAGCGATACGGTGGGTGCGCGCCTACAGGTGTTGCACGCCCTCACCCACGACTCTGAGCCGACCCCTCGCGTGGTCATTGCCCCGGTGCGCGCCGCGATTCAGCCCCTGGTTTCCGGTATTGAGAATCTAGAACCGGTGCACCTGGCACAGGGCGAAGAGTACGACTTTAAGCGCGTTATTTCCGCGCTGAACGATGCTGCCTATTCTCGTGTTGACCTGGTAGCTAAGCGGGGCGAATACGCGGTGCGCGGCGGTATTATTGACGTCTTTTCTCCCGTGGATCGATACCCGGTGCGCCTGGAATTTTTCGGCGATGAACTGGATGAAATTCGCCTCTTTTCGCCCAGCGATCAGCGTGCCTTGGGCAGCGATGCCGCGCACCCAAAAGAGATAACTCTGCTGCCTTGCCGTGAGCTGCTCATTACCCCGCAGGTACAGAGCTCCGCTGCGCGTGTGAAAGATCAGTACCCTGCCTACGCCTCCATGTTGGAGAAGATTGCCGGCGGTATTTATGTGGAGGGTATGGAATCCCTGATTCCTCTGCTGGTGCCTGAGCTCAATTCCCTTATCTCCCTGCTGCCGGCAGATTCTATGGTCATGGTTTCCGAGCCTGGTCGTGTGCATGCTCGCGCGGAGGATTTGGTGGCGACCAACCGCGAGTTTTTGCACGCCGCCTGGGAAAACGCTTCCGAAGAGAGTGACGTGGCTGCCCCGGTGGATATTGCGGTTTCCGATGCGGGTTTCCGCACCCTGGATGACATCGCGCAGGAGGCGGGCGAGCGTGCCCTGCCCTGGTGGGAGATCACCGAGCTTGTTGCCGATGACTCCATGATTGCTGACGCTCTGGACGATGGTGTGGATAGCTTTAGCCTACCCGCCCAGGTGGTTCCCTCCTACACCGGTTCCACTGAGTCCATGGTGCAGGAGGTCGGTGAGCTAATTCGTGACTCCTGGCGTGTGCTGGTGCTGACTAACGGTGCCGGTGCGGTCAACCGCTTGGCGGAAATTTTCTCTCAGGCTGATATTCCCGCCGCGTCCTTCCGCGGTGAGATTCAGCCCGGTATTGTGGAGCTGGCTCAGGCACCGGCTCAGGCTGGTTTCCGCCTGGACGAGGAGAAGCTGGCGGTCTTTACCGAGGCGGAGATTCTGGGTCGCCGCGGCACTTACGCCCCGCGCGGTAGTGCGCCCAAGCTCAAGCCTCGTCGCCGTCGTGCCGCGGTGGATCCTCTAGCGCTGAACCCGGGCGATTATGTGGTGCATGAGCGCCACGGTATCGGTCGTTTTGTGCAGATGGAATCCCGCCCGGTTCCCGGCGCGAGCCCGATGGCTAAGGATGCCCCCAGTCGCGAGTACTTGGTGATTGAGTATGCTCCGTCTAAGCGTGGCGGCGCCCCGGATCGCCTCTTTGTGCCCAGTGATCAGCTGGATTTGATTTCCCACTATGTGGGTTCTGATGCCCCGGCTCTGTCTAAAATGGGCGGTAGCGATTGGTCTAAGGCGAAGAGTCGCGCTCGCAAGGCGGTGCGTGATATTGCCGCGGATCTGGTCAAGCTCTATTCGGCGCGCCAGGCATCTCGCGGTCACGCCTTTAGCGAGGATACTCCTTGGCAGCGTGAGTTGGAGGAATCTTTCCCCTATAACGAGACTCCCGATCAGCTTAACGCCATTTACGAGGTTAAAGCGGATATGGAGCGCGAGGTGCCCATGGACCGCCTGATTTCCGGTGACGTGGGCTTTGGTAAGACCGAGGTGGCAGTTCGAGCAGCGTTCAAGGCTATTCAGGATGGTAAGCAGGTTGCTGTGCTGGTGCCGACCACTCTGTTGGCTCAGCAGCATTTTGAGACCTTTACCGAGCGTTTCTCGGGCTTCCCGGTGCGCGTGAAGGTGCTTTCCCGCTTCCAGAAGGCGAAGGAAACCCGCCAGATTACCGAGGAATTGGCGGCGGGCACCGTGGATGTGGTGATTGGTACCCACCGCATTCTCTCCGATAGTGTGGTGTTCAAGGATCTGGGTCTGGTCATTATTGACGAGGAGCAGCGCTTTGGTGTGGAGCATAAGGAAAAGCTCAAGAAGCTGCGCACCAATGTGGACGTGCTTGCCATGAGCGCGACCCCCATTCCGCGCACCCTGGAAATGTCCCTGACCGGCATTCGCGAGACCTCCACCCTGGCAACCGCCCCGGAGGAGCGCCACCCGGTGCTCACCTATGTGGGTCCGCGTACCGATAATCAGATTATTGCTGCGATTCGCCGCGAACTTATGCGCGAGGGTCAGGTGTTCTTTGTACACAATCGCGTGGCTGATATTGATGATGTTGCCGCCGAGATTGGCCGCCTGGTGCCCGAGGCGCGTATTGCTACCGCGCACGGCAAGATGAGCGAGTCGCGCCTGGAGCAGATTATTGTGGACTTCTGGGAGCGCCGCTTTGATGTGCTGGTGTGCACCACCATTGTGGAGACCGGCCTGGATATTTCCAATGCGAATACCCTGATTGTGGATCAGGCGCAGAATTACGGTTTGAGCCAGCTGCACCAGTTGCGCGGTCGTGTGGGTCGCGGCCGTGAGCGCGCCTACGCCTATTTCCTCTACCCTGCGGGCAAGATGCTTGGCGAGGTGGCTCATGAGCGACTCAAGGCTGTGGCCACCCACAATGAGCTGGGTGCCGGTTTGCAGCTGGCTATGAAGGATTTGGAGATTCGCGGTGCGGGCAATCTGCTCGGCGGTGAGCAATCCGGTCATATTGCCGGTGTGGGCTTTGACCTGTATCTGCGCATGGTGGGTGAGGCCGTTGCTGCTTTCCGCGGCGAAACTGAGGAGCGCGTGCGCGAGGTTAAGGTGGATCTGCCGGTTAATGCCCATATTCCGCATTCCTATATTGATTCTGAGCGTCTGCGCCTGCAGGCATACCGTCAGATTGCCTCGGCCGATACTCCCGCTAAGCTGCAGGAGGCTCGCGAGGAGCTAACCGACCGTTACGGTGCGTTGCCCGAGCCGGTGGAGAATCTGCTGCGTGTTTCTGCTCTGCGTCAGTTGGCAAGTTCTGCCGGTATTCAGGAGATTATGCTCATGGGTCCGAAGGTTCGTGTGGTGACCGATGCGCCCCTGGCGGAGTCGCGCGTGATGCGTCTGCAGCGCGTGTACCCGGGTGCAACTCATACTCAGCCTAAGGGTATGAGTACCTGGGTGACTTTGCTGCCTCGTCCGAAGACTCTGCCGGTGGGTGGTCGTGAACTGGTGGATGCTGAGATTCTTCTCTGGGCGGCGAAGATGATTAATTCCATCTTTAGCGCCGAACCGAAGTCCCTGGCTGAGTTGAGCTTGGAGGCTCCGGCAGCTAACTCGTAGACCCGCATTCTCGATCCCGCAGAGCGCTTCACCCCGCCGCGTATACCCGATACATGCCTGCTATGGCGCAATATTCACAATCCGGTATTCGCGGCGGGGTGTTGCATTTGAATAGTGAGGGTAGAATAGCTCACAATTATTATTGTGACTTCTTCTAAAACTCGACGTATTGTAATTCTGGGTGGCGGCCCTGCCGGCTACGAGGCCGCGCTGGTTGCTGCCTCCTCCGGTGCCGATGTCACCCTGATTGAAAAGAACGCTATCGGTGGCTCCGCCGTGCTCACCGATGTGGTGCCCTCTAAGACTCTGATTGCTACCGCGGAGACCATGACTCAGTTCTCCGACGCCGGTAGCCTGGGCATTGAGAATATGCAGGGTTTGACCCCTCAGCTGCGCGTGGATATGAACAAGGTGAATACCCGTGTTCTCAACCTCGCTAAGCAGCAGTCCGCCGATATTAAGCGCGCCCTGGCAACCGCCGGTGTTAAGCTCATTCACGGCTCGGCTCGTCTTGCCGACCGCCACACCGTGCACGTGACCGATAATACGGGTCTGGAGTACGACCTGCACGCTGATTTTGTGCTGCTGGCTGTGGGTACTCACCCGCGCGAAATGGCAACTGGCATGCCTGATGGCGAGCGTATTCTGACCTGGACTCAGCTGTACAATTTGCGCGAGGTGCCCGAAGAGCTGATTGTGATCGGTTCGGGCGTGACCGGTGCCGAGTTCGCCTCCGCCTATGAGGGTTTGGGCTCGAAGGTGACTCTGATTTCTTCCCGTGATCGCGTGCTTCCCGGTGAGGATGAAGACGCTGCTCGCGTGCTGGAGGATGTTTTTGAACGCCGCGGCGTGCGCGTGATGCCTCGCTCCCGTGCGGATGCTGTGGAGCGCACCGAGACCGGTGTGGTGGTGACCCTGTCGGATGGCCGTAAGGTTTCTGGTACTCACTGTCTGGTGGCTATTGGTTCTATTCCCAATACTGCGGATATGGGTCTTGAGGAGGCGGGCGTTGAGCTGGCTCCCAGCGGCCATGTGCTGGTGGACGGTGTGTCTCGTACCTCGGTGAACAATATCTATGCTGCTGGCGACTGCACCGGCGTGTACCCCCTGGCATCCGTGGCAGCTATGCAGGGTCGTATTGCCATGGCTCACGTGCTGGGTGATATCGTCAAGCCCCTGCGCACCGACCAGGTTGCGGCAAATATTTTCACCTCCCCCGAGATTGCAACCGTGGGTATTACCGAGAAGGAACTGAACGATGGCGACCGTCGAGGCGACGCCGTGATGATTCCTCTGCCCACCAACCCGCGCGCCAAGATGATGGCTGTGACCGAGGGCTTTGTGAAGATTTTTGCCCGTAAGCACTCCGGCACCGTGATCGGTGGCGTGGTGGTGGGTCCGCGTGCCTCCGAGCTGATTTTCCCCATTTCTCTGGCGGTGGATAAGAAGCTGAACGTGGACGACCTGGCGGAGACCTTTGCAGTCTACCCCTCGCTGACCGGTACTATTGCCGAGGCAGCGCGTCGTCTGCACCCGCGCTACTAGTACACTGCAATACAGGCAGATACACGAAGGGAGCCGGTGATTCATCACGAATCACCGGCTCCCTTCGTAGTCTGTAGAGAAGCTAAATATACAGAGCCTTAGGCCTTGACGTCTGCCTTCTCTTCGCCCACGGTATCCATATCAATATCCTTGGTCTCATGGGTGAGCAGGATAAAGATAATGCTCAGTACCGAAGCAATTGCCAGGTACAGACCCACCGCACCGGTACCGTAGGAGGCGTTCAGCGCCACGGCAACGAAGGGGGTCAGGGACGCACCCAGAATACTTGCAATATTGTAGGCAAGACCCGAGGCGGTGTAACGCACATTGGTCGGGTACAGCTCGGGCAGGTAGGCACTCATAGAACCGAAGGAGAAGCCCATCAGCAGCATACCCACCGAGAGGAAGACGGTCACCAGCACGGTGTTCGCACCAGCGCCGGTACCCAGACGCTCGGGGTTCAGGAAGTACACGAAGGACAGACCGAAGAGAGCAATACCCACGGTGGTCCACAGCTGCTGCTTGCGACGGCCGTACTTATCGGCGAAGTAACCCGAGAGGGGAATACCGATTGCGAAGAAAACAATGGAGATCAGCTGAATAATCAGGAAGGTGCTGTAGCTAATGCCCAGGCCGCCCTTTTCGGGCTTAGCGATACCGTAGGAGAGAATCCATGCGGTCATCAGGTAGAAGAGCACATAGCAGGCAACCATAATGAAGGTACCCTGAATAATGGGCCACCATGCGGTTCGCACCGCGGCAACCAGCGGGGTCTTAACCTTCTTATCCTCATTCAGCGCCTTCTTGAAGACCGGGGTTTCCTCGAGCTTGAAACGCACGTACAGGCCCACAGCCACCATCACAATGGAGCACAGGAAGGGCACACGCCAACCCCATACCAGGAAGGGGCTGTCCAGATTACCCTTATCGCGGGTGGAGTCAAAGCCCATCAGGGCGGTCAGCAGCAGCATAAAGCCGTTAGCGAGAATAAAGCCGATGGGTGCACCCAGCTGCGGCCACATAGCGGCACGCGCACGCTTGCCCGGCTCGGAGTATTCGCTGGCAAGCAGCGCCGCGCCGGACCATTCGCCGCCCAGACCCAGGCCCTGGCAGAAACGCATAATGGTCAGCATAGCGGGTGCCCAGATACCGATCTGCTGGTAGGTGGGCAGCAGGCCGATAAAGAAGGTCGCCAGACCCATGGTCAGCAGTGCGCCCACCAGGGTTGCTTTACGGCCGATGCGGTCGCCAAAGTGACCGAAGATAATGGAGCCCAGGGGGCGCGCCACGAATGCAACACCGAAGGTTGCGAAGGAAGTCAGCAGCGCGGTGGTTGCGTCGGCGGTGTTTGCAAAGAAGAGCGCCGGGAAGACTGCCACGGCTGCGGTGGCGTAGATATAGAAGTCATAGAATTCAATGGTGGTGCCCACCAGGGAGGCGATAATAACCTGCGCCTTGGTGGTCTTGGATACAGATGCTTCCGCTACCTGATCCGTGGTGGTCACAGTTGAGCTCATGGCTGTCCTTTGTGAATTGTGTGTTGAAAAGTCTCCGCGCGCGGCGGAAATTGTGAGTACGAAGAGCGGCAGATAAGGTTATCTATTCTTCGTACTTAAGGCATACCGTATAACTCTACGCCGTGAACATAGGAATGTAAATATTTTCACGGTCTGATACTCCTATACGGACAGTGAATATGCACTCTATGTATAATGCCTTGCCCGCGAAGCAACCTGGCCGCCAAAAAGAGGGCAGCACAAAGCCCCGCACTCGTATATCAACGAATACGGGGCTTTGAGAACTATCTCTACAGGCTACTTAATGGTTGCCAGCACAGCACCGGCGGTGACAGTATCACCGGCTACAGCGGACAGACCCGAAATCTTACCCGCCTTATGAGCATTAATGGGCTGCTCCATCTTCATAGCCTCCAGTACCAGCACCAGGTCGCCCTCGGCAACGGTATCACCGTCAGAGACAGCAACCTTCACAATGGTGCCCTGCATGGGGCTGGTCAGATCATTACCGCTTGCTGCAGCGCCAGCACCGCGAGCGCTACGCGACTTGCGGGACTTGGAGGCACTCTTCGCAGCGGGCTTGGAGGCACCGGCTGCCAAATCGCCCGGCAGTACAACTTCCAGGCGCTTACCGTTGACCTCAACGACCACGCGCTGACGATCCTCATCCTCACTATCGGCGGCACCCAGGGTACCGTCGTACTGGGGGATGGTGTTCTTAAACTCGGTCTCAATCC
>Cebus_capucinus_imitator_PRJNA485217_SSR098__coassemble_1688_pt1 | contig 31798 bp, 23 predicted proteins | sample Cebus_capucinus_imitator_PRJNA485217_SSR098__metabat2_high_PE_014 | metagenome-assembled genome bin Cebus_capucinus_imitator_PRJNA485217_SSR098 | reverse complement strand
AAGTAGGGGAGTAACACTATGCCGACTATTGTGATTGCAACCGGTAATCAGGGTAAGTTGCGTGAGCTGCGTGAGCTGCTGCGCGGCGCTATTCCCGGCCTGGATGTTGATACCGAGGTGGTCAGTGCCGCCGAGGTTAATGCTCCCGATGTGCCAGAGACCGGTGTGAGCTTTGCTGAGAATTCCCTGCTGAAGGCTCGTGCTGTTGCCGATGCTACCGGCCTGATTGCTATTGCCGATGACTCCGGTCTGCAGGTGGATGTGCTTGGCGGCGCTCCCGGTATTTTCTCGGCGCGCTGGGCTGGCCGTCACGGCGATGATAGCGCGAATGTGAACCTGCTGCTGGCTCAGCTTGCCGATATTGCCCCCGAGCATCGTGGGGCTCACTTTAGCTGCGCTGCATCCCTTGCTCTGCCCGCTTCCCGCGGCGAGTTCACCGCGGTTGAGCATGGCTATATGCCCGGTACTTTGCGCTATGAGGCAGCTGGTGAGGGTGGTTTTGGCTACGACCCGATTTTTGAATCCACCGAGCTGACCGCCGGTATTGACGGTGAGCCCCCGGCATATAACGGCGAGTACGCGCACTTGACCAATGCTGAAATCCCCGCGGAGGTTAAGAACGCTATTAGTCACCGCGCTCGCGCTTTTGATGCCCTGCTACCGCAGATTATTGAAGCGGTTAAGCTTTACCGCGGCGAATAATACAGTCGCTACCCCAGACATGGCGCGAGCAAAGCGTTCGAAAACGCCCGCGCGCATGTGCATCGCTGTGCAGTCCACGCTAGGATAGAATATCTGCGGTGGACTGCACAGCTCTGCGCGCCCAGGTAAGGGTATTGACGTACCCGACCACTTATCACTGACCAATCAACGCAAAGGACTTTTTCGTGGCAACTTCCTCGTATACCGCCCGCAGCCTCTCCGTGCTCGAAGGCCTCGAAGCCGTCCGCAAGCGCCCGGGTATGTACATTGGCTCCACCGATTCGCGCGGTCTGATGCACTGCCTCTGGGAGATTATTGATAACTCTGTGGACGAGGCGCTGGCGGGTTTTGGCCAGTCCATTAACATTATTCTCTACCGCGATGGCTCCGTTGAGGTTCAGGATGACGGTCGCGGTATCCCCACCGATATTGAGCCGCGCACGGGTCTGTCCGGCGTGGAAGTGGTCTTTACCAAGCTGCACGCGGGCGGTAAGTTCGGCGGCGGCTCCTACACCGCATCCGGCGGTCTGCATGGTGTGGGCGCCTCCGTGGTGAATGCTCTCTCCTCCCGCCTGGATGTTCAGGTGGATCGCGGCTCGAAGACCTATCAGATGTCTTTCCGCCACGGCGTGCCGGGTGTCTTTGACTCCGGCCGCACCCCCAAGCCTGAGGATTCTTTCACTCCCGCCTCGGAGGATAATGCTGCCCTGCAGATTGTTGGCAAGGCAAAGCGCGGCGTGACCGGCACCCGAGTGCGCTATTGGGCAGATCCGCAGATTTTCACCCCGGATGCGCGTTTTAGCTACCAGGATTTGGCGGCTCGAGCCCGTCAGACCTCTTTCCTTATTCCGGGTCTGCGCATTGCTATTCGCGATGAGCGCCGTTTGCCCGGTACCCCCGGCGAATTCGGCACTTATGAAGAGGTCTTCCAACACGATGGCGGCATTAGCGAATTTGTGGAGTTTTTGGCTCACGATAGCGCGGTGACCGATATTTGGCGTTTTACCGGCCGCGGCTCCTTCACCGAAACCGTGCCCGTGCTGGGTGAAGACGGTCGCTCGGTTCTGCAGGATGTTGAGCGCGAGTGCGAGGTGGATGTTGCCCTACGCTGGGGCATTGGTTATGAGACCACCCTGCGCTCCTTTGTGAATATTATTTCCACCCCCAAGGGAGGCACGCACACCACCGGTTTTGAGCAGGGTCTGCTCAAGACCATGCGTAAGCATCTGGCGGATAATGCCCGTAAGTTCAAGGTCGGCAATGACAAGATCGAAAAGGATGATGTGCTTGCCGGTCTGACCGCTGTGCTGACCGTGCGCCTGGCGGAACCCCAATTTGAGGGTCAGACCAAGGAGATTCTGGGTACCCCGGCGGTGCGTCAGATTGTCTCCAAGGTGGTCTCTGACCAGCTGAAGGCTCGTTTGGAAGCGACCGCTCGCGTGGAGAAGGCTCAGGCTACCGCCCTGTGCGAGAAGGTCGTTTCGGAGATGAAGACGCGTATTTCTGCGCGTGTTCATAAGGAGACTCAGCGCCGTAAGAACGCCCTGGAATCTTCCTCCATGCCTACGAAGCTGGTGGATTGCCGTTCTACCGATGTGGCGCATTCTGAGCTCTTTATTGTGGAGGGTGACTCGGCGCTGGGTACTGCGCGTCTGGCTCGTTCTTCGTCCTATCAGGCGCTGCTGCCCATTCGCGGTAAGATTCTGAATACTCAGCGCGCTTCGGTGACCGATATGCTGGCTAATGCTGAGTGCGCGGCGCTGATTCAGGTGATTGGTGCCGGTTCGGGTCGTACTTTTGATTTGGAAGCGGCGCGTTACGGCAAGGTGATTATGATGACCGATGCCGATGTAGACGGCGCGCATATTCGTACTCTGCTGCTGACCCTGTTCTACCGCTATATGCGCCCGCTGATTGAGGATGGTCGCGTGTACGCTGCGGTTCCGCCTCTGCATCGTGTGGAGGTTATTAACCGCGGTAAGCCCAATGAGATGGTGTACACCTACTCTGAGCGTGAGCTGCACGAGCTGCTGGATCAACTGCAGGCTGAGGGCAAGAGCTATAAAGAGCCGATTCAGCGTTATAAGGGTCTGGGTGAGATGGACGCCGATCAGCTGGCTGAGACCACCATGGATCCGCGCCACCGTATGCTGCGCCGTGTGCGTGTTGAGGATGCGGCTGCCGCTGAGCGTGTTTTTGAGCTCTTGATGGGTTCTCAGGTGGCTCCGCGTAAGGAGTTTATTATTGCCGGTGCTCATGATTTTGATCAGGAGAATATTGACGCTTAAGGCTCGGGTGTCTGCGGGGATGGTCCCTGCGTTTTACTCGCAGTTGCCTTAATATGTGAGCACTTTGGAGGGTGTGTTACCTGCAATCTTTTAGATTGTGACGGCGACGCACCCTCCTTTTCTGTGATAATTCTCATACAGCCTTCTCTGGATGTCTACTAAAAACGCCCTCTGAACCCCTGTGGTGCGCACTGATAGCCCCTGATTTTTGGGATACCCACCCCCATAATCACTCCGCGAGACCACCCCGATTTCACGCCCAAAAATACACCGGGAACCCCGTTTTAGATACAGAGTGTAGATAAAAACCGCGAAATCTCGGGGGAGAAGAGAGTGCACATCGGCTGCAGAAGATAAGACTTAGCGACACTATGTCACACTGACTCTATTTGACAATGGCGGGGGATAGCGTGGTATGTACCTTTAGCCGTTCGTCAACCCCCTTTTATCTCACAGAAAAATCGGTACAAACAATGCGGAATATAAACGCGATACGGTATCAATAACAGGATTTAATCGCGCGCGTGTGACGCGTCCAGATGGTGCGACGAAGGCACGGCTGGCGCCCGGTGCGAGAGGAAAATCCGCTCGGTTGGGTCGTCAATAAGGATGCACCCATTCACACACAATAGAAAAGGACCATCATGGACCCGTTAGCAGTAGGGCGGTGGCAGTTTGGTATCACCACCGTCTATCACTTCTTTATGGTGCCCCTAACCCTGGGCCTGGGCATGGTTGTAACCTTCTTGTACATTCGCTATCTGATGACCAAGAAGGACGAATACAAGCGCATGACCAAGTTCTGGGGTAAGCTGTACCTCATTAACTTCGCCATGGGTGTGGCAACCGGTCTGGTGCAGGAATTCCAGTTCGGTATGGCGTGGAGTGAATACTCCCGCTTCGTGGGCGATGTCTTCGGCGCGCCCCTGGCAATGGAGGGCATGTTCGCCTTCTTCGTCGAGTCTACCTTCCTGGGTCTGTGGATCTTCGGTTGGGATCGCCTCAAGCCCAAGGTTCACGCATTCTGCCTGTTTATGGCTGTGCTGGGTTCCTGGATTTCCGCGTTCTTCATTCTGGTCGCGAACTCCTGGATGCAGCACCCGGTGGGTGTGGAGATGGTCGATGGCCGTCCCCGCATGACCGATATTGGTGCCGTGATTTTCAACCCCACCGCATGGGTCACCTTCCCGCACGTGATTTTCGGCGCTATTCAGGTTGCCGGTGGCTTCCTGGTGGGTATCGCCTGGTACAAGCTCTACCGTCGTCGCAAGGATGGCATTGACACCGTCAAGGACGGCAAGGTTGTTATCGGTGACGCCGGTATTGGCGCCCGCGATAAGACCGACTACTGGGTATGGTGGCGCAGCCTGCGCGTTGGCGCAGTTGTCGGCCTGATTGGCTTCGCCGGTGTGGGTGCCTCCGGTCACCTGCAGGCTCAGCTGATGATCCATGAGCAGCCCATGAAGATGGCAGCGGCAGAGGCTGTCTGTGAAGACACCACCGCATTCTCCGTCTTTACCTACATGCCGCCCACCGCATCCAGCTGTGAGGATATCCACCCGGTTATTGAAATCCCCGGTGTGCTCTCCTTCCTGGGTCACGATAACTTCGATACTAAGGTTCCGGGTATTGAAACCCTGGAACCCAAGTATGAAGAGGCATTCGGCTCTCACCTGCCCAATGATGAAATCCTGGGTGAGCGTGCGGGTCAGAAGATTGACTATGTTCCGCCGATCTTCATCTCCTACTGGGGCTTCCGTGCCATGATTGGCTTCGGCGGTATTGCCGCTCTGGCTCATCTGTATGTGCTCTGGTTTACCCGCAAGAAGGGCACCGGTACCGTTCCGGATTCCAAGCTGTGGAGCAACACCTTTATTGCTCTGATTATGGCTCCCTTCTTCGGTAACGCCTTTGGTTGGATCTTTACCGAAATGGGTCGTCAGCCCTTCGTGGTTGTGCCCAACTGGGAAGGTGACCATGCGGTGAAGATGTTTACCGCTCAGGCAGTCTCCTCCGGTGTTGACGGTTACGAGATTCTCTTCTCCCTGGTGACCCTGGGTCTGATCTACGGCATTCTGATGGTTGTGGAATTGTACCTGCTCCAGAAGTACGTCAAGGTCGGTGTGGCTGCAGCTATGCCGGAACTGGTCGAGTCCCCGCACGAACACGACGAGGATAAGAATACCGGTTCCAAGCGCGATGTGCTGGAGTTCGCCTACTAAGGCGGAGAAAGGAAATCTATCATGAAGACGAGTTTCTCCTTCGATATTTTTGCCAACCAGCCGGCACTTCCCACCCTCTGGTTCCTGATTATCGGCGTGTTCTGGGTTGGCTACCTGATTCTGGACACCTTCGACTTGGGTGTTGGTATGCTCATGAGCCGTTTCTTCGCTCGCGATGAGAAGGAACGCCGCGTGCTGCTGAACACCATCGGCCCTCTCTGGGACGGTAACGAAGTGTGGCTGGTGACCGGTGGTGCAGCGATCTTCGCAGCATTCCCGCTCTGGTACGCTTCCCTGTTCTCGGCACTGTACATTCCTCTGACTCTGGCTCTGGTCGCACTGATTTTCCGTGTGGTTGCTATTGAGTACCGCGGTAAGAAGAATGACGAGCGTTGGATTAAGAACTGGAATATCGCCATTGTTCTCTCCTCCCTCTTTATTGCTCTGCTGGTGGGTGCTCTGCTGGCTCTGACCACTACCGGTTTGCCGATCAATGAACACCAGGACCGCGTGGGTGGCCCCTTCGTGTGGGCTACCTTCCCGTACATTGCATTCGTGCTGCTGGGTGGTCTGGGTTTGGTGGGCTTCTCTATTGCTCACGGTCTGGCTTTTGTTGCTCTGAAGACTGACGGCGAGATTCGCCACCGCGCTCGTGGCCTGTTCACCAAGTGGGTGTTCGTGCTGGTTCTACCCCTGGTTCTGTGGGTTCTGCACATGGACTTCCATGGCGGTAACGGCTTCTCCTGGATCTTCACCGTGCTGGCTGTGATTGCCCTGGTCTGGGCATGGATTAGCGCACGTGGTGGTCGTGAGGGTCGTGCCTTTAGCGGTATGGCGCTATTTGTGGCTTTCGGTACTCTGGCTATTTTCATGGCTCTGTTCCCGAATGTTCTGCCATCGACCATGGATCCGGCGTACAGCCTGACCATTTCGAATGCATCCGGTTCTGCCTACACCCTGGGTGTTATGACCTGGGTTGGTCTGGGTGGTCTGCCCTTCGTTCTGGCATACCAGACCTGGACCTTCTGGGTATTCCGCAAGCGTCTGCATGTGGATAATATTCCCGAGGCTCACGATGCCTATGAGCTGGCTGAGCTGCCCAATCGCACTAAGTAGTCTGTAGATACTCACCAGAGTATCGAGGCTTATGTTTCATAGAGTGATGCCCCGGTGGTTTCGACCACCGGGGCATCACTCTATTCAAGCCATGTATGGGTTAACAAGTATTGGAAATATTTTCAATAATTTTCAGGGCGCAGGCACGTAGAAAGTGCTAAGATTAAGTCATATAGTTCTTAGGTTTAGCTATCTTGACAAAGATTGTTAGCATCCTGAGAGATTTATGAATAGCCGGTGTGTCAGGTGACGCGGGTGTCATTCTGGGTAGCCTATAGGGCTGAAAGAAGGTGATAGTCGTGAAGACTTCTAAGATGACTGCTATTGGTGTGGTAGCGTGGATTCTGTGTGCCGGGTTGGTGTCGCCTGGTAGCGCTGCAGAATTTTATTGCCACCCTGGTTATGAGGCGAAGTGTATCGAGAGTGACCAGAACGTTGAAAAGTTGGGTGAATGGTGGCAGCCCAAGCTTTTTACTCACAATGATGATATTAGCTCTATTCGTAGCGGTGGGCAGGACTGGATGGTCTTCAGTGATGCGAATTTCCGTGGTTATGCTTTGCATGTTGCAAGGCGTGATCTTCCCACTTTGGTTGGTAACTATGAAGGGGGTTTGAATTGGTGGACGGGAGACTGGAATGACCGTATCTCGTCTATGAAACGTCTGTAATGGGTGATGATATGGAGGGGTAGTTCTATCTATCCCTCCATGTCTATATCAAAGGTTATATTATGAAGCGTGTTTATATATGCGTGATGGTCTGTGTTTTAATTCTGTGTTCCTCCTGTTCCTATTCTGTTGGGGAAAGGGATGGGAGTGCTCATGCTATATTGGACTATGAAAATAATCGAATTATTATGCCACTTGATCAATATGCAGATTTTTCTGAAGTGCAATACTATAATATGGCAGTTGATATTCTGTATAAACGATGCTATGAGGAAAAAGGTGGTGTCTATTCTATAAATCCACCGGGCGTATCTATCCTGGGGCAAGGTCGCGAGTTTGGGTTATGGAACCCTGAGGAAACTAAAAAGCACGGATTATACCAAAGGGATAATCGTGATGGATTTGTAGATAATTCTGGTGTGGAACGAAAATATCAAAAAGAATGCTATGAAGAGAAAGTGAAGCAACAACTCCAAGATATTGGCGATCTTCCGTTTTTTGGTGCTACATATGAAATGGTTCGAGGACAGGCTATTAGTTCTGCCTCCTTGAATCCAGAATGGCGGAAAGCTAGAGAAAAATGGTTTGGGTGTATGAGGGAGCAAGGTTTAACCCCTCGAACTCATAATACAGAGTGGAGTGTGCTTGAGGAATCAGGGCTGGACACTTCTGGATCTCCTTCTGAGGAGGAGATCCGTATTGCAACGATTGAGGCTCAGTGCTCTAAAGATACCGGTATGGCTCAGACTCTGGCTGATCTTGTGGCAAGTTACCAGGCTCCTCTGATTAAGAAGCATGAGGTGCAGCTGCAGAAAGAACTGGATGAGTACAAAGCTAATAATGAGAAGTTCAAGAAGTTCGTACTCGACAACCAGTAGCTAATATATCCGTCATATGCCGCCGTATCCTGCGCTGCATGTGAGCTGGAGTATATACTGGAATTACATACCGAAAGGTTCCCACCCCATGACGATACGGGAACCTGTCGGAAAACACCGGTCGCAGCGGGACTACCCACCCGCTGCCTCCACTCTATGAAAGAGACGGTGGAAACCATGTCACACGCTCCGCAGCAACAGCCTCAACAGGCAGGAGAGAAGACCATCCAGTCCCTCTCCTTCACCACGCGCATAGCACGCCCCTCCGTGCTCATCACCCTGGTTATTATTACCGTGCTCTCCCTAGCCTTGGCGGTATTCTGGGGAACCCAATACTCCGCCTCCGGTCCCGACCCCAAAGCTCAATCTCAGGTGGTCATCCCCGTCTGGGCACAGGTTGAAGAACGCGCCGTCAGTGATGCCCTCTCCGTAGCTGGTACCACCAAAGCCGGAGAAACAGCTCCCATTAGCACCCGCACTCAGGGAGAAGCCCTACTTGTACACCAGGCTCAAGCCCCCGGTAATGTCCTTGCCCCCGGCGACTTCCTCGGCTTCGTGGGAGCCGACCCCATCTTTGTTCTCAACGGTCCGCTACCGCTCTACCGCGATATGGCGGCAGGAGATAACGGCGACGATGTGCTCGCCTTCCAAAAAGCACTCAATAACGCCGGATACTCCGTACCCGAAACCTCCGTGGTGGACGAAGCAACCCTGAACGCCCTCACCCGCCTGTACCGCAAACACCTGACCAATATCCCCGCAGACGGTATTGACCACGTGGCGCGATCCAACTTCGCGGTACTACCCGCCGGTAGTCATAAAATCACCGCGGTAGCCGCTGTGGGCACCCTGGTCAATGACGGCAACCCCATTGCCACCGTAGAAACCAGCGAAACCTTCGCCGAAGCCACCGTGGAACTATCCCAAGCCAATAAATTGAGCGTGGGTCAGCGCATTACCCTCAAAAGCAGCGTGGGAAGCGTGCCCGGTAGTATTGCCTCCATCGGTGCTCTGCAAAATGACGGCGCTAAGGGTGCTGTAAAAACCATTCGCTTCAGCGCAGATGATAGTAGCAAGCTCGTACCCGGTCAGAGCATATCCATCAGCGGTGAAGGCGACACCAGCAAAGTACTCGCCGTGCCCCTGACCGCCCTGCGCCAAGAAGCGGGAAGTAGCTATGTGCTGATTGAAAAGAACGGTTCCTCCACCGCAAGCCCCAATGCTAAAGACCCCGGCGCAAAACCCGACAATGAACGGGTTAATGTGCAGGTGCTGCGCACCGCCAACGGATACGCCGCCATCAGTGCAGATCTTAAGCCCGGAACGAAGGTGCTGCTCTCATGACACGCACCCCCTCAAGCAACGCGCGCATTCCGGCTATTGAGCTACGCGGCATAACCCGAACCTTTGAGGGTAACCCGCGCCCCGTGCTCAATCATATCGATTTGACCATTTACCCGGGAGAATTTGTTGCGATTATTGGTCCCTCCGGCTCGGGCAAATCAACCCTGCTCAATGCACTCGGCCTGCTGGACACCCCCAGTAGCGGCGAATACTACCTCTTCGGTCAAAACACCGGCCAGCTCAGCGAACGAGCCCGCGATAAGCTGCGCCGCGACACCATCGGTTTCATCTTCCAATCCTCCAATATGCTGCTGGACGAAAGCAGCACGGTCAATGCCGCCATGGGTTTGCGTGTACAGGGCATACCCCACGCCGAACGCATGGAACGCACCCTAGAAACCCTGCGTTTTCTTGGGCTGGAGGAGCGCGCCACCACACGCACCAAGTACCTTTCCGGCGGTGAGAAACAGCGCTGCGCGATTGCCCGAGCTGTGGCAACCCGTCCGCCCCTGGTACTTGCCGATGAACCCACCGGCAACCTCGACAGCGTCAATAGCGCCAATGTAGTGGATATCCTGCAGCAGATTAATGATTCAGGCTGTACCGTACTGGTGATTACCCACGATCCGGAGGTAGCTTCCGCCGCCCAGCGCATTATTCGCATTGATGACGGTGTGCTCACTGAAGAGAGCGAGAGCTTGTCTGCATCGGGTAGTTCGGCTGATACCGAACCCATTGCCCTGACTCTGAACCGAGAAACCCTGGCAGAGGTGGATCAGCGTGCCCTCGGAGCACCCGGTATCCCGGCAGATAGCCGAAAGCTGCCCGAGGAGCACCACGAAAAAGCCTCATTCTTGCAGGACGATAGCGTTGAAGCCCTCTCAGCATTGACCAGCCGCCCCCTGCGCACCCTGCTGCTCGGTCTCTCCTTCGCGCTGGGTGTGGGTGGCCTGGTGAGCGCCAGCAGCATGAGCGAATCCGCCAACTACCAGGTGAATCAGCGCCTGCTCGGCAGCGAACAATCCACCCTGACCGTCGCCTATAAAGGCGGGGATACAAGCCAGATGCTCTCCACCGAGCGCGAGGGCGAATCAGCAACCGATATTATGCGCACCATTGCCAGCGTGCCCTATGTTAAAAATGCCGCCTATAGCTCCATTGTGGCACCGGCAGATGTGCGCATTACCCGCCTGAGCCCCTATGAGGAAGAACCCAAAACCGCGATTTCTCTGGTGAATATGTCCCGCGAACGCCTAGAGCAAATCGGGGCGCGCATTAACCCCGAGACTCTGCGCATGCTCGAGTATATGAACTCCACCCTGGACTCTAAAGAGCCGCAGGCGGCAGAAACCACTCGGCGTTATCGCGGCGCGATCCTTTCCCTGGGAGCGGCAAAGGCACTGAATATTATTCCGGAGTCTTCTGTGCCGGATCGAGTACCTGCGCCTCCGAACGCACAGAATGCTCAAGCCACCCCGGAAGCTAAGAGCCTGCAGGTGGGCGGTCTACCGCAGCTGAATATGGACACGAGCATTTGGATCAATGGTGAAATGATTCCCGTGGTGGGGCTCTACGATCCGGGCGACTCTTACGAATACGCCAATAGTGTGCTGGTTGATCCGGAGCTGCTGGTGCGCAGCGGTCACAGCAATGTTTCCTTTGTGGCTGAGAGCGAGCGCGGCTACGGTAAGGCTGTTGCCAAGGCTATACCTCTGGCTCTCAAACCCGATGAGCCCGGCAAAATCAGCGTGGAGGCGCCTAGCGACTTGCTGAATTTGCGTGCCACCATCGCCAGCGATTTGGGGCTGTATGTGGGTGTGCTCTCGGGCATTCTGCTGGTACTTGCCTCCCTTTCGGCGGCAACCGCCATGTACCTCTCAGTGCAATCGCGCACCATGGAGATTGCGCTCCGTCGAGCTATCGGCTCCAGTAAATGGTTGATTGCTCGTATCTTCCTGCTCGAAGGCGCAATTCTGGGCGTGCTGGGCGGATCTCTGGGGGCTGCCGTGGGCATGGGAGCGACCCTGCTGCTGGCTCAAACACAAGGGTGGCAGGCAATCCTTTCACCCGCCTCGGCGCTGCTGGGTGTGAGTGTGGGAGCAGCAACAGGTCTGCTATCTTCTGCCTACCCGGCGTGGGTTGCCTCCCGTAAGAACCCGGCGGATGCTATGCGCGGATAGCGCTTGTGTGCAGCTGCAATCACAGGGCAGAGAAGAAGCACGCTAGTCGTCATAAAAGTGAATACAACCCTAATACTAGGCACTCTATCGCCCCGCTGACTACAATTAAGAGGTAGCACGCGGGGCGATAGATGTACCCCTGACACGCCCTATAGTATCGGCGTGCCGGGTTACATAGTGCGCAGTCAAGCATATAGGAAGCTTGCACCGGTGCCACCAGCGAAGGAAGGTACAGATGAGCAAAAAAGTACGTGCGAGGCAGAGCTCCATAAAGACGGGGAGCTCAGAGCGTGAGGATCGCCGCCCACCCCTGGGACCGAACGCCGTTAAAAACCTGAGCCTCTTCGGTGTTTTTACCGCTCTGCACACCATCTTTACCGTCATTTTCAGTGCCGCGCTCGCCTCTCTGATTGCGCGCGCAGCCTACGCCGGATACGATGCTCTCTTCGCTCAGCATCAGGCGGCTAAAGACTCACATTCGGTGACCTATTACCGTGCCTTTATTGAATTCGCCGGTGACGGGCGCGCAAGCCTGGACGGCACCCTCGGATGGTTGCTGGGCACCGACACCGGGCTGAGCCTAAGCCTGGTCATCATAGCTGTGCTGGCTCTCATCCTTCGATCCGCCTGCGACTATATGCTCTCCATTAGCGCCCAGCGCGCGGCAACCGGCGCGAAATCCACCATTCGCCGAGCCCTGATTCAGCGTGTGCTTGCCACCGGCGGCGCCGACACTCCCGAGGGAACCGGTGCAACCTCCGTGCTGATTTCCCGCGGTCTGAACACCCTGGATGACTACTACACCAAGACCCTGACCGCCATGGTCGGCTGCATGGTTATCCCGCTAACCCTGGGACTAATTGTGCTCAGCTTGGATGTCACCAGTGCCGTGGTGCTTGTGTGCACCCTGCCGCTGATTCCGATTTTTATGATTCTGATCGGCAAAACCACCCGTGAGGATACCGCCGCCGCTCAGCGTGATTTGCACCGCCTATCCGACCATATTATGGAGCTGGTGCGCGGCCTGCCTGTGCTGATCGGTCTGGGTCGTGAGCGCTCCCAGTCTCGTGCTCTGGATGCCCTGGGTCAGTCCTACCGCCAGCGCACCATGCACACTCTGCGTAGTGCTTTTATGTCCTCTCTTGCTCTTGAACTGATTACCACTATTTCGGTGGCTCTGGTGGCTGTGCTGATCGGTGTTCGACTGGTCAACGGCACTCTGGGTCTGGACACCGGTATTTTGGTGCTACTGCTGGTGCCCGAATGCTACCAGCCCCTGCGCGATGTGGGTGCGGCCTACCACCAATCCGAGGACGGCGTGGCGGCTCTGCGTAGCGCCCAGAAGATTATTGATGCGCCTCTGCCGATCCCCCTGGAAGGCACCGATCTGGAAGGCGCCGATTCCGCCGCTCAGGGCTCGAAGAATGCTAAGACCCTGCGTATTGATTCCCTGAGCGTACAATACCCCGGTCGCGGTCGTGTTTTTGACGGCCTGAGCCTGGAGATTCCCCGCGCTGTCACTAGCGCAGCGGGGGAGAAGAACGGTGCCCTGGTGGGTATTGTGGGCCCTTCCGGCTGCGGTAAATCCACCCTGCTACAGGTGCTTTCCGGGTACGTTGCCAACGGCCTGGTACCCACCGGTGCTGATGATCCCGAACAGGTTGCCGGTAGGGTAGAAGGCCTGGGACAGACCCTGCTCATTGCCCAGTCGCCTGTCTTTGCAGCTCCCACCGTGGCGCAGGAAATGTACCTCTATGCTCTTAATGCCTCCGAGGAGCAGCGCGAGCGTGCCGCGGCTCTGCTCACCGGCACTGTATCGGCAGAGGAAGCTGAGCAAACACTGGTCGCCGGCTACCTGGAACGTGTGGGTCTTGGCGGTATGGACAGCCTGAGCCCCGATGCACTCTCCGCAGGTCAGGCACGACGCCTGGCAGTAGCGCGAGTATTGGCGCGAGTGGATGCCCTGCAGAACGTTTCTAATGAGCCGCTCACCGTGCTGGTGGATGAGCCCACCGCACACCTGGATCAGCACGCAGCCCTGCTGGTCACCTCTGCCCTGGGGGAACTGCGCGCACGTGGTGCCCTGGTGCTGTTGGTGACCCACGAGGCGCAGCTTGCCGAGCACTGCGACTACCTTATTACCGCTGTACAGGTTCAGGAAGAACAGAGTGCTGAAACCCAATCGTATAGCTGGTCTGTATCCGCCGGTAGCGCTCAGGCTCTGCCCATCGCACCCGCAGATTTGAGCACTGTTCAGGATGCTGTCATTCACGGCATGCCTGCGCAGACCCTCAATAGCCCGGTAGCTCAGGACAATGAGCACACCCCCAAATACAGCGTGCTGACAACCCTGAAAATCCTGCGCACCATGACCGGCATTGGCACCTTTAAAGCCCTGGGTCCCATCTGCCTGGCGGCACTGACATCCCTATCCGCCGCAGCCCTGACCGCGCTCTCCGGCTGGCTGATCGTGCGCGCCGCAGAACAACCCGCCATGATGTACCTGATGGTCGCCATTGTGGGTGTGCGTTTCTTCGGTCTGGGACGCGCTTGCGCCCGCTACGCCGAACGTCTCGCCAGCCACTCCCAGGTGCTACGCGCCGCCAACACCCTGCGCCTACGTGCCTGGAAGGGCGCCTACCGCAGCGGATCCAGCGTGCGCTCCCTGCTGCGCGGCGACGCCCTGCTTGAAAAACTCATTAACGGTATTGACGAGTTGCGCGACGGAATTCCCCGCGTGATCCTACCCCCGGCGGCACACCTGCTGGTCATGATTGCCGCAATCAGTGCAACCGCAGCGGTTATCCCGCAGGCGCTCGCACCCGTGGTGATCGCGGCTCTACTGACCACTCTCGTGATTCCCGCCGTGGTGCTGCGCGCCGATGCGCACGCCGAGCAGACCGGTAGAGAAAGCACTGCCTCCCTGATGCGTGCAGCTAGTGGTGCACTGTCTTCCGCCAAAGATATTCGTGCCAATGGCTTGAACTCCACCGTGCTTGCCGCCCTGGGCAGCCTGGATACTCTTAATGTGCGCGCTTTGAGCCGCGGCTCCTATGCTCAGGGGCTGGGTCGTGCCCTGGTAACCATGAGCTGGTTCGGTGCCGCCCTGTGGACCGCTGCTATTGCCTACCCGCTGGCGGTTGATGGCATTGTGGGCGCCCCCGAATCGGCGATTATTGTGCTCATGTGCACCGGTATGCTCGAAAGCTCCCTGCTGCACACCGAAGCTATTCGCTCCTGGCCCGCATTTGCCGCTCTGGTGCACTCCATCGCCCCGCAGGTTGACGGTATTCAGCTGGAAGAGAGTGATCGTGCCGTGCTGGCACCCGAATACTCCTGGGCTATTTCGGATAAGAAACGCGCCAAGTATGAGCGCGCCCAGAGCGAGGCTGACAAGCCTGCCGCACCGAGCGCCGGACAGTTGCTGCGCAAGCAGGCAAACGCCCTGCCGGTGGGTTCCACTGTGCTTGCCATGGAGGACGGCTCGGCGCGCTGGGCCGGTATGGATCACCCCGTTTTTGAACACCTGAATATTAGGGCAAATACCGGCAGCTGGACGGGTATTACCGGTCCTTCCGGTAGCGGTAAGAGTACCGCCCTGGCGACCCTGCTCGGCTTCCTGCCCCTGGAAACCGGAACCATGAGTGCCGCCTCTGAGCGTGTGAACGCCGAGCAATTGCGCGGATACGCCGCATGGTGCCCGCAGGCAGCGCATATTTTCGAATCCACTCTTGCCGGTAACCTCTCCCTGGCACGCGACCGCTCCGAGCGACCCAGTGAGGAAGAAATGACTGTCGTGCTGCGCCGCGTGGGATTGGGTCCCTGGTTCGACACCCTGCCCCTGGGGTTGGCAACCCCGGTGGGTTCCTCCGGTTCTTTCCTCTCTGGGGGGCAGCGTCAGCGTTTGGCGGTGGCTCGAGCCCTGCTGGTGGATTCGCCCGTACTGCTACTGGATGAGCCGACCGCTCACCTGGATAGTGAATCGGCTCGTTCCTTGATGGCTGATATTGCCGCTGCTACATCGGATCAGAAACTGGCTACGGTTTTGGTCTCTCACCGACCCGAGGATATTGAACGCTGTGATCGAGTTGTATCACTGGTGTAAGTTGATCCCGCTGTGTACGCTGGAGCCGGAACTATAGAGCCTGCTCCAGCTCAAACAATGAAAGCCCCGCGCTATCGAACAGATTCAATATCTGTTAGATAACGCGGGGCTTTCATAACTCGCGACTCGCAGTCTAGAACAGGCTATCTCCATCAGAAGATAGGGCAGCAGCCTTCGTCAGAGCTGCAAAGTTCGGGCCCAGAGTCTGAATAGACTGGGTGAGAGTCACACCCGAGCCATCACGCGCACCGTGCTCGGTAGGCAGAACGCGAGAAATACCGCCATTCGTACCAGCACGAGCCGGGCCAATACCCACCCACGCACGCTCCAGGGCATTCTCACCGGTCAGGAATCGATGCGCACGCACACCGCCGGTCGCACGACCCTTCTGCGGGTACTCAGAAAGAGCCGTCACCTTCACCGATGCCAAACCGTCCTTACCGTCAGTGACGGTCACAATCTCAGCGCGCTCGTCACCCACGGGGGTTACACCCAGAGCGATTACCGTATCGCCCTCGGAGAGCTTAATACCGGCAATGCCGCCGCCGGAACGACCCTGCGGACGAACCTTCGACGCATCAAAAGTCAGCAGCTTAGCATCGCGAGTAATCAGGGTAATCACATCGTCATCCTGATCGCACACTTCGGCACCAATCACGCTGTCCATATCCTTGAGCTTAATAATCTCAAACTCAACCTGGTTCAGCGGATAATCCGGGTTCACGCGCTTAATCACGCCGCCGGCGGTCGCCAGAGCCAGAACCTTCGACAGAGGAGCAAGAGCAATCACGCTCTCACCCTTGGCAAGGGATACCAGCTCGGTAACCTTGACCGCAGCCGCCATATTCGGCGTGCCATTGGGTGTCTCCAGCAGAGCAATATCCATGACCGAAATGCGCAGCATACGACCGGCAGAGGTCACGGCGCCAATCTCACCGCGGGCGGTGGTGGGCACAATCGATGTGTACACATCATGTTTGAAGCGCTTGCCCGGATCAACGAGCTCCTGGCGCATAGCAGCACCCGGAGTGCGACCCACCAGACCGTTAGCGGTCAGCAGCACCCAGCAGGGCTCGTCGGCAATCTCCAAAGCCAAACCCAGGCTCTTCTTCGCTTTGGATGCGCTCGGAGCTGCCGCCTCAATGGCGCTCTGCATATCGTCCTTTGCCTTCAGTACGGTACGACGATCATCGCCGTACTTTTCGGCGACTTCTTCCAGCTCATCGGAGACCAGCATGCGCAGAGCCTGATCGGAGTCCAGAATCTCACGCAGCTGAGCAATCTCAGCTAGCAGCTCGGCGTGCTCATTCTCCAACTCAACGCGGGAGAACTTGGTCAGCTGGCGCAGGCGCAATTCCAGAATATAGTTCGCCTGAGCCTCGCTGAGGGAAAACTCTTCCATAAGCGCCGTACGTGCCTGAGCGGTCTGCTCCGAAGCGCGAATAATAGCAATGGCGCGGTCAATATTCAGCAGGGCCTTGAGCAGACCCTCTACCAGGTGCAGACGATCCTCGCGCTTGGTCAGGCGGAACTGGGTGCGTCGGCGAACCACATCCAGGCGGTGGTCAATGTACACGCGCAGCAGATCCAGCAGACCCAAGGTCTGCGGCTGACCGTTGACCAACGCAACATTATTAATGCCGAAGGAATCCTCAAGGGGAGTGTGCTTATAGAGCGCGGCGAGCACAGCCTGCGGGTTGAAACCGTTCTTAATTTCAACCACCAGGCGGGTGCCGTTTTTGCGGTCGGTCAAATCCACCACATCGGAAATACCGGTGAGTTTCTTGGAATTGACTCCGTCCTTGATCTTTTCAATGACCTTTTCCGGGCCGACCATATAGGGTAGCTCGGTAATGACAATGCCCTGCTTGCGAGCTGAAACCTGTTCAATGCTGACCTTTGCGCGGGTCTTAAAAGTGCCGCGACCGGTCTCGTAAGCGTCTTTAATACCCTCCAGACCAACGATCGTGCCGCCGGTGGGCAGATCCGGGCCCGGAATGAACTTCATAATCTCTTTCAGGCTTGCCTGAGGGTGAGAGAGCAGGTGGCGGGTCGCGGCAATAACCTCGCGCAGATTATGGGGAGCCATATTGGTTGCCATACCCACCGCAATACCCGTGGTGCCATTGACCAACAGATTCGGGAATGCTGCAGGCAGAACCGAGGGCTGCATGAACTGGTTATCGTAGTTGGGCACAAAGTCCACTACGTCTTCATCCAGGTTCGCGGTCAGAGCGGTGGCTGCCGGAGCCATGCGCACCTCGGTGTAGCGTGCCGCCGCCGGGCCGTCATCCAGGGAGCCGAAGTTACCGTGACCGTCCACCAGAGGCAGGCGCATGGCAAAGGGCTGCGCCATGCGCACCATCGCATCGTAAATCGCGGAGTCGCCGTGCGGGTGCAGCTTACCCATAACCTCACCGGTCACACGCGCACTCTTAACGTGACCTTTATCGGGGTACAGACGCATATCGTCCATCATGTACAGGATGCGGCGCTGCACGGGCTTGAGGCCGTCGCGTGCATCGGGCAGGGCGCGGGAGTAAATCACCGAGTAGGAGTATTCCAGGAAGCTGGTTTCCATTTCAGTGGAGACGTCAATATCGACGATATTTTCTTCAATATCCACCGGGTAGTCTTCAACGACGGCTTTGGAACGACGCGCCACGAATATCTCCTAGGGTTGGGTAAGCGGGAACGTTCTATATTCTACCCTAGGGCGTGCGCGCGGCAGGGGAGAGGTAGGGGATATTCGAAGAGGAAACGCTCCACAGGACTTTTGATAGCGCGCCCCGTCATAATGTGGAGAAAGAACGCGCCCAAGTAGCAATGAGGGCGCGAACCAACTAAGGTATAACATAGTAATGCAAGAGAAGGGGCTCTACCATGACCGAATCACCGACCTACCCGCAGCTGCTCGCCGACATTGAGCGCACCGGATTCTTTCCGGAACTCGTCTACAGTGCTGCCATTGAGGCGCTGTCTGGCCTGGAGCCCGAAGCGCACTATGTCCACCTCGAAACCCACCTGGGGCACAGCGAATTACACCGCCACGTAACCGTCATGATGCTCGTGGGTAAGGTGCTGCTGCTGGTGCACCTGGATGACCAGCACCTGGAGCAGGACCGCCACCCCACCGTCGCCCATGTGGTGCTCGGTACCGTGCCGCTGCGTCTGCTGAAAATCAGCTCCGTGGATTATGCGTACGATAGCCCGCAGACTTTCTCCTCTTCGGTGGAACCCAGCGCCATGACCCTGCGCCTGGCGTGGACCGGTGGCGGCATGATGGACTTTATGCCCGCCCAGTGCGATGACCCCAAGTGCCGCGCCATTCACGGTTATACGGGTGATATGCATGTTGAGGACCTAAATATTCGCGTTTCCGCTACTGCTGATGGTGCGCCGGCGCTGGCTTCAGCGCGTGCTTTTGCTCGTGCTCTGCGAGCTAAGCGCCTGCAGCTGGAACTCTAGGCTCGACTATGGATATTTTTCGCGACCCCGAGTTCTTAGCCTCCTTGGACGCTGTTCAGCCTAAGGCTTCCGGCGCCTTTGCCGCCGATGACCCGCGAGCCGATGCCATGGTACTTAGCGATTACACTACCTGGCAGGATGCTGCCGGGCACGATGTGCCGCCGCCTCCCGCCTATGGTTGCGCCAGTGTTGCCGAGGTGCTTGAATCCGCCGGTTCCCTGGTGGACCACGGTTCTTGTGAGGCTGCTGCTGACCCCCTGGATTTGGCTGCTGGTGAGGGTATTGATCTCTCTTCGCGCCGCGATATTGGGGGAGTATCCCCGTACCGTCACAGTGCCGATGGCTTGAACCTGCGCGAGCGCCTCAACGCTGCCGGAGTGGATAACACCTTCCGAAGCGTCTGCGTGGTTATGGTGGACGGGCTGGGCGCTGAACTGCTCGAGCAGTACGGCTCCTATGCGCCTTTTTTGAAAAAAGCGACCAGCCTGGGTGTGCTGGACGCTGCCTTCCCCACCACAACCGCCGCCTCCCTGAGCTCCTTCGGTACCTGCCTGGCGCCCGGAGCCCACGGAATCGTCGGCTACGATGTGCGCAATCCCGCCACCGGTCAGATTATGAACCACCTCTCCGGCTGGCCGAAGGAAATTGATCCGCACACCTGGCAGCCCCTGCCCACCGTTATGGAGCGCCTGAGTGCCAATCGCCGTGTGGTCACTATTTCCCTGGCAAAATACCGCGGTTCGGGGCTGACCGAAGCCTCCCTGCGCGGCGGCGAATTCCTAGGAGCTCAGGGAGTTAATGCGCGCATTACCCACGCGGTGGAGCTGCTGAACTCCCGCACGCCCACCCTTGTCTATCTCTACTGGCCCGAACTGGATCAGGCTGGACATAAATACGGTGCCGGAAGCGAGCAATGGTTGCAGGCTCTGCAGGAGCTCGATAGTTGCCTCAAGCGCCTGGCGGGGCGAATTCCCGCCTGGGCGGCTCTGCTGCTGACTGCCGATCACGGCATGGTCAATGTCCCCGAAGAAAATCGCATGGATATTACCGAACGCGCCGAACTGTGGGAAGATATTGAACTCTCTGCGGGTGAGCCGCGCGCCGTGCACCTGTACGTATCCGGTGATAGTGAGCGCGCCAAAGCTGAAGCAACCGAGCGCGCCCTGGCAACCTGGTCGGATCATTTCGGTGATATAGCCTGGGTGCTCGATAGTCGTCAGCTTTGGGAGAGAGGCTACTTCGGCCCGGTGTCCCTGGGATGGGCTCGCGAACGCACCGGCGATATTATGGTCTGCGCTCGCGAGGATGTGGCGCTCTACGATATGCGCCATTACAAGCCCACGGCTCTACACATGGTCGGTCAGCACGGCTCCCTGACGGAAGCGGAGCGTAAAATTCCACTGCTGCTTCTGGGCTAAGCGTTTCTGAACGTAGTACAGGTACACGCAGCTCTCAGAATTAACGATATATGGGTGGCTCACTACATTGTGTAGTGAGCCACCCATATATCGTTAGAGGCGGTGTCTATTGTTACTTACGACCGCCGAAAATAATATCGTCCCACTGGGGCACGCTCTTACGGGCGTTCTTCTTCGATGCGGGCTTGGGAGCCTTCTCTTCTGCTGCAGCCGGTGCGTTCTCAGTTTCAGCAGATGCTTCAGAGTGGGCTGAGGTGTTCTCGATAGCTACGGGCTCAGCCGGCTTATCCTCGGTGCTCTTAGCAGGCGCAGCCGACTCTTCACGAGCGGGATCCGCAGCTTCGGGTGCATGCACCGCAGGGGACGCGATAACGGTCGGCTCGGCGGGCTCTTCGCCCTGAGCGCCACCGTCGAGCAGCACAGCCTCAAAAACCTCAGGCTCCGGCTCGGGCTCAACCACGGGTGCCGGCTTGGACGCGGCGCGAGCACGCTCCAGCAGTTCAGCCAGCTTGCGTGCATCCGCATTGTGGCTGGGGGAAACGCTCGGGGATACTTCGGATGCCAGGGGCTCGGTCAGCGAAGGCTTCTCGCGCTTGGGAGCCTCCAGACGGGGGCCACCGGTGGTCAGCAGAGGAGCCTTATGCTCGGCTACCGGGGGTGCCTTCTTTGCGGCAACCGCCACAGCATCCGAGCTATTGCCCATCAAGAAATAAGCGGCCTCGTTGGAGGCGTACAGACCCTGGTTAGCCGGGTTGTAGCTCCAGCGTGCCGGGAACATTGCCTCATGCGGCAGCTTGGGGCGCACACCCTCGGGGAAGTCAATATCAACGCTCACACGCCACTGGCCGTTCTCCAGCTGGCGGGTCTGCCAATCCTGAGCGGCATGCTCGAAACCGAAACGCTCAGCGATCTCTTCAATACGTGCCGCCAGGCTCACGGGAATCTGGGTTGCGCCCGAAGCGGACTCGCGGTGACCGATCTTTACATTCTGAGCGGCGGAAATAATGTGGGCGCGCTCGGCCACAATGGGCCATTCGTAGCGGCGCACACGCTCGGTATCCCAACCGGATTCGGCGGCGATCTCTTCTACCGAGGCGCCCTGACGCAGACGGGTCTGAATATCGCGCGGGCCAAAGCTGCCGCCGCTGGCGGTGCGTGCGGTCACGCGTCGAGCCGAGGCGATGCTGGTGCGAAGCTGCGCATCGATGGGCAGGGCGTAGCGGGTGCCGTCGGCGTTTTCGAGCACCAGGTGCTCGCCGTCGTCGTGTACGCCGAGCAGGCGCAGTTCTAGCATGGTGACCTCCAGAAGACAGGTACGTGATCCGCATGTGCGGGCATAGTCACTAATAGGTTACTAGCTTTTGGCTTAAAACCCCTAGTTTTCTGTGGAATTAGGGGTGCATTTTTTAGGTATCGGACCCATTTATGACGCTCTGAGCGCACGAGTGGCACACTCGATTAGACAAATCGGCGTAGATAGTGAACAATATCGGGCATGTCGTAGTGAAAATTTCGTGAGCGAACCCGGGAATAAACCCGCGACGTTCACGTTATATGTCATTACCCGATACACAGAAAACGTGGGGCGACCCACATAAGATACGGAGCTAAATTTGGCAACTGATTACGATGCACCCCGCAAGCAGGACGACGAGCAGAGCGAAGAATCGTACGAAGAGCTTAACGCGCGCCGCTCCGAGATGCAGTCCGGCGCTGTAGACGAGGATGAGAACTCGGCGGCGGAAAGCTTCGAATTGCCCGGTGCTGACCTGTCGAATGAGGAACTGAACGTTGTTGTGCTCCCGGCACAGGACGATGAGTTCACCTGCGCATCCTGCTTCCTGGTGCGCCACCGTTCGCAGATCGCTCGCGAAGAGGACGGCCTGCTCTACTGCGTAGAGTGCGAAGGCTAAAACCCGATAATGTCCCCGGATGTGCACTCGTTGCCCCTCCGGGGATTTTTCTATGTACGCTCCTATACGCAATAGCAACGGACAGAAACGCTCGCTCTGGCAGCGTGCAGAGACGCTATATAGAGCAATGAATACCGCCAGCATAAACGGTCCTCAGCACGCCGTTTCATAAGTGACTTTTGAGCCTAACTTAGGTAGAGTAAAAACCATGACTAACCCTATTAATGTAACCGTGAAGTTGCTCGACCCCGAGCTGCCCGCCCCCGAGTACGCAAAGCCGGGAGACGCCGGCGCCGACCTGCGCTCTCGCGTGGATGTTAAGCTCGAACCCGGCGAGCGTATGCTCATCCCCACCGGCGTGGCAATCGCCCTGCCGGAAGGTTTCGTAGGGTTGGTCCACCCGCGCTCGGGCCTGGCGGTCAAGCACGGTATCACCATTGTTAATGCACCCGGCACCATCGACTCCGGCTACCGCGGCGAAATCATGATCACCCTGCTGAACACTGACCGTTCCAAGGCGTTCCAGATTAAGCGCGGCGACCGTATCGCTCAGCTGGTTATTCAGCGCTATGAGCAGGCGAATTTCATTGCCGTTGACGAGCTGGATGCAACCGAGCGCGGCACCTCCGGCTTCGGCTCCTCCGGTCTGAAGTAGCACAAAGAATAGGGCAGAGACATGTTTGGTTTTGGTAAGAAGAAAGCTCAGCGCGAAGACGCCGAGGCACGCGAAGAGAGCGCAGAAGTAGAGGAAACTGAGGAGACTCAGGAGGAGCAGGAAAGCTCTAGCGACTCTGATAGCTCTGAGAAGTCCGAGAAGACTGAAGAGAGCGAGTCCGATTCCGAGCCCGAGGAGTCCGAAGAAAAGGTTCACTACGACCGCTCCTCCGGACCCTTCGACATTGACGAAATTAAGGAACTGGAAGACTACGCCGATCTGGGCGCACTGCGCATCCCCCTGCTGGAGGATATGGACCTGCGCCTGGATCTGGACGAGTCCACCGGCGCCGTGATTGCCGCAACCGTTGTGCGTGAGGGCGCAACCCTGCAGGTGCAGGCATTTGCCGCACCGCGCACTGCCGGTGTGTGGGATGGCATTCGTAATGATCTGGCGGATTCCGTGGCTTCCCAGGGCGGTACCGTGGAAATCGGTCCGGGTACCTTCGGTGTGGAAATGTTCACCCGTATCCCGGCACTGACTGAAGACGGTCAGCGCGGCGAACGACTGGCTCGTTTCGTGGGCATTGACGGACCCCGCTGGTTCCTGCGCGGCGTGATTTCAGGTAATGCGGTTCTGCCCGATGAACCCAACCACGCTCAGGCTGTAGAAGCTATTGAAGAGGTCTTCCGAACCATTGTGGTGGATCGTGGCGATGATCCTCGCCCGCCGCGTGAGCTGCTGCCCATGCGCGCACCCGTGGAGCTGCTAGCAGCTCAGGCAGAAGCTCAGGACGAAGAACCCGAAGAGGAAGAGGTGCAGCTGCGCCCCATGCCTCGCCGAGGCCCCGAAATTACTGAAATCGGTTAATGCCCGATTTCTTTGATACGCCCTCTACCGCACCCGCAACCGCACAGGTTTCGGGTGCGGTACAGGCATACCCGGAACGATTTAAAGTGCGCCTGGCGGGTCGAGTGGATCAGATCTGGCTACCGGCGGCAAATGCTAAACCCATGTACCGCGCCGAGCTGGTGGTGGAACGCTCCCGCGCCCTGCCCTGGGCTAGTGCGCTCGCCTGGGCGGGTATGCCCATTGTGGAGCCTCCTGGGGAGGATTTTGAGAGTGCGGAGAGCGCCGACACCTCGGCTATTGAAATGGTGGTGCCCAGCGATGAGCTCAAACAGCTTGCCGCCGCGGGCAACGATGTTTTTCCCGAGTTTCCACCTTTTGAGCCCGGCGTGCGCGTAATGCTGCGCTGGCAGGGTCAGAGCCGCGTGCCGGGCGTGGTTGCGGGGTGCGTGCTGCGCTGCTCGGGTGTGATTTCAACCCGCGGTGCTCAGCCGGTGATGTACAACCCGCGCTATGAGATTGTGCCGCCCGAGAGCCTGAATTTGGATGCGCATTTGAGCATGCTGCGCCGCGCCTAAACGGCTGATACCTCACGCGGCTACGACTAGTGGCGATAAGGAATTTTCAAGGAATACAATGGACGATAAGAAACCGGATACCGGTGAAAACACCGAAGTAACCGAAGCTGCCCAGGCCGCTGAAGCGAGCAACACCGCGGCGCCTTCTCTGAGCGAATCCTTGGCAGCGAGTATGGGCGCGAATATGCGCTATACCGCGAACGGTCAGGTGGATGTACTGCACGCTATGGGTGGTGTGCGCGGCGTGGTTGAGTCCGTGCTGCCCTCTATGGCATTCCTGGTGATTTTTACCTTCCTCAAGGATATGAACTTGGGGCTGCTGGTCTCTTTAGGTCTGGCGGCTGTGTTTTCCATTGCGCGCCTGGCACAGCGTTCTAAGTTGGTTCCTGCGCTGTCGGGTCTGATCGGTGTGGGTATTTGCGCCTTTGCTGCGTACCGGACCGGTAGCGCCGAGAACTACTATCTGCCCGGTTTTTGGACCAATGCCGCCTATGCTGCGGTGCTGATTCTGTCGATTCTGGCGCGCTATCCGATTATGGGTTTCGTGTTTGGTTTTATTCGTACCGAGTCCAGTACGTGGCGTAAGGATCCTGTGCGTATGCGTGCGTACACTGTGGCGACCTGGATTGTGACGGGCATGTTCCTGCTGCGTCTTGCGGTGCAGCTGCCGCTGTATTTTGCGGGTGCTACGGAGGCACTGGGTGCAACCCGCCTGCTCATGGGTTTGCCGCTGTACGCTTTGACGCTGTGGCTGGCGTGGCGTGTATCGTCTCCTGTGTCGTCTTCTGAGGCTGAGTAATCGCTAGAATCCGGGCTGGTAGTTTTATCTACCAGCCCGGATTTTTAATGGTCGTGAACGAGCGGAATAGACAATACACCCGCACGGGATGATGGTCTGACAATCTGGCTAGGCTGTGGATAGAACACCCGCATGGGATGAGCCTCTTTAGCTCAGGTAAGAAACTCACGCAAGCGACCGCAGAAACGTTGCTTCCTGGGGCTCGTCCCATGCGTCAGCTAATCGGCTCAGTTACCTTGCGCATGGGACGATGCCTTGAGGTCTGAGTTCCAGGGTTTACTTACGTCCCAGCCCTACCGGGTCTAAAGAGCATCATCCCATGCGGGTCAATAGCCTATTCGGGTTCAGAAAGCAGAAGACATTCAATGGACCCAATTAGATGGTAGAACCTAAGCAAAAAGAGCTCTAATGCTATCTTCGCCCTCAATGGTCGTAATAAAGAAGAGCTCATCAGAACCCTCAATAATCACATCGGCGCTGGGCGCAATGGGTACACCGTCGCGCAGAATCGCGGTGAGCACGGTATCAGCGGGCCATTGCACGTGATCGACCCGGTACCCAATAACCGGGTGATCCTCGGGCACGGTGTATTCGGCAAGGGTCGCGCCACCAGCCTGCAGGGTCAGCAGTCGCACCACATCGCCAACTTCCACGGCTTCTTCCACGAGCGCGGTCATGAGTCGCGGGGTGGATACGGCAACGTCGACTCCCCAGGAGTCGTCGAAGAGCCACTCATTACGCGGGTTGTTGACTCGCGCCACGGTTCGCGGTACACCGAATTCGCTGCGGGAGAGCAGGGAGACCATCAGGTTCACTTTGTCATCACCGGTTGCTGCGACGACGACATCTGCCTTGTGGGGGTGTACTTGGCGTAGTACGGATAGTTCGCAGGCGTCGCCGATGTGCCAGCGTACGCCGGGCAAATCGGTGCGTTTTTTCACATCGGGTTTGGAGTCGATAATGGTCACGTCGTGGCGGTTTGCCATGAGTTCTTTGGCGATGGATGCTCCGACGGATCCGGCGCCGACGATGAGTACTTTCATGCTGTGTTAGCGCTCGCTTTCGGTGGTGTCGGGGTTGATGGGTTTGGGCGGCAGGGAGAGAATGCGCGAAACCTCCTCAACCTCTGTGGTTCGTATCATGGCGTGCACGGTATCGCCATGCTGGTAGCTGGAGTCCGGGCGCGGCAGCATACCCTCACCAAAGCGCGTAATATAGGCGACTCGAATATGCGCCGCACGCTCAATATCAGCCAAGGCGCGTCCTGCCCAATCCGGATGCAACGGCACCTCCGTGAGCATTAGGCGACCCGAGGGCTCACGGAAATCGCCCTTAAGTGCTTGCTCGGGCAGCAGGCGGCGCAGCACCTGATCGGCGGACCAGCGCACCGACGCCACGGTGGGAATACCCAGACGTTGGAAGAACTCGGCGCGATTCGGGTCGTAGACTCGAGCCACGACGTTCTTTACGCGGAATTGTTCACGCGCCACACGCGCGGCAAGAATATTGGAATTATCACCGGATGAGACGGCAGCAAAGGCGTAGGCGTCTTCAATGCGGGCACGCTGCAGGGTGTCGCGGTCAAAGCCGACACCGGTGACCAGCTGACCGTTGAAGCCCTTACGCAGCGGCTGGAACGCGCGCTCGTCCTGGTCAATAACTGCAACGGAATGCCCGGAGGCCTCAAGGGTGCGTGCGAGCATAACGCCTACGCGTCCGGCGCCCATAATCACGAAATGCGGCATCTCTCTCCTGTACCTTCTCGGTAACCGACGATACCCCGGTGGGGGAGTTCCTACACACTATTTTACGCTCAGATGATACTGCGCGCGGGAGAGAAAAGGAGGGGAATTGAGCTTTTGGGTACTTCGTTCTAGCCTTGTAGAGTGAGTAGAACCCGTCTGAGTATGCGCGAAACCTTGGCTGGTGCGCCCGTGGCATCCCGCCGACTGGCGAATATGACCTTGCCTAAGCGCTTCGCCCTGCCTCTTTTCGGCTCGGACGGTATCTCTTCGGTCGCCTACGCGGTGGACGAAATCATTATTATGCTGGCGGTTGCCGGGCATGCTGCGCTTGCCTATTCATCCTGGGTGGGTCTGCTGGTTGCGGTGATCGGCATGCTCATTATTACCACCTACCGCTATAACATTCAGCAGATTGCCGCTGAAGGCAATTTTGAGCTGGTGCGCCGCCGCCTGGGTGCTCGTCCCGCGGTGCTGGTGGGTGCAAGTATGCTACTGGATTTTGTGCTGACGGTGGCTGTATCCATGTCGTCGGCGACCGGCTTTATTACCTCGCTGAATCCGGCTTTGCAGCAGCACCATACGCTCATTGCTGTGGCGATGACTCTGCTTTTTACCCTGTTGTGCACGCGCGGTTTGCATCTGATGGGGCGTATTGCTCATGTGCCGCTCTATCTTTTCCTAGCGATTTTGGGTGTTACTCTCATCACTGGTCTTATTCAAGATGCTACCGGCACCCTCGGATACGCGGAAACCGCCGAATACCACCTGATCCACCAGGACCACGACGGATTCAAAGCCAACGAACCCCTGGTCGGCGCGGCACTTTTCATGCTGCTCGGGCGCGCATTCTCCGCCGGATCCGTGGCCCTCTCGGGCGTGACTACCATATCCAACTCCGCCCGATTCTTCCGCGCCCCCAAACCTAAAAACGCCTCCAAAACCCTCATGATCATGGGTGCTATTACCGGCGTGCTCATGATTGCTATCCTCTACCTGGCGCACCGCACCGGCGTGGTCGTCGTGGCTGACCCCACCGTGCAGCTGCTTATTCATGACCACCCGGCACCGGCAGATTACCGCCAGCACCCGGCACTTTACCAGCTAACACAGGCAATTTTCGGCAATACCCTGATTTCCATGCTGCTGGTCTATACCACGGTTGCGGTGTTGCTCGTTGCCTCCTTTAGCGCCTTTATTGGCATGCCCATTACCGCCTCCCGCATGGCGGATATCGGCTACCTGCCCGCGCCCCTGCGCACCGTCAATGCAGCCGGCCTCTACCGCACCGGTGTGCTCGTGCTCGGCGTGGCGGCATCGGCGCTGATTATCGCTTTTGAAGCCAATATTAACGACCTGATTCAGCTCTACCTGGTCGGTATGAGCCTGACCCTTTTCATGACCCAGGTTGCCGTGGTTCGCCATCGCCTGCGCACCCTGCGCATTACCCTCAGCCGCGATGCACGCCGTCACCTGCTGCGCGATATTATTATTAGCTCCGCCGGTGCATGGCTAACCGGTGTGGTGTTCTGCGTGGTGGTGATTACCAAGTTCACTTCCGGCGCGTGGCTCTCCCTGCTGCTGATCGCAATCCTGTACTGGATCATGATGCAAATCCACGCCCACTATCAAGCAATTGACTCTCAAACAGCCCTCGCAATCGACACCCCGGAGGCAGGAATGAGCACCCGCGAAAGCATGCGCGCCGCAGCCGCCCAAGCCGCAGACGCCGTAGCCCTACCCTCACGCGTGCACGCCATCGTCTACGTAGAACGCGTACGCAAACCCGCCCTGCGAGCCCTCGCCTATGCGCGCGCCTCCCGACCTTCCACCATTGAGGCGCTCACAGTCAATAACGACCCCGACACCCTCTCGCGCGTGAAGAAGCGTTGGGATATTCTGCAAATTCCCGTGCAGCTCTCGGTCATTGATTCGCCCTACCGCGACACGGTCTCCAGCGTGCTCGCCTATATTCGACGCATGCGCAAAAAATCCCCGCGCGATGTGATTGTCGTATACCTGCCCGAGTTCGTGGTGGAGCACTGGTGGCAGCGTATTTTGCACCGCCGTACCGTGCAGAAACTCAAAAAAGCGCTGTTGCATGAGCCGGGTGTTATGACTGCGACCGTGCCCTGGGCAATGAATGAAAACGATAGCTACGACGGACTGGACGAGATCGCCCCCGTGGATGCAAACGCTGTCCGTGAAGAGCATATGTACCGCGGTCGTACTACTAACGCAGCGGAGTAATTGAGTTTCATGCCTCGGATAGGCACTACACCCGCATAGGATGATGCTCTTCAGCTCCGATAGGAGTACCAGCGCACGCGAAAGTGTGGAACGCGACTGCCTGGGTCGTCCCATGCGGTTAAAACACCGTGTAGTCCTTTAGAATAAGACGGTCAGAGACCCGAAAATTCACGACTGAAACGTCAGTAAAAGATATCTAATAAATCCAAATCTTATAGGACAGTAGGGTTATATGTGACTCGTGCCCTGGTCTCATGCTAATGAGATGATGTAGACTCAATGGCTTATGCAACAGTACGTGACAGGCAGAGATATAAAAATTTCTGAAAACTAGGCGTATCGCTGTAAAATATATCACATAGAGAAGATGTGAAGGAGAGTAGCGTGACCCAGCCAAAAACCACCACCGCAGGTGAAAACGGCACCACCTACCGCATCGGTGACACACTCACCGTCACCTGCGAATCCCCCGCCCACGGTGGCGCATTTGTTGCGCGCACCGGTAGCGGCGTCATCTTCGTTCGCCACGGCATCCCCGGCGAAACCGCCACAGTGCGCATTACCGGCACCGGCCCGAAGAACCGCTTCTATTTCGCCGACGTAATCGCCGTTGACGAGCCCTCGCCCTACCGTCGCCAGCATCCCTGGATTCAGGCGGACTCCCTCAAAACCCCCGAACAGCGCGAGGCAGCAAGCGGCGTAGCCGATCTACTCGGTGGCATGGAGTACGGCCATATTGACCCGACTGCACAGCGTCGCTACAAGACTCACATTCTGCGCACTCAGCTCGAACGCCTGGGTAAGATCAACGCCGAGTCCAGCCTGCTGACCAACCTTGAAGTTGAACCCATGCCCAATCGCGATAGCGTTGAGGGTGACCTGTCCTGGCGCTCGCGTGTGCGCTATGACGTGGTCAAGGTGGGGGAGAGTTGGCGTATTGCCATGCACCCGCACCAGAGTAACCACAGCGTGCCCGTGGTGGATTTCCCTCTGGCTGCGCGCGATATTCGCGATCTGCACCTGGAGAAACTGAACCTCTACGGCGTGAAGACCTTGGAAGCAACTGTGTCTTCTCGCGGTCGTATTCTGCTGCAATTTGAGGTGCTGGCTCGTTTTGCTTGCGCCGATATTGCGGCAAAGATTGAGCCGCAGTGCGAGGCGCTCTTTGGTCCCGATTTGGCAAAGAAGAAGATTTCTCTCTTCTTCACCCCTCAGCGTGCTTCCAACGCTAAGCCCACTACTCGCTCCTACCGTCCCTCGCTGCGTAGCGCATACCGTCGTGTGCGTGAGGGGGATGTGCTCTCCGGCGGCGGTCTGCGCTCGGTCACTGAAGAGGTGCTGCTGGGTAAGACTCGCATCCCGTATCAGGTGTCTGCCGGTGGTTTCTGGCAGGTGCATCGTTGCGCCCCGTCGGTGCTAGCTCAGGCTGTGCTGGGCATGGCTGGTGTGGATGAGGGCGCTTGCGTGCTGGATCTTTATGCCGGTGCGGGTCTGTTCACTGCCGCCATGGCCGATGCTGTGGGGGAGAAGGGCACCGTGATTAGCATTGAGGGTTCGCCCGTGACTCACCGCGATGCGCGTGCGAATTTCGCGCCCGGTGACGGTATTTCCCGCACCGAGCGTGCCGCTCAGACCCGTATTGAGGTGATTCGCGGCGATGTGGCGCACCACCTGGTGGATTTGAAGACCGCCTATGATTTCGGCGAGATTCCGCCTATTGATGTTGCTGTTGTTGATCCTTCGCGTGATGGTGCGAATCGTACCGTGCTGGAGCGCCTGGCAAGTGTGGACCCGACCCGTATCGTGTATGTGGCGTGTGACCCGGCATCCCTGGGTCGCGATACCGCGATTTTGCGCGAGCTGGGTTATGGTCTGACTCGTGTGCGCGGTTTTGATATGTACCCCAATACGCACCATGTGGAGGCGGTGGCTCTGTTCGAGAAGCCGCACATTCAGTACCGTGTGAAAAAGGTTTCTACCGCCAAGTCTAAGGCGAAGAAGCGCACGCTGGATAAGCCGGATACTTCTAAGCCGATTAAGCCTAATCGCCGCCGTCCGGTGGTTACTGACTAATCTTCTGTAGTGCACCCCGTCATATGATGTCCTTGACATTGTGTGACGGGGTGCGAGCGTAGTTAGTGCTTATTGGACCATGTAATACATGATTCAATAGACACTTTCTGCGCTCACAGCCCGTCATCACGTGGGTAGGGCTTGCACAGTGGCGTGAAGAAAAGATAGGGTTAACGTGTCTTAGGAAGACCTAAGATAGTCATCGATATAGGGTATCTAGATAGCACGCTATGTAGCGTTGTACAAGATACCCAATCATCCACCGAAGGATACCTATGAAGAACCGTGCTCTTCTCACCGGTGGAAGCATCGCCCTGGCATGCGTTGCTTCCCTGAGCCTACCCGCCACCCTCGCCGCACCCGCAAACACCGCCTCCGAGGCGACTCCCTCCGCAAGCCCGAATAGTACGGCAAGCGCACTCCCGAGCCCCGAATGCACCAGCGCATCGCGAACCTTTAGCGTAGAAGCAACCCAGCACCCCGGGATGCCCTCCATGTACCAAATGCGCTACTCGGCACGCCAGAATAAATTCTATGCAACCAGCGCAAC
>Cebus_capucinus_imitator_PRJNA485217_SSR098__coassemble_1655_pt1 | contig 36810 bp, 33 predicted proteins | sample Cebus_capucinus_imitator_PRJNA485217_SSR098__metabat2_high_PE_014 | metagenome-assembled genome bin Cebus_capucinus_imitator_PRJNA485217_SSR098 | reverse complement strand
CTGCAGGAGCTGGCTCCGGGCGATATTATTTTCGTCCCGCACGGTCGTTCCTACGGTTATGCGGTGGTGCTCACCCGCGCCGAGTCTAATGTGGATCCGCGCGTGAGTATTATTACCGAGGACGGGCATTTGCGCACCGCCTCCACGCGTGATTTTGAGGGACAGATCGACCCGGTCTCCCATATTAAGATTCCGCGTAAGGCGACTTTTAAGACCCCCAAGGAGCGCCGCGATACCGCCTCTCGTATACGTCAGGCTCTCATTGACGGTAAATCTCCTCGCCATATGGGTCATCGTGCCGCGCCCAGTAAGAATAACGCCCTGCTGGTTAAGCTGCAGGAGGCTCAGGCTGCATTGCGAGCGCATCCCTGCCACGGCTGCTCTGAGCGTGAGGCGCACGCCCGCTGGGCTGAACGCTGGTACTCCCTGAACCAGGAGACCGAGGCTTTGCGCCGTCAGATTGCGCGCCGAACCAATACGATCGCTCAGGTGTTTAACCGTATTGCTCAGCTGCTGCAATCCTACGGCTATGTGAAAGAAGAAGAGGGGCAGCTGCGCCTGAGTGCTTCGGGTCAGAGCCTGCGCCGTATCTACGGTGAGAAGGACCTGCTGACCTCCCTGGCGTTAGGTGATGGTCTGTTGGAGGGTCTGTCTGCTCCGGCGGTGGCTGCCGTGGTGGCTGCCCTGGTGTATCAGGGTCGCCGTGACGGCGTGGAACACCTGGCGCGCTACCCGGAACCTGCCGTACGTGAGCGCCTGAGCGCCCTGAGCCGTCTGCTAGCTGATCTAAACGCCGCCGAAAGTGAACACCATTTGGATCAGACTCCTCCCATGGATTTGGGACTGGTGAATCCGATCTACACCTGGGCTGCCGGGGCTCACCTGGCAAAAACCCTGGAAGATAGCGATCTAGCGGCCGGTGACTTCGTGCGCTGGGCTAAGCAGGTGGTGGATACCCTGGATCAGATTACGCATATTAGCCAGGTGGACCCGGGTGTGCGCGCCGTCTGCGAAGAGGCTATTGAGGCGGTTCGCAGGGGAGTTGTAGCGCTGGATATTTAGCGCTCGCGTCTACCCGCAGTCTATGCCTTGTAGTTGGCAACCTGTGGCACAGCGGTAAGCCGGTAGGTTATGTACCTACCGGCTTGATGCTTTTATCCCTGTTTTAACCCTCGGGCAGGTGCAGCATGTAGCCATGCGTAACCTAAACCTACTGAGCACCAAACGCGCGGTAGAATGGACTCATTGATAGAGCACCTGACAAAATTTAAGGAGTAGCTATGAGCATCCGTCTCTTTACCGACGGCAGTGTATACACCCCCATCGACCCCTACGCCACGGCACTGCTGACTGAAAACGGCATGACCGTTTGGGCAGGATCGGACGCGGGTGCTGCCTCCATCGCCGATGAGCGAATGGAGCAGATCGCCCTGGAGGGTAAGCTCATTACCCCAACCTTCTCCCGCGCCTATGCACCGGTAACTGATGAGGATTTGGGCGAGTATTTTACGCTGAGCTCAGCGGCCGGCTACTACACCCATGTGCTCGGTGCTAGTGCGCAGCAGCTGCCTGCTGTACATGAGGGTATTGAGGGCAGCGCACAACCGGTGGATGTGCGTATCCTACTACACCTGGACAGCATTGAGGCACTGAACGCCAACTCTATCACCGCAGCTTTGGACGCAGCCCACGCGGTTATTAGTGCACCGGGTGCTCGCCTGCACGTTGAAACCGGCTACACCGCCCGCCTAACCGGCGTACACCTGACCGCCCCCCAGATCGCCTCCATTGCACCCGAGAGCTTTGCTGCCCTGGTCTCCGTGCTGGCAGATGCATCTCTGGTACTCTCCCTGGATGCCACCTCCTTCGAACCGGCACTGGCACTGGCAGATCGTGCACGTCAGGCAGAACGCTTTTTGACCATCCGCCTAGAAATGATCCAGGATAGTCACCAGACCCCGGTCACCGATGAGCAGCTGCAGCACGCCGCAGACCAACGCTACCACCTGGGCATCAGCGCGGGAGATACTCAGCAGCACTCGGAAGCCAATGCTTCCCTGATGCGCCGCGCCAATAGCATTGGCGTCTCCGTAGCTCTGGGCTCGGACGCGCAGCTTCAGGCAATCAGCGGCTGGGAGGTGGCCTACCGATTCGCCACCGCACCCGAAGGCGTCTCGGCACGCAGCGCCTTCGCAGCCCTAACCCGAGGCACCTACCGCTCCATTGCCGAAGAGAACCCCTTCACCGGCACCCTGACCGTAGACACCCCGGCAACCATCGCCCTGTGGAATATTACCGAGCTGATGGTTCAGGCACCGGATTCGCGCGTTGCTTCCTGGAGTACCGACCCGCGCGCTCGCATTCCGCTGCTGCCGGTGCTCGCGAGCGATGTGCCGCTGCCGAGCCTGGAACGAATCTACATCGACTAGGCTCAAGTTCAGCTTTAAATACACTGAAAATCCACGCCGTGGCCGTCCGAATGTCTCAACCGGAGGCCGCGGCGCGGTATACTATAAAGAATCTAGACACTTATACATGAGCGACCCCGAGGGAGCCCCTATGCGAGTACTAACCATCATCCCCACCTATAACGAAAAGGAAAACCTCCCCATCGTTGTGGGTCGTCTGCGCGCAGCAGCACCCGATGTTGATATCCTCGTGGTCGACGACTCCAGCCCCGACGGCACCGGCCAGATCGCAGACGATATGGCAGCCATCGACCCGCAGATTCACGTAATGCACCGCACCGTCAAGAACGGTCTGGGTGGCGCATACCTGGCGGGCTTCGACTGGGGTCTGGAAGCAGGCTACGACGTGCTCATCGAAATGGACGCTGACTGCTCCCACCAGCCCGAGCAGCTGCCCTCCCTGGTTGAGGCAATCCGCAACGGCGCCGATCTGGCAATTGGTTCGCGCTACGTGCCCGGCGGCAAGATCGAAAACTGGCCCGTGCACCGCGAAATCCTCTCCCGCGGCTCCAACCTGTACACCCGCCTGGTGCTGGGCACCAAGATTAAGGACATCACCGCAGGTTTCCGCGCCTACACCCGTGAGGCACTGCAGCGCCTGAACCTGGACGGCATTGACTCCAAGGGCTACGTATTCCAGGTGGATCTGGCGTGGCGCTCCGAGCAGGCAAACCTGAAGATCGTGGAGGTGCCCATCACCTTCGTTGAGCGCGAGATTGGCGCTTCGAAGATGACCGGCAATATCATTAAGGACTCCATGGTCAAGGTCACCACCTGGGGTCTGCAGGCACGCGCAGCACAGATTAAGAAGCTGCTGGGTAAGTAAACCCCTCTATAACGCCTAAAAGTAAAGCCTCCGGATATCCCATAACGGGACCCGGAGGCTTTTACTTACCCTCTATGAACTATTGGAGCGTGTTCTCAACTAGTCCTTGGTCAGGCTTGCGAGAAGAAAATCACGGTCGATATCCAAAACCTCACGCCCGTGACGTTGAGCCCGACGGATTTCACTCATATAGGCGCTGCGCGCAATCTCGAGGGTATCGATAGGTTTTTCGAGCGGGTCGCTCCAGGTTTCAGCAAGGATTTTTTCAGCTTCGTGAATATATCGCTCATGCAAAATAACGCGCATCACCGAAATATCGGAGCGATTAAAACGCTGCTGCCCGTTCACCAGGTGGTAGGGGATAATACCCTCAGTAATAGCTTCTCGCAGAGTCTCAGGTGAGAGAGCCGTAATATATTGAAGCTCATCAAAGCTAAGAATCTCACCCTGAGGAGCCTTTGCCGCACGACGAGCACGAGCCTGTTCCAAGGGGCTGGACTGGCCGGGTGTGTACGGGGGAAATGGGGTACTCATCTCCTCGATGTCGGTAGAGCCAAGAACGTTCTGCGGCTCGGTCACAGAACCAAGCTCTATCTCACGACCATCGCTTTTACGGATTACTACGACGTCCTCCGGTGAGAGCGAGCTTAAAAGTTCTTCTATCTGCATGGAGTGCGGGTGCGGTGCAATACTTGCCATCTTTATCCTCCTATAAATCTAGATGTTATTTGGGTATGTAGGCTCTAGTCTAGCGCTCCTGCTTCAACGCTTTCAACCATATCGGCAAAGCGAAGACACTGAGCGCGGCGCAAAGATGAGCTAAGTTTCGCTTCAACACCCTGTCGAGCATAGTAGCCGCTCTGCACCTCAATAGCTCGTTTGAGGGTTGCGGGTGAAGCGTAGCCAAGCCAATACAAGAACTCATCCGGCGCCATAACACGATACGGGCCATTCTGTGGGAAGTCTGTAATATTCTGCGTCAAGAGAATATCGATAGTATTATCCAGAGCCGCAAAATGAACATGTTGATCCCCAGCATCCCTCAGACCGTTATCCCGATAGGGGTATCCGGGACGCGCACGAAATTCCAGAGGCTTTTGTCTAAACAACAGAGGCAACTTTGACTCCCAAAACCCTAAATCGCTACCGGCATCGGGCATTCTCTTACGACGGTGATACCGTGCCTCGGCAAGAATATCCTCACTGGTGTAGAACACCAGCTCAATATCCTGTCCCCCGGTCATAAAGTACAGCCAGCGCAGAAGGGTGATGCTAAACAGGACATTTGCATCCACCAGAACCCCAACGCCCTGGCTCTGATGTTCAGAAGACATAATCTACCTCGCTTAACAATTGGTGATTGTATATATCCAAACCTACCAAATATATCTAAAACATGCATTTTGTTACGTTTTAATACGCGTATAACCTACCCGGTACACCATAGACACAGGATACCGAAAGCCACACCAGCCCATCAGACACAGGGGATATACTGAACATATGAACAGCACTGACTACACCGAAGTACACGGCATCACCCTACCCACCGGGCTCTACATCAACGGCGTACACACACCCGCCCACACCGGCGGAACCTTCGCCATCACCAACCCCGCCACCGGCCACACCCTCGCGCACCTGGCAGACGCCACCATCACCGACGCGCTCGCAGCCCTCACCTCCGCACACACCGCGCAAGAAAACTGGGCGCGCACCACCACCCGCCACCGCGCAGAAATCCTCCGCGAAGCCTACGAACGCACCGTAGCCCATGCCGAAGAACTAGCAACACTCATCACCCTAGAAATGGGCAAAAACCTCACCGAAGCCCACGCCGAAGTACGCTACGGCGCCGAATACCTACGCTGGTTCAGCGAAGAAGCACCCCGCCACTACGGCAACACCCTACCCACCCCCGAAGGTACCCACCTGATCACCACCATCCACAAACCCGTAGGCCCCGCCCTGCTCCTAACCCCCTGGAACTTCCCCCTAGCCATGGCAACCCGCAAACTCGCCCCCGCCATCGCAGCCGGATGCACCAGCATCCTCAAACCCGCAGAACACACCCCACTGACCCTGCAATACTTCACCCACCTGATCGCAGACCTCCTCCCGGCAGGCGTGCTCAACACCCTACCCACCAGCACCCCGGCAGAAATCTCCACACCGCTCCTGGCCGATGAGCGCCTGCGTAAAATCTCCTTCACCGGCTCCACACGCGTAGGCAAGCAGCTCGCAGCAGCAGCCACACAGCACCTACAGCGCACCAGCCTAGAACTCGGAGGCAACGCACCCTTCATCATCTTCGAAGACGCTAACCTGGAGGAAGCCCTGGCCGGAGCCGCAGCCGCCAAACTACGCAATATCGGCCAGGCATGCACCGCAGCCAACCGCTTTATCGTGCACGAATCCATCGCCGAAGAATTCGCACAGCGCCTAGCCGAACTCTTTAACACCCAGCGAATGGGCAACGGACTAGAACCCGACACCGACATAGGACCGCTCATCACCCTACAGGCACGCGAGCGCATCCACGCCCTGGTCACCGACGCCATCGCACAGGGAGCAACACTGCTCACCGGCGGATACATACCCGAAACCCCGGAACTACAAAACGGCGCCTACTACCCGGCAACCGTACTCGCCAACGTCACGCCAGAGATGGATATCGCACGCACCGAAATCTTCGGACCCGTAGCACCCATCCTGACCTTCGCTACCGAGACCCAAGCCTACGCACTCGCCAATAACACCGAATACGGCCTCGCCAGCTACGTCTACACCCAAGACACAGCACGAGCCCTCCGCGCCGCAGGACAGCTACACTACGGCATGGCGGGACTAAATATGGGCGTCATCTCCAACGCAGCAGCACCCTTCGGAGGCATCAAATCCTCAGGACTGGGACGAGAAGGCGGCGCCGAAGGCATCGAAGAATACAGCGAAACCCAATACATCACCCTGCCCAACCCCCACGCGGCAATCGCCTAGGGAACTCAACGGAATACAACCAAACCGAGAGGGGTATGCGACCCGCACTAGTGGCGCTCGCATACCCCTCTCGGACTTTACCTTCGGCATAAAACTAGAAACACAGGGCACAGTAAAGCCCCGCACCGACATTACTCGGTACGGGGCTTTAAACAAAACCAACAGGGGAGAAACCCCCAAGCCGCCAATTACTCAGCAGACTCCACAGCATAGTGGTTACGGTAGTACTCAAGACGCTCCTGCAGAATCTGCTCCAGCTCCTCAACACTACGACGCTCCATCAGCATATCCCAATGGGTACGAGGAGCCTTATCCTCCTCAGGAGCCGCCTGAGAATCACCATTCACCAGGTACGCTTCCTTACCGCTCTTAGCAGTCCACACCGGCGGAATCTCAGCCTCAGCCGCAAAAGTCACAAACACACGGTCACCATCAGCAGTACGATACTCCACACGCTGACGAGCTGCCGGCTGCACATTCGACTCAGTCTCCATAGACTGCGAACCCAAACGCATACCACGCAAACTACGATCGCTCATAACTTCCTCCAAACCTCGAACTAAACCACCGCGCCAAACGCCACGGCACCTGCACCCACACACGCGGGCACAAATATCAAACAACCATTATAGCACTCGCCCCCGCACGCAACAGCGCACGAGGGCGAGCAAGCTCAGGGCATAACCCCAAACATCACATATCCGGACCCTAGCCCTGAACACCATAACCGGGGACAGGCGGCGGAGTCGGCGCAGACACAGACTTAAACTCAGTCGACGCCGAAATAACCTCACCGGTCACCTGATCATCAACCGCCACCGACACAGCGGGCTCAGCCGAATCAGCCGAGGACGCAGATGCGCTCGCCGACTCACCAGCCTCCGCAGGCTGCTCAGAAGCCTCAGACACCACAGGTGCCGCGGGCGGGGCAAAAGCAGGCAGGGGAGAAGAAGGCAAATCACCAAAAGCATTACCCAAACCACGCAGAGCATCACCCAGTTCAGTCGGAATAAACCACAGCTTATTCGCATCGCCCTCAGCCAACTTCGGCAGAGTCTGCAGGTACTGGTAAGTCAGCAGCTGCTGGCTCGGGTTCGAACGATGAATAGCCTCAAACACCGTCTTGACCGCAACAGCCTCAGCATCCGCACGCAGCACCTGCGCACGCGCCTCACCCTCAGCAGCCAAAATCTGAGCCTGCTTAGCAGCCTCCGCACGCAAAATCGCAGCACGAGACTCACCCTCAGCCGTCAAAATATCCGACTGCTTCTGACCCTCAGCATGCAAAATCGCCGCACGACGATCACGCTCAGCACGCATCTGCTTCTCCATAGAATCCTGAATGGAAATAGGAGGCTGAATCTCCTTAATATCCACACGAGAAATACGCAGACCCCAACGACCCGTGGTCGCATCCAGAACACCGCGCAACTGAGCATTAATCTGATCACGACTGGTCAACGTCTGCTCAAGATTCAAACTACCCACCACATTACGCAGGGTCGCACTGGTCAGCTCATCCACAGCACGAATATAGTTCGTAATCTCATAGGTCGCAGCCTTCGGATCGGTCACCTGAAAATACACCACAGTATCAATACCGACCACCAGGTTATCCTCAGTAATCACCGACTGCGAAGGGAACGAGACAACCTGCTCACGCAAATCAATCGTGGGCAGCAGGCGATCAATAAAAGGAATCACCAGGTGCAAACCCGGGTTCAGAGTCGAATGATAACGACCCAGACGCTCCACGATACCGGCACGAGCCTGCGGAATAATACGCACCGCACGCGCCAGAGTCACCACCACAAAAATAATGAGTACAAGACCCAAAATACTCAACGTAGGCATATCAGCCTCCTATCTATCGGACAAAAATCGAACACATCTTTGGGTTGGTTCTATACGGCGCCGGAAAGAAAACACGCCCAAACAACCCGTACCAATGGGGGAGTTACACCACCACAGCAGGCACAATAGGAACAACCACAGCCGTCGCACCCTCAATAGCAATAATCTGCACGCGCTCGCCGGCAGCAATCACTCCGGATAGCTGAATATTTGGCGCAAGGCGCGCGGTCCAGGGCTCACCCTCTAGGCGAACCAAACCGGGCTCGGTGAGGCTCAGAGGTTCGAGCACCTCAACCTGCTGACCAACCAGAGCGTGCACATTGGTCACGGAGTCCTTGGTTGCGCGGTTTAGACGAGCCAGCAGGCGCGGGCGCAGCAGGGTCACCAGTAGAATGCTCAGCACGCAAAAGAGCACGCACTGACCGATCAGGCTCTGATTAATGGGGGTGGATGCGCTGGTCAGTGCCGCTGCAAGACCCAGCATGAGAAATACCAGGTCTAGGGAAAGCACCTCAATGAGCGCAAGAATCAGCCCGGCAACCAACCAGGCTGCCCAGGGTGTGGACAGTAGCCATTCCATATGTCCTCCTATAGTTCGGGGGAAATTCTTGAGAATACGTGGCGGATAAACCGCCATATCGCGGTATGTCAAGAATCTGAGGCGACGTGACCTCATGTCCAGTATCTCATGAGAGTGCTGAGGGGTGCAGGCTTTTCGTCACGAATCTCAATGTCTGATACATGTACGCGTAGCGGGTGTTTTGATTCTTTGGGCAAGACGGTGGAGGCGGTGCGCGGTTAGGGTTTGAGGGCACGGTCGCTTGTGGCGGCTGGAAGTGGGCGGACTGAGAGTCGAAAGCTTGGGGGTCTAGCGCTGGGGTTCGGGGGTCGAGGTTCCGGGTAGATATGTGATCGGGATATACGAGATATATCTGAGAATCTGCGGGTCAAAGTGTTAGCGTGTACGGGGTTTATCCGAAGACATCCCTAAAACGCCGATAATATACATTATGTAAAGTAATCGTATTTTTAACTACTCCACCGTAGGCTTTGCTCTTTCTGCGGGTGCTAACCCGCTTATGTACAGTAATCATATTTTTGACCACCCCACCGTAAGCTTTAGCCTGCCTGCGGGTGCTAACCCGCTTATGTAATGTAGTCATCTTTCGGCTACCCCGTCGCACTCATCCCTGGCTTAGAATAATTACTGGCATCTTTCGATTCTTTTAAAGATTCACCGCCTCAGTTATCTGTCGTCTTCTAAGGAGCCCTCGTGAGCAATCCGTCCATTGACCCCTATGCCTGGGGTGCTCAGGATATTACCGCCTCCGCGCGTTCGCATCGCCCGGCTCCTGCCCCTAAGGTTGAGCTCAAGCGCGGCATGCTGCTTGAGGATCCCGCCTCCGGCTGGGTTGGCGAGGTTGTTTCTGCCGAACGCATTGGCGCTACCCTTTATTTCACCCTGGAAGACGCCAAGATGCGCCGCAAGAAATTTCCTCTGGGCCCCGGCTATCTATTGGAGGGTCAGCCCGTGGAAATTATTGCCCCGACGCCTAAAAAGCAGGCTAAGCAGGTCTCGCGTTCGGGGTCGTATGCGGTGGCTAACTCCCCCGCCCGTGTGGCGCGCACCTCAAGAATCTGGGTTGAGGGTCTGCACGATGCGGAACTCGTGGAGAAAATCTGGGGTCATGACCTGCGTGTTGAGGGTGTCGCCGTGGAGCCTCTGCACGGCATTGACGATCTTGCTGGTGCCCTGCGCGCCTTTGGACCCACCGACACCGCCCGCATTGGCGTGCTGGTGGATCATCTGGTGGCTGGCTCTAAGGAAGAACGCATTGTGAGCGAAGCTCTGGCAAGCCTGGGGCCGGCGGCTCGCTATGTGAAGGTGGTCGGTCACCCCTTTATTGACATTTGGCAGGCAGTAAAACCTGAGAAGCTGGGTCTTAAAGCGTGGCCGCAGGTGCCGCGCGGTGAGGATTTTAAGAAGGGCACCCTGGCGCGTCTAAACCAGCCCCATGAGACTCAGGAGGATATTGCGCGTGCCTGGCAGTTGATTCTTTCGCGGGTGGATTCTTATAAGGATTTGCAGCCGAGTTTGCTGGGGCCGGTGGAGTCCCTGATTGATTTTGTAACCGGTATGGTGGATGAGTAAAGGCTAATTTAGGGGATGTTTCTCCCCCGCTATTTACACTAGTCAGAGCCTCAAATGTGGCGTGCGGCGCAGTAAAAACGGTTCTGGTCGCAACGGGCGCGCGGTACAATAGAAATGCTGCGTGTTTTGCGTGGCGACTCACTCACCCCTATTCATTTCGAGACATTCAGGATTGTCGTGACTACCAACCCCGTAGCTGAACAGACTCAGGCAGCGCCTCAGCCCGTGAAGCCCGCCAAGCGCATTTCGGTGATTCAAGACCGTAATTCCGCTACTTTTGCACACTTTAGCGGCATTATGGGCGTTGTTCCGCCCGCCCTGGTGTACTACCTCAAGCGCAAGAACGCGCCCTTTACCGAGCAGGAATCCCTGGAGGCAGTGAACTTCACCCTGATTCCTAGCATTGCGATTGCGGTGTGCATTGTGTTGAGTATTTTCATGCCGGATGCTGCTAGCGGTTTGATGCTGGCTGCCGCCCTGGTGTGGATCTTTATGGCGATTGGTGCTATGCGTGCCGGCGTGCATGTCAATAGCGGTAACCCCTATCGTTACCGTTTTGTGGTGCGCCTATTCCACTAGGACATATACGGCGGCATAGCCCGCCGGATTTACAGCGAATCTAATATAAGCCCGTCACTGAGCGCAGCGGCGGGCTTTTTGGCACCCCTGACTTCTTCGAATGGCGACCTGTTTCTTCCATGAGCGACGTAAGAATGTGCCTGTCATTGGAAGAAACACGTCGCTGTTCACAGAGGGTAAGGCTGGTTAAATGACTGTGGACCCCCAATTACTTGGAGGTCCACAACCATATTCACTCAACTTCAGCAAAGACGAAAACATGCTGTCGACATAGAAACGTCTTGCCGGTTAATACTATACCGGGTGTGCGGCACCTATGTCTACTTTAGGTAGAAGCTTATCAATCCATCAAGAGACAGTTGAGGGTTTATGTTGGCTTGAATTCGCAAGCCCAACCCTCATAATCAACGTGTGGGGTTTGATTTTAAACCCACATAACGTGATATATTCAACAAAATTAACTATGTGCTGTATACATAGGGTTACCAAAACGCTATGACCAGGTGTAATACTATCACGTTCACCCGCCACTTGAGGGTATATCAGTCCGAAAATTGGACTGAAATCAGAGTGGGATTCTCCCCCAGTGCTGCATCAAACCCACACGCCACCGCCCGGGAACCTCAGATTAGAGTTCCGGGAGTAGCTCGCGAGTCACAGCATCGCCCAGCAGGCGCCCCTTGAGGGTAAGTCGCACGGTAGAGTCAGCGAGCGCCTGACCTGCCTCATTGAGTACATCTGCCTCGATAAGTTTCTGGGAGACGAGCCAGCGTAGGGAGGCATCCAGCGTCTCCGGGGCGTGTACCTGTAGTAGGGTGCGTACGGGTAGGCCTTCTTTGACGCGGATCATGAGCATGATTTCTTCAAAGAGGCGTGTGGTGGTATCGAGGGTTTCGCGGGCTGCTGCTGGGGATTGTCCTGCGCGTACTCGGTTGGTGTAGGGTACGGGGTGTTTGAGGTTCCACCAGCGGGTGCCGTTAATGTGTGAGTGTGCGCCCGGTCCGATGCCCCACCAGTCTTGGTTGCGCCAGTAGGCGAGGTTGTGGGTGCTACGGGTGTGTTGGTCGCGGCTGTAGTTGGAGACTTCGTACCAGTGGTAGCCGGCAGCGGTGAGTTTTTCTTCGGCGGCTAGGTACATGTCTGCCATGAGGTCGTTGTCGGGCATGGTGTATTCGCCGCGGCGGATTTGCGCGGCGAGTTTGGTGCCTTCTTCGACGATCAGGGAGTATGCGCTGATGTGGTCGGGTTGGTAGCTGATGGCGGCGTTGAGGCTGTTTTCCCATTGGGTGAGGGTTTCGCCGGGTGTGCCGTAGATGAGGTCTACGGAGGCTTGTAGTCCTGCGTTGTGTGCCCAGGTGATGACTTTGGGGACGTTGGCGGGTTCGTGGGTGCGGTCGAGGACTTTCAGTACTGCCGGTTCGACTGATTGCATGCCGAAGGAGACGCGGGTGAATCCGCCTGCTGCTAGGGTTTTGAGGTCTTCTTCGGTGACGGAGTCGGGGTTGGCTTCGGTGGTGATTTCGGCGCCTTCGTGGACGCCGAAGATATCGCGTGCTGCGCCCAGGATGGCGACGAGGTCTTTGGCGGGTAGTTTGGTGGGGGTGCCTCCACCGAAGAAGATGCTGTGGAGTTTTCGGGGGGCTACACCGGAGGCTTGGAGGGTTTTTGCGGCGAAGATGATTTCGGCGATGGCGTCTTGGGCGTAGGTGGTGATGCCGATATTGTTGCCGAAGTCTTCGGTGGCGTAGGTGTTGAAGTCGCAGTAGCCGCAGCGGATGGTGCAGAAGGGTATGTGGATGTACAGGCTGAAGTCGCGCTCTGCGGTGCCGTGGGCGCTGGCGGCGGGGATAATGCCGTCTAGGGGGGCGGTGTCGCCGACGGGTTGTTTGGGCATGGTGTTTCTCCCCTGTTGTTGTGGTGGTGCTCTGTAGTGTGAGCGCCTGTGACCGGTTTATTATACCGGGCGTGCCTGGAGAGGTTAAAGGGAGTTAAACTAACGCATTGACGTCCTTGTAATACCGGGCTTGTTCGGAATATCCCGCCAAGGGCAGTTAAGAGCAGGATCAGTCTGCACCGGACGACGACGCTCACCAGCTCCACCGTACTACACCTGGTACTTGCGCTGATCTGTACCACGAGCGCAGCAGGCATCAGTGTCATTACGTACCGCGCACGCAAGACACAGGACTCCGAATAATATAGAAGAGTCCCCATGCACTCTATAGTGTGTGGGGACTCTTTTACGTATTTTTAGCGGTTAAGCTGTGCCTTATCGGTGCTGAGGGGCTGTACCTTCAGGCTGCGTGCCGGTGCACTCGTCTCAAAATGCACCGTCGACACCCACCCCTGAGAAGTACACACATCCGCCGTATCAGCACGCACACCCTCAATAAAGGCAATGGAGAAAACACCGTTCTCTTCGCTGAACACCCAGCGAAGATCAGTACAGGTACGATCACTGGGCTGAACCTCAAAGGTTAACTCATGCTCACCGGTCACACGATACGTATATGTAAGCACACGCTCCTGAGTACCGACGCTATGCGTAGCATCATTACCCTCACGACGAGGAGGCGTGGTAGGAGCTGTATATGCAGGCGTGGTGACGCTGCTATCGCTCGAGGTGTTGGCTGCCTCGGATGGTGAGTCTGAGCGCTGCTCTGGTGCTACCTGTTGCTCCGTGGTGGGGTTATTGTTTTCGGAGCTTGCGGCACTGTCTGTCTGTGAGGTAGTTTCTGCACTCTCGGCTGATGTTGGTTGCTCAGGTGCAGATGTCGTGTGAGTCTGTGCTCCTTGGGCTGGAGTGGGTGTGCTCTGCGGTGAGCTACTACGAGCAGTGGAGGTGGGAGTACTTGCGGAAGAACCAGTATTAGATGGTGCTGGTGCGCTACATCCGGCCAGGGTGGTGGCGATGAGAAGAAGGGCGCCGCCTAGGGGGGGCAAGATGTGACGAGTGGTGCGGGGCATATCTATCACTTCCTTATGTAGATTAACCTATCTTGCTATTAATACTACTCTATGCTATTAGATTTTCTCAACCATACACACACATAATCCATAGCTCAAGAAGTCCAAGAGTTCTCGCAAACGCTTACCTCACAAAGTATCGATGAAAGTAATACTGTAGACTTGGAGGACACGATCAGAGAGGATAATCATGGCAATCTTGCATAGGAACGAGTGGAAACCAACCCTCGTGCACAATGGTCGCGCCGCTGAGCTCCTCCCCAAGGAAGAGCGCCTCAAAGTATATGCACAATATCGTGCTAAGTATCTCGCAAGTATTAGCGCTCACCTCGATGAACTCAAAGAGCAGGAGAAAAAGCGTAATACCTCCGGCTGGGCACGATTCAAGCACTGGCTTGGAATCTAATCGCCGGGTACACGCTATTGAAAGCATGACATAAGCTGTGTGGCGGTACGAGTCTATTCGTACCGCCCCACAGCTTATAGTGTATGAAAACAACGCGAGCGCTTACGGCAGGTATCTGCAAGCGCCACGTTATCTAGGAATTATTGAGCACCACAGTGGAGGGATCCATCGCCTCAATGGTCAAGCCCTGAGCCGGTTGCACCGTGGTCACTCGATAGGTGCGGCCAGTCTTGATGTCATTAGCGCAGCTTTCCGGGCGCGGGGAACGGTCCCCGGCAATTAGCGCGATCTTTACGGTGCCGCGCGCCTCTTCCTGCACGTGGCGGATTTCCACGCAATGGGCACTATGTTCAGAAAAGGCTAGTAGAATCTCATTCGCGCCCACCACGCGCGCCTCCTCCCAGGTCACCACATGCTCATTAATGACCTTCACACCGGTATTAGGATCTTTGGGGTCTTCAGCGCAGGAGCTGAGAGTAAACATGGCGAGTGCTGCCAGGCTGGTGCGGGCAATGGTTCGAAGTGCGAGCATAACTGTCCTTGATGAGTGCGTGACGGGTTTCCATGCAGGGTTGAGTGATGTATCCATGGTACACAAAAACGGGTGAGATATCGTGTTGATATCTCACCCGCTTATGTTGTCGTGTTTACACGCGAGGTTTAGTTGAAGGAGTCACCGCAAGCGCAGGAGCCCTGAGCGTTGGGGTTGTCAATGGAGAAACCCTGCTTCTCAATGGTGTCCTCGAAGTCGATGGATGCGCCATCCAGGTAGGGTGCGCTCATGCGGTCAACGATAACCTCAACGCCGTCGCCGAAGTTGCGTACTGCGTCGCCTTCCAGGGTGCGCTCGTCGAAGTAGAGCTGGTAAATCAGGCCGGAGCAGCCGCCGGGCTGCACAGCGATGCGCAGGCGCAGGTCGGTGCGGCCTTCCTGCTCGAGCAGGGTGCGTACCTTGGTCTGTGCTACTTCGGTCAGTTCAACGCCGTGGGTGGGCAGTTCTACGGTTTCAGTCATGATAGATGTCCTTTCGTCCCCCGCATGAAAATCCGGTATGGTTCATACGAGTTTTATTGTCTAGGCTTAACGTTACGCCCATTGCGCTCCGCTATCAACCCAGGGCAACCGTAGTGTGCTTATCGTTCGCCCTGGGCGTGCCAGGCTCATAAGCGGCAATGGGCTAAGCGAGCGCATTCTCTGGCAGATAAACGCCCGCAGCGCCCGGGATATTCCCGCCGTGTGAAATTACTTGCTCAGTTCAGCCAATACCAGAGCCTCCGCGACAATACCGTGCAGCAGATCCGGTACGTACAGGGACTCATTGGCGCTATGGGCGCGAGTATCCGGGTCTTCAATACCGGTGACCAGAATCTGAGCCTGCGGGAAGACCTGCTTGAGGGTCGCAATAAAGGGAATGGAGCCGCCCATACCAGCCTTGACCGGCTGCACACCCCACGCCTTCTCAAAAGCGGCAAGCGCCAGTCGTGCACCGTAGGAGTCCACGTCAATATCGAAGGGCTGACCGGAATCCTGCGGAGTGTAGGTGATCTGCGCGTTCAGGGGTGCGTGCTGGTTCAGGTGAGCCTCAATGGCTGCGTGTGCTGCTTGCGGGTCGGTGCCCGGGGCCAGGCGCACGCTAATGATGGCGCGCGATACCGCAGCCAAAGTATTGGAGGAGTTAGCCACCGAGGGAATATCCCAACCAATGACCGAGACTGCCGGCTGGGTCCACAGGCGCGAGGCGATGGAGCCGGTACCCGCCAGGCTCATCTGTTCCAGCGCACCGGAGTCGGCACGGAAATCAGATTCGGCGTAGACAATATCCTGGTCATCGCGGCGGCTTAGCCCCTCGATAGCGACCGAACCCTGCTCATCGTGCAGGGTGGCGATTAGTCGCGCCAGGACAGTATGCGCATCCAGCAGCGGGCCGCCGAAAACACCCGAGTGCAAGGCGTGGGAGCCCACGCGAGCCTCAATCACGCCCGAGGCGACACCGCGCAGGGAGGTGGTCAGCGCGGGTACACCCGCACGCCAATTTGAGGAGTCAGCCACGACAATATAGTCGGCGTTCAGCTGATCACGGTAGGTATTGACAAAGGACTCAAAGGAGGGGGAACCTGCTTCTTCTTCACCCTCAATAAAGAGCTTAATGCCGAGCTTAAAATCATCGCCCAGCACGCTGCTCACCGCTTCAATGGCGGCAAGGTGCAACAGCACGCCCGCCTTATCGTCAGCTGCACCGCGACCGTAGAGACGGTCTCCCTTGCGCACGGTCTCAAAGGGCGGGGTGTCCCAGAGGGCTTCATCCCCTGCCGGCTGCACATCGTGATGCGCATACAGCAGGATGGTCGGGTAACCCTCGGCTGCCGGGCGGGAGGCAAGAACTGCGGGCATGCCGGTCTTAGTCTCACCGTTCTCAGCAGTGTATTCAGCGGTGTACAGGGCTGCGTTTTCAAAGCCGGCGGCGAGCGCCAAATCGCGCACCTTCTCGGCGCTGCGCTGCACCTGGCTCAGATCGTGGCTTTCCCAAGCGACCGAGGGAATGGCGACCAGTTCGCTCAGGCGTTGCAGGGTTTGGTCAAAACGCTGCTCAATTGCCTGCGTGAGGGCGTCAGCATGGTTAAAGTCAAAGGTAGTCATGGTTCTATCATAGTCCTCTCATGCTGTGGTTGTGCGCCGGTGCACAGTGGCGTTTTATATTCGCTCACTAGTGCGCTTGCTCCTAGTTGTATTCGAGGCATGATATTTATGTGAATTGCTGTACTCAATACCGGTTGATGCCCACAATTGGGTATCATGGGAGGTATGTTTGGCAAAAAGAAAGAAGCAGTAGAGCCCGAAACCACTGCGGAGGTGGTCGAGGTTGAGGTAGAGGAACCCATCAACCCGAAATTCACCCCGAAGAAGGGTAAGCCCACCCCTAAGCGTGACGCGCAGGTTGCCGCACGCAAGCAGCCGCTGGTCATGACCGACCGTAAGGCCGCTAAGGAGCGTGAGCGTGAAGAGCTGCGTGAGGCGCGCGCTCGCCAGAACGAGGCTATGCGCACCGGCGATGAGCGTTACCTGCCCGCCGTGGATAAGGGTAAGGACCGCCGCTATATCCGTGACTACATTGATGCTCGCCGTAACCTGGGCGATTACATGCTGTACGCGCTGATGGTTGTCTTCCTGATCAGCTTCCTGATTCCGGTGTTGGCTCCCGGCCTGTACGGTTTCATGGTCTACGCTATGTACGGTCTGATCGGTCTGTGGCTGATTGATTACTTTATTATGTGGCGTAAGCTCAAGAAGAAGCTGATTGATAAGTTCGGCGGTTCTGGTCGCGGTAATGGTATGTACGCCTTTAACCGTGTGATGGTTCCTCGTCGTTTCCGTCGCCCCGATCCGCAGGTGGCGTACGGCCAGTACCCGAGCTAAGGCACTGCATCTTTTAATAGCACTAATCCCCCGCTTCTCCTTTGACGGAGGCGGGGGATTTTTGAGTTTAAACGACGAAACCGCCTGGCAATCGCAGTCGTGATAACCATGCCTGCGACGCTCAAGGCGGTTTCTGAGCTAATTCGCGCAATCGGTAGCCTAAACGGTTAACCAATCGTCCCAGCTGGCTGCCCCTATATTTCCAACCCTAGGGGCGGTCAGCTCTTGATTACCAAGTATACGCGCCCGTACCTTCTTCTTCAAGAGACTCCTCAGGATATCCCTCACAAACTCTATCACCGGCACAGGCACGCACACCCGAGAGCATATTTATCGGCGCAGCTTCGCCAAACCGCGGTTAATACGAGCCGCCCAGAACGGGCCCTCATACAGGAACGCAGTATAACCCTGCACCAAATCAGCGCCCGCATCCAAACGTTCCTGAACATCGCGCGCATCGGTTACGCCACCGACCGAAATAATCGCCAGCTCGTCCCCAATCTCCTTCTTCAGCAGGGATAGAACCTCCAGCGAGCGCGGCTTCAGGGGTGCACCGGACAGACCACCGGCACCAATATTCTTCACCTTGGTCATATCCGAGCGCAGACCCAGACCCTCACGAGCAATGGTGGTATTGGTAGCGATCACGCCGTCCAGTTTGAGCTCCTTCGCCAGGTGAGCCACCTCAATAACGTCTTCATCCGCCAGATCCGGGGCGATCTTCACAGTCAGCGGCACGTGACGGTTCGGCACAACCTTATCAGCCTCGGCGCGCACAGCAGCCAGCAGCGGGCGTAGTGCCTCAATGGACTGCAGGGAACGTAGACCCGGGGTGTTCGGGGAGCTCACGTTCACGGTCAAATAATCAGCCTGGGGTGCCAGGGTGCGGGTGGAAATCAGGTAGTCGTCAATAGCGTTTTCCAGCTCAACGACCTTAGTCTTGCCGATATTCACACCGATAACCGGGCGGGAGGACGCCGGGTACTCAGCCTCCAGGTCGGCGCGGGCTGCAGCCACACGCGGGCCGGCTGCAGCGGCACCGTCATTATTGAAACCCATACGGTTAATCACGGCGCGATCTTCCACCAGGCGGAAGAGGCGCGGCTGCGGGTTGCCCGGCTGAGCTTGACCGGTAATGGTACCAATCTCAACATGGCCAAAGCCCAAAGCAGCCAGAGCGGCAATACCCTTACCGCCCTTATCGAAACCGGCTGCCAGGCCAAAGGGAGAGGGGAAATCAATACCCATTACGCGGGTGTGCAGAGACGCATCCGGCTGCAGGTAGGAGCGCAGTGCGCGAGAAATACCCAGGGACTTGAGGGTCTGAACACCCCAAAAACCAATGTGGTGAGCTTTCTCGGGGTCCATCTTTTCAAAAACCAGCTTGAAAATCGTGGGGTAAATACGCATGGGGCGCTCCTCAAAATGTGTGGGTTACTTAAGTCTGTACTGAAAAGGGTTTAGGATTCGTCCGGGTCCATCGCATCGGCGGGGTTCTGCGGGTCGGTATTGACCGTATCCACCGCGCCACCGTAGCGGCGGTCTCGGCTGGCGTATTCCAGCACGGCGCGCCAGAGGGTACGACGGTCAACATCGGGCCAGAGCACATCCATAAACACGAACTCTGCGTAGGCGCTCTGCCAGAGCAGGAAGTTCGAAATGCGCTGCTCACCCGAAGAACGCAAGAACAGATCAACATCGGGCATATCCGGCTCGTCCAGGTACTTGGCGAAGGTTTTCTCGTCCACCTTGGAGGGCTTGAGGCGACCGGCGGCAACATCCTCAGCCAGGGCTGCGGCGGCGTCTGCGATTTCGGCGCGGCCACCGTAGTTCACACACATGGTCAGGGTGCACACGGTGTTGTTAATGGTTTCGCGCTCGCACTTTTCGAGCATTTCAATCACGCTCTTCCACAGCTTGGGTCGGCGGCCGGCCCAGCGGATACGAACGCCCCAAGACTTGAGGGTTTCTAGCTGGCGTGCGAGTACCTCGGTGGAATAGCGCATAATAAAGGCAACTTCGCTGGGCGAGCGCTTCCAATTTTCCGTGGAAAAGGCGTAGGCGCTCACATAGGGAATGCCCATTTCAATGGCGCCGGCGACAACATCCAGCAGGGCTGCCTCGCCCGCACGGTGCCCCTCGGTGCGCGGCAGTCCGCGCTCATTGGCCCAGCGGCCGTTACCGTCCATGACCACAGCTACGTGCTGAGGGATGAACTTGCGGGGAATCGCCGGGGCGGTAGCTCCCGAAGGATGCGCATAGGGTTTGACGGGCACAATAAACCTTTCACGGGGATATATCCGAGGATAGAGTTCCCTACCATTCTACCGCCTTGAGGTGAGCGCGTGGCTATGCGCAGGCTGTGCAGCGGGTGAAAATTATGCCCGACTAGGCTTCGCTTTCCAAGGTCAGGGCGGTTTTTAGCGGTGCTTCCAGCAGATTCTGGGTGGTGGTCAGCACCAAATCCAGCAGTTTAGCGCACTCTGCGGGTGCAGCGGGATCAACCACAGCCCAGTCGCCGCGAGATAACGCCAGCAGTAGACGCAGTCGAGGTGCGGGTAGACGCACCAGGGGCACCTCCACCCCGGCAGCATGATCAGCGCAGAGCAGGCCGAACTCGCCGTACACACCCGCCGTATGGAAAGCACCGCGCGAGTCATCCAGCAGGTTCCTGCCGCACACGGTGCAGTTCTCGGAGACTATCTGCCAACCCGCCAAAGCCAGAGCGCGCATCATATAGCTGGTGAGAATACGCTGAGGCACATGCTCCCCACGCGCCAGAGCCGCCAGGGCTCCGTGCAGCAGCCCAAAATGCGGGTGCGTATCCTCCAGAGGACTATCGGTGCACAGTTTCTCCCCCAACTCCACCATGAGCGCCGCGCAACCAAAACGCGCATAATCGGCAACAATCGCGCTGGAATAGGGGTGCACCGTGACCGCCTGAGTGACCGTGTGCAGGGAACCGCGACCGGTATTCAGCGCTAGCGAAGAATGCATAAAAGGCTCCAGGCGAGCGCCGAACTTCGAATTGGGTTTGCGCACGCCCTTAGCCACGGCGTGGATCATGCCGTGCTCGCGGGTGAGCATAATAATAATGCGGTCGGTCTCTTTGAGGTTTTGGGTGCGCAGAATCAGGGCGTCGTCATTGAATGCGGGAGCCACGGTTTTCCTTTCTCTGGGTACCCTTAATGTTCGTTGGTTCAACGGCGGGGCGAGGCTGCATAAGGCGAAGATACGCGCCGTGCAGGCAGTCAATCAGCAGACGCAAAAGCGCCCGGGTGCTTAACCCGAGCGCTTTGGCAGTCTAAAGATTAGTCGACGTACTCAATATCGTCGTCGTCTTCCTCGTCATCCTCGGGGAAGAACTCTTCATCCTCATCGTCTTCATCTTCAATAAAGACGTCCAGAGGAGTCACCTCATGGTAGGTGTCGAAGAGGGCGTCCTCGTACGCCTCAAAAGCGTTGGCGATCGCAACATATGCCTCATCCACGGCGGGGTCCTGCTCACCGCGGCGATTCTCCACAGCGGTCAGATGCGCGCTCAAGGCGTCCAGCAGGCGAGTTAGTTCAATACGAGGTTCAGTCATAGCACCATTGTAGCGCACACGGGGGCGCCCGCGCAGGAAAAACGCTCACAGCGCATCGCGCCCCCCTGGCACCTTAGTTTTAGGCATCCGCCGGCTTAGCGCCGGTTAGACGATACGCCTTATACACGCCCGCCACATTATGAATCACGTTCAGCACATACTCGAGCATGAAACGATCCGCCAGCTCCAGGGTGAAACGATCCACCGCAATACGATCCTCAGAGGTGTACACGCGAGCATCCAGAATATTCACGCCCGCCTCAGAAATTACACGAATCAAATCGTTCAGCAGACCCTTACGATCTAGACCTTCAACCTGCACCTGTACACGGTAGGTCGTATCCGAAGACGGAGCCCAGGCAACCTCGGTCATGCGCGGCTCCTCATCAGCGTGGCGCATATTTGGGCAGTCCTTGCGGTGCACGCTAATACCCGAACCGCGCGTCACAATACCCACAATCTCATCCGGAGGCACCGGGGTGCAGCAGCGCGCAATACGAGTGAGCACGCCCTCAGCACCGGGCACAATAATGCCATTATCGCTCTCCGGGCGGCGGGTCTGCTTCAGCAGAGCCTCATCGAAAGTGCTCAGGTCCTCACGATCCTGCGGGGAGGTATCGCCACGGTAAATCTCAACCATGGCATCCACAACATCGCGCGCGACCAGCTCAGAATCACCAATCGCACGGTACAGAGCAGCCACATCATTCTTGTGGAAATGCTGAGCGGTTTGCAGCATCAAATCCGGGCTCATCATCTTCTGCAGCGGCAGCTCATTATGACGCATGCTCTTGGTCAGAGCCTCACGGCCACGATCCAGCGCCTCCAGACGACGCTCCTTAGCAAAATGCTGACGGATCTTCGTACGAGCACGCGAAGAACGCACAAACTTCAGCCAGTCCTCGCTGGGCGAAGCGTCCTCATTCTTCGTAGTCATAATTTCAACCGTGGCGCCGGTCGGCAGCACAGTATGCAGCGGCACCAGGCGGCCGTTGACCTTAGCGCCCACCGTGCGGTTACCCACCTGCGTATGAATCGCGTACGCGAAATCAACCGGAGTGGACCCGGCAGGCAGCGCAATAGCCTGACCGGTCGGGGTCAGCACCACAATCTCATCAGTATCCAGAGTGTCAGCCAGAGACTCATAGAACTTCTCAGACTCAGGATTAGAATTCGAAATCTCAGCAATAGCCTGCAGAATACCCACATTCATTGCCGCCGTCTGAGTACCCGGCTCACGCTTAACCTCGGAGACCTTCTCACCGCGAGACGCCGCCTTATAGCGCCAATGCGCCGCCACACCATACTCAGCCTCTTCATGCATCTTATAGGTACGGATCTGAATCTCCAGCGGCAAACCACCCGGACCCGCAGCGGTCAGGTGCAGAGACTGGTAGTGGTTATTCTTCGGGTTCTTAATATAATCCTTGAAACGCCCCGGGACCATCGGCCATAGGGAGAGCACATGGCCAAGCACCGTATAGCAGTCGTTTTCTTCCTCAACCATAATGCGCACCGCAAGGATATCGTTGATCTCCTCGAAACTGCGGCCCTTCGTCTTCATCTTCTGATGAATCGAATAATAGTGCTTCGGGCGGCCGGTCACGCTCGCCTCAATACCCATCTGGGTTAGACGCTCAATAATCGTGCTCTTCGCCTGCTCCAGGTACTGCTCCAGCATGGGGGTGCGCTCGCCCACCATACGCACCATTTCGGCGTAAATCTCCGGGCTCATGGCAGCAAAAGACAGATCCTCAAGCTCCCACTTAATCGTGTTCAAACCCAGGCGGTGAGCCAGAGGAGCGTAAATCTTCAGCGTCTCCTCAGCCTTCTTCGCGGCACTCTTGGCCGGAACAAAACGCCAGGTACGCGCATTATGCAGGCGGTCAGCCAGCTTAATGAGCAACACACGAATATCCTTGCTCATGGACAGCACCAGCTTACGCACCGTCTCAATGGAAGCATTCTCGCCGTAGGTCATCTTATCCAGCTTGGTCACACCATCAACCAGGTACGCAACCTCTTCGCCGAAATCCTCTGTGAGCTGCTCCAGAGTGTACTCGGTATCCTCCACGGTATCGTGCAGCAAACCAGCGGCCAGAGTCGGGCCCGTCGCGCCCATCTCAGCAAGAATAGTCGTTACAGCAACAGGGTGCGTAATATACGGGTCGCCACTCTTGCGCTTCTGACCCACATGGTAACGATCCGCCACCTCGAAGGCACGCTGAAGCACCGTAATATCTTCATCGGGGTGATACTTACGCACCGCGCGAATCACCGGTGCCAGCAGCGGCGAAAAACGCACGCCCTGCTCAGAATACCCGGCACCAGTACGACCAAAAACCAGACGATCAGGAACACGCTGACCGGCAGCCATCACACGATGCGAACCGCGCACCGGCTTCGACTCCTGCGAAGAATTAGGCATAGAACCATCAGGAATCACATGCGAACCACTCATAGCACACTCCTAGAAACACTGGTCATGCAACGCCGCCATGGCGTTACCGGAATGATTTATATCCTACGCTCTGTGAAGCACAACGCAAAATTTAACACTCCGCTGTGTGAATATTGAGTCGGTGTTATAGATTCTGGATGTGTATGTGATGGATATGTAGAAACATCCGCATGGGATGATGCTCTTTAGCTCCGGTAGGGCTGGGAGGTTCATCCCATGCGGGTCTATCAGTTAATGTCTCGCCTTGCGAATAGTATTTTTCCTCGCGAGGGAAGTCACCCCTCGCAACGAAAAATACTATTCGCAACGTGGAGAGAAAACCGCAGAAACCCAATAACGTATCTGCCCCGAATACGCTAAAGGGTGAGTAGTGGATAACCACTACTCACCCTTTAGATAGAGCCGGACTAGAAACTAGCCGGTGACATTCACCAGGTTAATCTCCACACGCGGCGCACGCTTGGGCTTAGACTCAGAAGCATCCTGCTCAGAATCAGCATCGGAATCCTCAGACTTATCAGAGTCAGAAGCACCGGATGCCTTCTTCGCACGAGCCGCCTCAACACGCGCAGCCTGCTCAACAATGGGCTTCTCCCCCAGTCGCAGCGCACCGTACAGAGGCGCCGAAACAAACAGGGTACCGAACATGCCCACCAGAATACCCACAAATAGGGACAGGGAGAGATCCTGCAGAGTACCGGCGCCCAGAATAAAGGCACCAATGAACAGAATCGAACCGACCGGCAGCACACCCACAATTGCGGTGTTAATGGAGCGAACCAGGGTCTGGTTGACCGCTAGGTTCGTTTCCTCTTCGAAGGTGTAGTCATCACGCTCGAGCACGGTTTCAGTGTTCTCACGGATCTTATCGAAGACCACCACGGAGTCGTACAGCGAGTAGCTCAAGATGGTCAGGAAGCCGATGATCGCACTCGGGGTGATTTCAAAACCGAAGGCTGCGTACAGACCCACGGTCACCACCACGGTAAAGAGCAGACCGGCAATTGCGGCAACCGACATCTTCCAGGTGCGGAAGTACAGTGCCATACCGATCAGCGCGAAAATCACGAAGGCGACCAGACCCCAGAGCGCCTGATTGGTAACATCCGCACCCCAGGTCGGGCCCACGAAGGAGGAAGTCACATCGTCGCTGGTCACGCCGTAGCCATCCTGCAGCGCCTGCTTGACCTTGAGGGTCTCGTCGTCGCTGAGGGTGCTCATCTGTGCGCGCATGGTGCCGGGGGCAATATTGGTTACGCGCACATCGGTGGCGTTGGGTGCATTATCGTGAATGATTTTCGTACCGGTGGCAACATCGGTGTGTTCGGTCTTGGAGACCACGAACTCCGAACCGCCGCGGAAATCAATACCCAGGTTAAAGCCCGGGCCCAGCACGGGAATCAGCACGCTAATAGCCATCAGCAGCGTGGCAAGACCCAGCCACAGGCGGCGCTTACCCAGGAAGGGGTAGGAGCGCTTGCCCGAGTGCAGGTCATTACCAAAACGCGCGAATACATTGGGCTTGACGGTAGTTTCAGCCATGTTACGCCTCCTTCGCTACAGAATCGGATGCACCCTGCTCTGCTGCTTCTGCCTCGGCGGCAGCCTTACGCTCAGCTGCCTTGCGCTCTGCCAGGGTCTGCTCCTTCTCCTCGGGCTTGCGGGTACGGCCCGCGCCGCGGTAGAAGGGCACAGCGCCCAGGGATTCGGGAGACAGACCGGAGTGGCGGCGACCCTCACCGAAGTAGCGGGTGTTAGCCAGCAGGGTCAGCACCGGGTGGGTGAACAGGTACACGACCACCAGGTCGGCAATTGCGGTCAGACCCAGGGTGAACGCGAAGCCCTTCACAGAACCCACGGAGACCACGTAGAGCACCACAGCGGCGAGCAGGTTCACTGCCTTGGACGCCAGGATGGTACGCGATGCGCGCTTCCAACCGTGGTTGACAGCCGAGGGGATGGTGCGGCCGGCGCGAATCTCATCGCGGATACGTTCAAAGTAAACAATGAACGAGTCGGCGGTTGCACCAATCGCCACGATCAAACCGGCAACACCTGCCAGGGACAGGCGGTAGTTCATTGCCCAGCCCAGCAGCACAATCGCCTCGTAGGAGATAATGCCCGCGACCACCAGGGATGCCATGGTGACAAAGCCCAGCAGACGGTACTGGAACAGGGAGTAGACGAACACCAGCAGCAGACCGATCAGGCCGGTGAGCAGACCCACGCGCAGCTGCTCGCCACCCAGGGTTGCCGAAATCTGCTGTTCGGACTGAATGGTGAAGCTAATGGGCAGTGCGCCGTACTTGAGCTGATCTGCCAGCTGCTTAGCTTCCTGTTCGGTGAAGTTACCGGTAATCTGCGGCTTGCCGTCGGCAATTACTGCCTGGGAAACCGGGGAGGAGAGCACCTTGCCGTCGAGCATAATCGCGAAGCGTGCGCGAGGATCGCTAGGGTTGGTGCCTCGGATCTCATTCAGACGAGCAGTTACATCGCGGAAGGTATCGCGTGCCTCGGAGTTGAACTCAATATTCACAGCCCAACGACCGGTGGTCACACCATTACCGGTGGTTTCCTGAGAGTAGCTAGCGTTAGAAATCGAGGAGCCATTCAGCTCCACCGGACCCAGAATGTACTTCTCGGTGCCGTCTTTGGAACATGCCACCACAGCCTTGGAGGGATCCTGAGCTGCTTCCTCATTGGAGGAGGCGGTGCAGTCCTTGGCTTCGTATTCGCGCCAAAGTTCCGCGGTGATCCAGTTGGTGTCCGAACCATTGGTCGGCTCGGCGGTGGGATTGGGCAGCTTATCATCTGCCAGGCGTGCATCCTCGGTTACAGCCGCCGGGGAACCGGAGGTTAGCACCGCACGGAACGTCATATTCGCCGACGCCTGAATCAGGGAGCGAGTCTCAGCGCTAATGGTGCCCGGAACCGAGACAACCACGTTACTACCGGAACCGAAGGAGGTGGTCACCTCGGCCTCGGACACGCCGGCGCCGTCAACACGCTGACGGATAATCGCAACAGCCTGTTCCAGCTGCTCCTGAGACACGGAGGAATCGGTGGAGCCATTGACCTTGGGCGCCAGAATCATCTGGGTACCGCCGGAAAGGTCCAATGCTAGTTTTGCTGCCCACGAGCCGCCGGCAAAGGTGGAACCAAAAATGCCACCCGCCAGAACAACCATGAGCAGGATCATCGAGACAAACGCGCGGCGCGCGCTGGCAAGCGGTGAACGCTGAGCCATTCTTGTCCTTTCTACCCGTTAGCCGCAGCACCGACACTCTTCACCGATCGATGAAGAGAGCCTGCGCTGCGGCATGCACATTATTTAGTTCTGCTTCGGCTCGGTTGCCGAACTCTCAGCAGCCTCTACCTGCTGGTCGGAATCCTCAGAAACCTGCTCGGTCTCTTCGGTCTCGGCTGCTGCCTGCTCGCTACCGGCAATGGTGGAGATAGCGCTCAGGTGGTAGGTCACGACAACGCCTTCGGAAACTTCCAGGTCGATGGTGCCCTCTTCGCGGTCAATATCAACCACGGTACCGAACAGGCCGCCGGTGGTCATCACGCGGTTGCCGGGTGCCAGGTTAGCGCGCATCTGCTGCTGCTGATTGAAGCGCTTCTTCTGGGTGCGGATCTGGAAGAACATCATCAGACCCAGCAGCGCGAACATAATAAGCAGTACGGCTGAATTCATCACATCTCTTTTCGTTCATGTGCGCTCTGCCCGGTGTGGCGCGGGTGCGCGAGGGTAGAGTGCACTTAATGTTACCTATCCATCCTACGTGAGGAGGGGACTAATCCCCTACCGAATACGCTCAATGCACAAAAATTTCTCAGGTGCGCCTTAGTTTTTCCTCTATTTTTCGGTATGGGAGGTTATATGAACACTTTATGACACGGGTTTTTAGTATTAACTGTGATATTCGATATAGACTGTGACGGCTCAAGCCTGTCGTGGATATACGCGGATAGAGTCGTTGGATATAGTCGTGCCCCGGCTCGGTGTCTTCCTGTTATCGGTGAACATCGAGTCGGGGCACGACTGCATGACATTGTGGATGGATCTACAGGGAAATTTCCGGAGGCTCAAGCCCCAGATGTTCCCACGCCGCAGGCAGAGCCACACGACCGCGCGGAGTGCGACCAATTAGACCCTCACGCACCAGGTATGGCTCGGCAACGGTTTCCACAGTTTCAGTTTCTTCACCCACAGCAATAGCCAGAGTGGACAAACCCACCGGGCCACCACCGAACTTATGAATCAGAGCCTCCAACACGGCACGGTCCAGACGATCCAGGCCGCGGGAGTCCACCTCGTACATATCCAGGGCGGTAGCGGCATCGTAGGCGTTGACATAGTCCACACCATTGACCAGCGCCCAGTCACGCACGCGGCGCAGCAGGCGGTTAGCAATACGCGGAGTGCCGCGAGAACGACCGGCAATCTCGGTAAAGCCCTCGGATGTAATCTTCATATCCAGCAGGCCGGCACTACGGCGCAGCACCAGCTCCAGCTCAGGAACCGAATAGAATTCCAGGTGACCGGTGAACCCAAAACGGTCGCGCAGGGGCCCGGGCAGCAGACCCGCGCGGGTGGTTGCACCCACCAGGGTAAATTGAGGCAGTTCCAGCGGAATGGAGGTTGCACCGGCACCCTTACCCACCACAATATCCACACGGAAATCTTCCATTGCCATATAGAGCATTTCCTCAGCGGGGCGGCTCATGCGGTGGATTTCATCCAGGAAGAGCACCTCACCGGGGGTCAAGGAAGACAGAATCGCCGCCAGGTCGCCCGAGTGCTGAATAGCCGGACCGGAGGTAATGCGCAGGGGCGCCTCCATCTCGGCGGCAATAATCATAGCCAGGGTGGTTTTGCCCAGACCGGGAGGACCCGAAAGCAGCACATGGTCGGCACTACGACCGCGCATTTTCGACGCCTCTAGCACCAGGGAAAGCTGCTTGCGCACACGGGACTGACCCACAAAATCATCCAGGGATTTAGGGCGCAGCGCCGCCTCAATCATCTTCTCTTCGGGCTCTTCTTCCATGGCGACCAAGCGCTGAGCCGGGGCGGGATTCACCGCCGAAGTATAGGGATCTTCGCTCATAGGCTTTCCTTAGTGTCGACCAATCGTATTCTGAGTACCCAGGGAGGCAAGCACGCCACGCAGAGCCACCGCCACGGCGGCGGACTCAGACTCCGGGTGGTGCTTGACGTAGTTATCAATAGCGGCGGTGGCGTCTTTTTCGCTCCAGCCCAGGGAGACCAGAGCATCCAGCACCTGAGGCTTCCACACCACACCCTGAGCCAAGGGCAGCTCATCGCTCTGACCGTCCGCCAGGATCAGCTTACCGGCAAGCTCAAGCACCAGGCGACGCGCGCCCTTGGGGCCAATACCGGGAACCTTGGTAAAGGCCTTATCGTCACCGGTGGCAACCGCGCGCTCAACATCGCTAGCGGTGTGAACATTCAGCACAGCCATAGCGATACGCGGGCCAATACCCGAAACGGAAATCAGCATCTCGAACACGGCACGCTCGGCGGGCTCGGCAAAACCGTAGAGGGTCATGGACTCTTCGCGCACGATCATGGCGGTCAAAATGGTGGTCTCCTGGCCGGTGCGCAGGGTCGCAATAGTGCGCGGGGTGGCGTGTACCAGCATGCCGAAACCATTGACGTCAATAATCAGGTGATCGAGCCCCAATTGGCTGATTCTACCGGTCAGGGAGGCAATCATGCGCGGTCCTTTCGTGAAGTGCTTAGACCCAGTATATTAGAACATCTTTACAAAAATCAAACATATTCGGCGTGTTGTATCGAAAATAATCGAAAATCTCTGCTAAGTTTGGAGTATGAGCAGCCGGGCGGGTCAGGGCAGATACCGGCAATAGAGATATTTCAGAGTAGAAAGGAGAGACTATCGATAGCACGAACTACTCCCCCCCCCAGCGTGAGCATATACGGGCGCTGCGAGAGCGGAATGCGGGCGCCAAAATGACAAGGCGAATCTAGCGACGGGCGCGTGCCTCCGCCTCCATCCAGAGCTTCTGTGCCGGGGTCAAATTCGACGCACGGGAGGCAACCGGGCGCGAACCCTGATGCGTCTGAGTCTGCGCCGCCATATTCACACCCGAACCAATGCCACCACCACGCCAACCGTGACAGATAGCAATGGCGAGCGCATCGGCAGCATCGGCAGGCTTAGGCATGCGTTCCAAACCCAGAATACGCGTGACCATACGACCCACCGACGCCTTATCGGCGCGACCCGAACCGGTGACCGCGGCCTTTACCTCCGAGGGCGTGTGAAAGAAAACCGGCACACCGGCAGATGCCGCCGCGGCAATCACAGCACCCGATGCGTGAGAGGTACCAATCACCGTGTTGACCTGCTCCTGAGCGAAAACGCGCTCAATTGCCAGGGCATCAGGGCGGTACACGCTCAGCCACTGCTGGGTTGCATTAAAAATCTTCAAAATACGTTGGTCCAGGGACTCGGCGGGTAGGGTTCCAGCAATGCCCACATTGACGAAATGCGCCTTGCGGTTTGCAGTCATATCCACCATGGACATACCGCAGCGCGTTAGACCCGGGTCAACACCCATAATGCGGGTGGATCCGGGGATGCGCTCCTGCGCGGTGAGCGGGTGGTGTTCGGTCATGTGCCCTACCAATCCTAAAAGCCTGCAGAATGAACAGCGAATAGATGAGAGGAGTGAATATTGGACGGGCCTTAAATAACTCAACCCGTACCGCATACTAGAGTACACGGTACGGGTTGAATACAAGAGCCGCCCGGGCAGATATAGCCACTAGCTTAGTAGAGAGCGACGATAACGCCCGGTCAGAAACTTACTCAGCTTCCAGCTGCGCCATAACCTCAGCGGGCACGTTTGCGTTGGAGTAGACGTTCTGCACGTCGTCCAGCTCTTCAATAGCATCTGCCAGCTTCAGGAACTTCTTAGCACCTTCTGCGTCCAGGTCAACCTGCATGGTCGGGCGGAAGACCGGATCGTCGTTGTTGTACTCCAGCTCAGCCTCGTCCAGAGCCTTACGGATCTCGGGCAGGTCGGTTGCAGCGGAGACAACGGTGAAGATATCGCCTTCGTCGATAACTTCTTCAGCACCGGCGTCCAGAACAGCCATCAGCACGTCGTCCTCGGTCAGACCGTCAGTCTTGGTCACCTCGGCAACGCCCTTGCGCTCGAACAGGAACGCCACGGAGCCCTGGTCAGCCATGGTGCCGCCGTTGCGGGTCACAGCCAGGCGCACGTCGGATGCTGCGCGGTTGCGGTTATCGGTCAGACACTCAATGTACAGTGCGGTACCCTGCGGGCCGCGTGCTTCGTACATGATCTCGGTGTAGTCAATGGTCTCACCGGTCAGGCCTGCGCCACGCTTGATTGCGCGGTCGATGTTATCGTTGGGAACCGAGTTCTTCTTTGCCTTAGAGACAGCCAGATCCAGTGCGGGGTTACCTGCAATATCGGCACCGCCCATACGAGCTGCAACTTCAATAGCCTTAATGAACTTAGCGAACGCCTTTGCGCGCTTCGCGTCGATGGCAGCCTTCTTGTGCTTAGTGGTTGCCCATTTAGAGTGACCCGACATGCGGTATCCTCCCTGCTCGTTCCTCACGCCAACGGCATGCGGGCTGACCGCTTAGCCGGGGCGTCTTTACACATACTCATCTATTATAGCGCGGGTCTTTGGGGCACAGCTATATAGGCTCACAGAACTCGGCGCTACTCCCCTAGACTGCCGCCCGGAGTTCGCACACTATACAGACAGTTCACCAATAAGATAAGCAATAATAAAAGCCCGGGTCTTATCTGCTATACCAGACATGTATAACAGATAAGACCCGGGCTTATCACTAAAACCTATGAGCCAATTTAGCCAATGTCCTCAGGGCTCAGGCCGTTCTGCTCCAGAGCAATCTCGTGAGCACGAGCCGCATGGGAGGCAAGGTTCTTCGCATCGCGTACCGCGCGGCGTGCCTTCTTATCGGTCACTTCGCGCTCGCCCACGTTCATGGGAATCCATGCGTCCATATCTTCCTGAGAGAAGTCAGACTTGGAGGCGCGGCGCTTGGGAGCCAGACGCACGGCACCGTCAGCCAGACGGCGAGCCACCACCAGGAATGCGGTGTGTGCAACCATGCGGTGGTCGGGGCGAACCGCCAGACCCTCCACGTGCCAGCCGCGCACCATGGTTTCGTCAGCCTCGGGCTCGGTGAAGCGGCCGTCCAGGCGCAAACCCTCTACCAGGCGGGACATCTGGGTGACGGTGGCAACGTAGCAGATCAGCACGCCGCCGGGTGCCAGTGCCTCGGCAACGGCGTCCAGGCATTCCCAGGGGGCGAGCATATCGAGGACCACGCGGTCTACCGAGCCGGGCTCTTCAACCTGCGGCAGGGTGTCCTGCAGATCGCCAATGCTCAGCTTCCACGCCGGGTGGGAGCCACCGAAGAAGGTTTCAATATTGCCGCGTGCCACATCGGCGAATTCTTCGCGACGCTCAAAGGAGTGCACGCAACCGTAGTCGCCCACCGCGCGCAGCAGCGCAATGGACAGCGCACCGGAACCAACGCCTGCCTCGACCACGCGGGCACCGGGGAAGATATCTGCCTTAACGACGATCTGGGCGGCGTCCTTGGGGTAGACCACGGCGGCGCCGCGCGGCATGGAGAGCACGAAGTCCTTGTAGAGCGGGCGCAGGGTCTGGTAGAGCACGCCGTGGGTGTTGGCGACCACGGTTCCTTCGGGTGCGCCGATAATGTCGTCGTGCTTCAGAAAGCCCTGGTGGGAGTGGTATTCTGCGCCTTCAACCAGGGTGATGGTGGTGATGCGGCCGCGCTCGTCGGTGATTTGCACGCGTTCGCCGGGGCGGAAGGGGCCGCGGCGGTTAATGGCGCCGGTGGGGGTGGTCATGAGGTGCTCCTTGCATAGGGTTCGCTTGGGGTACCGACCGTAGCCGGTGCTGTGCGTGGATAATATCCAAAAATTACTAAGACATTATACGGCACCACTCCGCCTCGCGAGTAGTATTTTCCTTCGCGAGGCATTACACTGCTCGCGAGGGAAAATACTACTCGCGACGTGACAGGGTAAATATTTAAAGGCTTACACCAAAACGTGCCGAGAGAATATCAGCAATCAGGGCACCGCCACCGATTCGCTCACCCTCACCGGCTTCTGCACGCTCAGCAGCAACCACGGCGTCTTCAGCCCAGAGCTGCAGCTCATCCAGGGCTGCGGGGGCGTCCAAGTCCTGAGCGAGCAGAGCACGGGTGCGATCCAATGCTTCCAGGGCGGCGGAATCATCGTCACCGTCAGCCACAGCCACGGCACGGCGGAAAAGATCCAGGCGCTCAATTGCACGCTCAAGCAGCTCATCGGTCCAGAACCAGTCGGAGCGGTAGTGCTGGCTCATAATCGCCAGGCGAATAGCGGCGGGGTCAACACCGGCGGCGCGCAGCTTGGAGACCAACACCAGGTTACCGCGGGACTTGCTCATCTTGTGGCCGTCCAGACCGACCATGCCGGTGTGCGCGTAGTGGCGCGCGTGCGGGCGGTTGGCTACAGCCCAGGAGTGACCGGAACCCAGGTCGTGGTGCGGGAAGGTCAAATCGCTACCGCCTGCCTGCACGGTCAGGGCGCCGTCGACAAAGTGGCGGGCGATCATGGTGCATTCAATATGCCAGCCGGGGCGGCCGGGACCCAGGGAACCAGCCTGCCAGGAGGGCTCACCCTCGCGGGCGGCACGCCAGAGCAGCGGGTCCAGGGCGTCGCGCTTGCCGGCGCGCTCGGGGTCGCCGCCTCGTTCAGCGAAAATCTCGAGCATTTCTTCACGGCTCATGTGGGAGACCTGGCCGGGCTCCCAGGAGTAACCGGAGTCATTGGCGGGCAGTGCGCGTACGGCTGCAAGGTCCAGGTAGATATCGCCGTCGGGGTGCACTACGCCATGCTCGTCGGTGTAGCCGGGTACACGATAGGCAAGGCCGCGCTCCAGCAGGTCTTCAACAATCGGGAAGAGCCACTGAATGGACTCGACCACGCCCACATAGTGCGCGGGCGGCAGCACCTGCAGGGCAGACATGTCGGTGCGGAAGAGCTCGGTCTGGTCTTCGGCAAGCCACTGCCAGTCAACATTGGTGGCGGTGGCGCGCTCTAGTAGCGGGTCGTCAACATCGGTCACGTTTTGTACGTAGGTGACGGGCACGCCGGCGTCGCGCCAGGCGCGGTTGAGCAGGTCAAAGGCTACGTAGGTGGAGGCGTGACCCATGTGGGTTGCGTCGTACGGGGTGATGCCGCAGACGTACAGGCTTGCCGCCTGGGATTCTTCGATGGGAACGATTGTTCCTGCTGCGGTGTCGTGGATACGCGGCAAGGGTGCCTTGCCGGGCAGGGTGGGGACGGCGGGTACTTCCCAGGCGCGCATTGGACGGTCCTCTCGAAGAAAATAGTGACTGTATAAGAATACCCGCTCCCCTGCGCGCAGGTGGCGGGTGTACGCTCAGGGACGTAAAAGTGTGACCTATAAGTCGGTGGTTTTTAGAGGTTCTCTTTGCAGGTCCTGTGGCTCATTCGCGGTTAGACACGCGGTTAAAAGACAGCGTGCCCGCTCGGTGTATTGACCGAACGGGCACGAGTGCTTGAGTGAGCTAATGCGGTTTAGAAGCTGCCGGTTGCGCTAATCACGCCGGTACCCAGACCCACAAAGATCAGGGCGCCCAGGGCAATGCGGTACCAGACGAACACACCGTAGGACTTGGTGGTCACGTACTTGAGGAACCAGCCGATCATCAGGTAACCAACACCGAAGGCGATAATGGTTGCCAGGATCGTGGAGGGCAGTCCGTAGTAGCCGCTTGCTTCGGCGCCGGTGACGACCTTGGCGGTCTTGTACAGGCCGGAGATGAACACGGCGGGCAGTGCCAGCAGGAAGGAGTAGCGGGCGGCTGCCTCGCGAGTGTATCCCATGAACATACCGGCGGTGATGGTGCCGCCGGAGCGGGACACGCCGGGGATCAGTGCCAACGCCTGGGCGATGCCGTAGAGCACGCCGTGACGCACGGTCAGATCCTCGAGCTTGCGCTGTTCCTTACCCACGCGGTCGGCGATACCCAGCAGCACACCGAAGACAATGAGCATGGTGGCTACCACCCACAGGGAGCGGAAGGTCGAGTCAATCTGCTTCTCCAGCAGTACGCCCAGGATGCAGATGGGCAGGGAGCCGATGATCACGTACCAGCCCATGCGTGCGTCCGGGTCGTTGCGGGGTACGCGCCCGGTCAGGGAGCCGAACCAGGCTTTAACGATGCGTACGATGTCTTTCCAGAAGAAGATGAGTACGGCGGTTTCAGTTCCCAGCTGGGTGATGGCGGTGAATGCCGCGCCCGGGTCGTGCTTTTCGGGCAGCAGCTGACCGACGATATTCAGGTGAGCCGATGATGAGATCGGCAGAAATTCTGTGAGGCCCTGTACCAGGCCCAAGATGATTGCTTGTATCCATTCCACGCCTTCTAGGATACCGCAGGAGGCGCTGCTTGGGTCTGTGCAGGCGTGTAGACCTCGCCCACGTGTTTGGGCGAGTTTTTAGAGTACCCAAACACGGAAAACTTGCCCAAGCTAGCTTTATTATGACCAGAGCGGGTGTTCTTCCCAACCATCAAATAGGCCTAGAGACGTCTTTGGAACAAATTTATTTTCAGGATACTGTTTGAAAACTTTCGGTAGCTTCTGGGCATCTGACAGACCAAGAGTCTTATGTAGATACTGAATCATAGTAGCCTGACCAAAAATTCTATTTCCTTGGATATCCTTAAACAATTCATCACCTCTTGGGTATTTAGGCTGAAAAGCATAGACCCTATTATATACTCGCGCTTGATGAGCAGAATAGTTTCTTAAAATATTTAATGCCTTTAACCAAGATTCAAGCTGTTGGGTTGTTAACTGACATCCGCGAGCAACAGATACACGAACTTTCTGCGGTGATAAAAGGTAAAGATTGTATAACAAGCCCCAATCCATAATCTCAACAGCCGCCCAGATAGGAACGTTATCTCGGCCACCGTATGAATTTTGATGATGCTTAATGAAATCTTCCCTCGACCTGCTCATATGATTTGTGTATTTTGAGAGCCATTTATAGTACGACTCCTCTTTATCTACGCCAAGTAGGCAACGATTCATATGAACTAACGGGTCTATCTTTCCAAGCTGATGCCCCAGAGAAGACCTGAAAAATATTTCAATATCTCCCATCTCCTCCATAATTAAATCTCTTAAGGATTTATCAAAATTATACAATTTTATGACGTTCTCAAATGAAGCACCTTCTTCAAAGGAGTCTAGCAACCTGTTCTCATTTTGCGAATATACCCGCATCGGATACCAATATGCAGATAATCGGTAGTAATTTTTCTGCTTCAAAAACGAGATGGCATTCGAATCATCATTAATTTCCATGCCACGTTCTTTAAGGATGTTCAGCTGCTGGACGAAGAAAGCATACGGCTTAGAAATTACCACATCAGTCTCCTGAGGTAGATAGCATAAGGACCGGCCCTGGGCTACAAGTAGCGGTACCGGTCATGATGCTATCAACTATACCGGATAGGCTCTTTCTCTTCAACCCCAAACGTTGTGCCCTTACTAACGGTGTACATCATTACATTAATCCTGAACAAGCTCCCAGCGGATGCGCTGACCCATGGTGTTCTCATGACCGCTCAGGTGCTTACCCCATACGCTTGGGTCATCCGGCTGGATACGACGCTTGATTACGGCAGTAACTTTCCACAGGCCACGGGCGTCTTTACGCTCTTGACCTACCTGATATGCGCTACCCGGGTGAACCTCCAAACGCATATTGGGGTTCAGTATCTTAGGCTGCTTCTGCTTAAGGGCGTGAGCGTTCTTCTTAGACTTTCCGTTCCTACGGGTCTGCCGTGCACTTTTCTTCTTTATTGGCACATCGCCAGAGACCTTTTGAATTTCAATCAATAGATCAATCAGACGGGAAGCCTGGGAACGGCTCAACTCATGAACCAGCTCTGCATACCGTAATCTCTTATACGGCGGA
>Cebus_capucinus_imitator_PRJNA485217_SSR098__coassemble_1637_pt1 | contig 41529 bp, 33 predicted proteins | sample Cebus_capucinus_imitator_PRJNA485217_SSR098__metabat2_high_PE_014 | metagenome-assembled genome bin Cebus_capucinus_imitator_PRJNA485217_SSR098 | reverse complement strand
ACGCCACCTCGGTGCCGTGCATGGGTTCAGACCCCAGTCCCTTCCAGCCGCGCGAGTCGCCAATGCCGGAAGCATCGTAGCCCTCGAGCACATTGTCTTTAAGATCCTGATGGGTGCCGTCCACGCCAGTATCGATGACCGCAACGGTCACGCCCTTACCGGTGCTCTGCGCCCAGAGGGAGCTAAAGCCGTATTCGCTCAGCCAATATTCACGCTGACGTAGGTCATCGCCCTGACCCGTATTCGCTGCCGCGCTGGAGGGCGCCGGGGTGGGCGAAGGGTCCTGCTTGACGGTCGGCGAGGGGGTTGCCACCGGCAGGGAGGCGCTCGGGCTTGAGCTTGGTTCAGCGTGAGCTGCGGGTAGATGCGTGTGCTGGGTCAGGCTCGGCGCGAGTACGGCGCAGACCCCCAGGCTCAGGGCGAGGGCTACGGCGCTCAAACGTGTAGATTTGAGTGTTGAGCATTTGGGCCGCGTTGGGGAATCGGGCTGTGAGTGGGGCACGAGTAATCCTTGGATTCTTCGAGAACACAGAATACAAAACGGCTGTTCTATATTTCTGCGAGTATCAGCTGATATAAGGGGGTGAGAGATTAGGACAAACGAGCAGCAATAGACAGAGCAATACCATCCAAAATATCGTGCTCACTGACCGTCACACCCTCAACAGCGCCGCCGGTTAGCTCGGAAACACGCTCAACAATACGTGCGTAAATGGTTGCGCCCGTGCCGATCACATCCACACGACCCGGGTGCATATAGCCCAGAGCGCTACGTTCCTCGGTGCTCAACGATGCCAACCAGCTAGCGGTTTCCTGCACCTGCTCAACAGTGAAATACTGAGCATTAATAGCCGCAGAATCATAGGAATCCAAGCCCAAAGCAGCCGCAGCCACAGTCGTTGCCGTACCCGCCACAGCCACCAGACGCTGCGCGCGCTCCAGGGGCACAATAGCGGCAGCCTCGGCAATACGCTCATCAGCCTCGGCACGCACAGCGTCAATCTCGCTCTCCAGCGCCGGGGCGTGATGCATCAGGCGCTCGGTCAGACGAACACAGCCAATATTCACGCTCTTGGAGACCTGCACACCGGCTACGGTACCCAACACGAACTCGGTCGAGCCACCGCCCAAATCAAACACAAGGGTTTCACGCTCATCGGCGCCCACCGCCAACAGGGCACCGGCAAAGGAGAGGGACGCTTCCTCATCGCCACTAATCACCTCAAGCTCAATGCCCAGAATCTCGCGGATACCGTCAATGAAAACCTGCTTATTGCGGGCATCGCGGCTGGCACTGGTGGCAACAAAACGAATGGCTTCGGTGGGAACATTGTGCTCGGCAATAAGCGCCGCATACTCGCGTGCAGCGTCAAAAGTGCGCTCCAGGGCGGCGGGAGCAAATTCACCGGTGGCGTCAATGCCCTCGCCCAAGCGCACAATGCGCATCAGACGCACAATATCGCGCAGGCGGCGTGCGCCGTTCTCCTCATAGACTTCGGCAATCAGCAGACGGATAGAGTTCGTTCCACAGTCAATGGCGGCAACACGCATGATGAGTCCTTTGCTTCGGTTATCCCACGGGTTCGGGCGCACTCTACGCACCCACCCGAATACTATTATGCGCCCGGCGGGAGGAAAAAGTTGGCTTTTCTCCCCCACCGGGCGCATATCTATTCACTTTTTAAAGCTCTATGCTTCCTCACGCCACGCCGGATCGCAGGAGCACTTATCGGCGGTCCACCACTCGGCAATAGCTTCCAGGCCCTTATCCCCCATGGGGTTCACACCCGGACCCACCGACAGGGTGTGTCCAATCACGGCGTGCAAGCACTTAACGCGGGTAGGCATACCACCGGCAGAAATACCCTCAATCTCGGGTACCTCATCCACGCCGGCAATAGCGCGAATACGCTCACGCTCAGCCAAGTAATTCTCATGAGCGGCACGGTAAGCGGCAGCCAGCTCTTCGTTCTCCGCCAGCTCATCGGTCATCTGGTACATCAGACCACCCGCCTCGAGGCGAGAAGCAGCCGCGGTAATCACCGGGTGCGCCAGATAAAACACGGTCGGGAAGGGGGTGCCATTGGACAGGCGAGGCGCGGTCGCCGCCACCAGCGGGTTACCGCACACGCAGCGCGCGGGGATCTCCACCACATCACGCACGACGCGGCCCAGCTGCGCCGAGAGCACGCGAATATCCTGCTCGGTCGGCTCCAGGGTCTCTACGCTCACGTTGTACCCGCCGGGGGTGCGGGACTTCAATTCTTCAATGCTGCTCATGCTTGCTTTCTTATATCGTGCCCTGCCGGGCTACATCGCATAGTGTTTAAGTATATCGAGAATACAGGCTATACGCCCGATAGTGCCTGAGAGTACAGGCTAAGTCTGTGGTTATTATTCGAAAAATCGTATAGATGAGATGTCTTATTGTTCCAGGGAAGACCACAGGCGCGTGGTCCAGGATTCCTCCGGCTGATCCTGACCGTTCGCCGAGGAGGCATCCGCCTTGGAGGAAGAGTCGTCCAGGCCGGTCACCGTTAGCGGAATATCACCGGCAGAAATATAGAAGAGGCGACTACGCGCCTGCTGACGCACATAGTTATCGTCATCCCACCAGGTCTGCTCGGCGCGCAGCTGAGCATTCTCATTAGTCAGGCGCTGCACATTATTGTTTACGCTCTTGAGCTCCTGATCCTGCTGGTAAAAAGTTTGCAGGGTCGGGTAGAGGGAGCCAATGAGCACGACCAGCAGCAGCAAACCGCCCAGCATACGCCAGGAGAAGGTTGCCGATTCTACATCGCTTGGGTCTTCTGTCTCCGAGGTGCCCCAGAAACGCTGGGCAAGATCGCGAGCGCGTTCAAGAATAGATACGCTCTCTTCCTGCTCCCGATTTTCTGCCGCGGGTGCTACAGATTCGGCGGTCCCAGAGGACGCAGAATTATCCGCGGTCTCTTCTGCTGAGTTCTTATCTGCCCGGGTTCGGGATTCGGAGGCAGAGTCTACCCGGTTCTCACGGTTCTTCGGGACCATATCTCTCCTTATCCTGCGGGCACGGCTATCACCATTTTAGCGCATAGCCTGTATACCTTCGGGAACTACCGGCACATATAAAACCGTGGGGTGGGTAGTTGACACTACCCACCCCACGGTTTTAGCTAAGCTAGCGGTTCACCGAATTACTTGGTGAAACGGGGGAAAGCGGACTTGCCAGCGTAAACAGCTGCCTCGCCCAGCTCTTCCTCAATGCGCAGCAGCTGGTTGTACTTAGCCACGCGCTCGCTACGAGCCGGTGCACCGGTCTTGATCTGGCCAGCGTTGGTTGCAACAGCCAGGTCAGAGATGGTGACGTCCTCGGTCTCGCCGGAACGGTGAGAAACCATGCAACGGTACTCGTGGCGCTGAGCCAGTTCCATTGCGTCCAGGGTCTCGGTCAGGGAGCCAATCTGGTTCACCTTCACCAGCAGAGCGTTAGCAGCGCCCTCTTCAATACCCTTAGCCAGACGCTCGGGGTTGGTCACGAACAGGTCGTCACCAACGATCTGAACCTTGGAACCGATCTGCTCGGTCAGGGTCTTGTAACCCTCCCAGTCGTTCTCGTCCAGCGGATCCTCAATGGAAACCAGCGGGTACTTAGCAACCAGATCAGCGTAGTATGCGCTCATCTCTTCAGCGGACTTGCGCTGACCCTCGAAGTCGTATGCACCGTCGTTGTAGAACTCGGAGGAAGCCACGTCCAGTGCCAGAGCAACCTGCTCGCCGGGCTTGTAGCCAGCCTTCTCAATAGCCTCAATGATCAGATCCAGTGCAGCAGCGTTGGACTCCAGGTTCGGTGCGAAGCCACCCTCGTCGCCCAGGCCGGTGGACAGACCGCGGTCGTGCAGCACGGACTTCAGGGAGTGGTAGACCTCAACGCCTGCGCGCAGAGCCTCGGAGAAGGTGTCGAAACCGATCGGAGCAATCATGAACTCCTGGATGTCAACGTTGGAGTCAGCGTGGGAACCACCGTTGAGGATGTTCATCATGGGAACGGGCAGAACGTGAGCGTTCGGGCCGCCCAGGTACTTGTACAGGGGCAGGTCAGCGGACTCAGCAGCTGCCTTAGCCACAGCCAGGGACACGCCCAGAATAGCGTTTGCGCCCAGCTTGCCCTTGTTTGCGGTACCGTCCAGCTTGATCATGGTGGCATCCACGGTGCGCTGATCAGCTGCGTCAATACCGATCAGTTCCTCAGCGATTTCCTCGATAACGGAAGTGACTGCGCCCTGCACGCCCTTACCCAGGTAAACGGACTTGTCGCCATCGCGACGCTCAACTGCTTCCCACTCACCGGTGGATGCGCCCGAGGGCACAGCAGCGCGAGCAAAAGCGCCGTCTTCGAGCAGAACCTCAACCTCAACGGTCGGGTTGCCGCGGGAGTCAAGAATCTGACGGGCGTGTACTGCGGTAATAACAGCCATGAAAATACTCCTAGAAAGAGGTTTATAAATGCCAGGTTCGCTAGTGTCTCAGCCCGTATTTCGCCGCGGCCAAGAGCAAACCTATACACCCCAAATTTTAGCAAAATCCCGCCTATAAAAACACCGGTCAGGCTAAAAATGAGGCGAAAAAGATAGGGACATCGCACCCGTATATAAGGTAACGATGCCCCTAACTATCTCAGGATTATCTAGTCATCCAGGCGCGAAGAGCCAGCGCGAGGACGCCCAAAATGCTCAATAAAGTGGCGCGTATAGGTACGCAGAGCACGCTCAGAATCCAGACCGTTCTGCTTCGCCCGGCACACCAGAGTAAAGAGCAACTCGCCAAAATCCTCCTCGCGCAGCATCGACGGCAAATCATCGGTCATAGACACCGGCTCGGGAGGCAGAGTAATACCCGCCTTCTTCGCCTTGGTTACGGTCTTTTCCGCCATTGCCAGAGCCGGCAGATGCGGCGGAATACCGTCCAGCGGGCCGCGCTCGGATTTCTCCGCCGCTTTGAGCTCATCCCAGCGTGCTTGCTGGTCACTAGCGTCCTTGGGTGCATTAGCGCGCTGCTCATCGCTACCGTAGACATCCGGGTGGCGATCCTTGAGCTTAGCGCTCAGCCCGTCAATCACCTGAACAATATCAAAACCGCCCGGCTCGCTAGCTGCAATATCGGCGTTAAAAACCACCTGCAGCAGCACATCGCCCAGCTCCTCGCGCAGCAGAGGCAGGTTCACTCCCTCGGGTGCTTCCACCGCTTCGACTACCTCGTAGGCTTCTTCCACCAGGTAGCGCATGAGGGAGGCGTGGCTCTGCTCAGCATCCCAGGGGCAACCGCCGGGCGCGCGCAAAGTAGCCATAATACGCACCAGCTCGGCAAAGGAATCGCCGGCAGCACGAGCCATAGCGTCAATATGTGCAGGTACTGCGGGTGCAGTGCCAGTGTTTTCAGCGGCAATATTTTCAACGGGGATGGATTCAGCCATGATAGTCCTTCAAGATATCGGCGACTAGAGGTTCCAGTGAGCCAGAGCCTGAGCCATATGCGCAGGAATCTTGGCACCCAGGCGCGGGAACATGCGCAGCTCCTCCACCGAACGCTCAGCTTCCAGGGCACGCGGATAGCTCACAAACGCCTGCTCATTGGAGTAGTCGAAACGAGCCTGAACCGGCACACCCGGAGTGAAGCTAAAGCTCATTGCCAGGGGCGAGCCGTCACCCTCGCTATAGGAGGCGGTCTTCAGCCCCGGAATGTCCAGCAGTTCCTCGGGTACCAGGTCAAAGGTGCGCACCTGCTCCCAGAAACCGCCACGTCGCACGTGGGTCAGGGCGTCATAGTAGGAGCCCAGGGCACGCACGCGAATCAGAACCGCGGTGGCATCCTTAGCGGTGCCGTGCTCGCCGAAGAGAGCCTCAGCCACCGGGGCGAGATGACGAGCCACCTGTGCCTGGGTGAGCACCAGGTTACCCTCAGCCAGTTCAATATCGGAGGGTGCGGGCACCTGAGCGCTGCGAGCCGGGGTATCGGGCTCAGCAACAGCCGGAGGCATTTCATTCAGGCCCACAGCCAGCTGCAGACCCTCGGTGCTTGCCTGCATGGGAGGCAGCAGGTCCTCTTCCTCCTCGGGTGCAATATCAGCCAGAGAGGCGGGCAGAGCCGGTTCGCTCTCTTCGCTCTCCCGAGTCTTCTCGGTGCTCTCGGTCGCCGGTGCTTCTTCGGACGCCTCGCCCTCTTCTTCACGCAGAGAAGCGGCGGGGGTGGAGAAGTCCTCAAATAGCGAATGAGCATTCTTGGAATAGTCGCTCTGTACAGTATCCGCATGAGCTTCTACTGCAGGTTCTTCTGCAGCGGACTCTTCTGCAATCGGCTCTTCTGCTTCAGGCTCATCGGCAAGGAAAGCGGGCAACTCTTCAACGCCATAGGCGGCAGCCAGTTCGCTATCGCTCTGAGGTGCTTCCTCAGCCTCTTCTGCTACCTCTTCAGCAGCCGGTGCGGTCAGCTGGCTTAGCTGAGCCGATGCCTGAGCCAGACCCGGTGCGCGCACAGAGCCTTCGGTCTCCACGGGGGTGGTAATATCGTCCAGCTTGACCAGCGGGGTCTCTTCCTCAGCCGATGCGCCCAGATCTTCAACCGGGTACTCGGCGGCGAAATCGTCCTCACTCAGCTCGCTAAGAATCAGAGAATCAATGCTCTCGGGCTCAGATTCAGCCACGGGAGCCTGGATTTCTTCAGCCTCGAGAGCTACAGTCTCTACCTCTACAGATGCTGCGGGTTCAGCAGATTCGGTAGTCTCTACGTCCTCAGCGGTGTCTTCCTCAGCACCAGCCAGACGCGCATCGGCACCGGCAATAATAGCCGCCAGAGCAGCCTCGGTGCTATCCTCAGCTGCTTCTTCAGCCTCGGCAGTGGGCTCGATAACGGCATCCTCTACAGAGGCGCTCTCTTCAGCCTCTACAACGTCAGCCGGAGTGGCTTCAGTCTGCTCAGTTTCAGAGGGCAGAATCTGACCCTCAGTACCCGAATCGCTATCGTAATCATGCTCGAAGGGGTAGGGTTCGGGAGCCAAACCGGCTGCCACAGCTGCCTGCCCCAGAGCCTGACGGGTCTGCGGGCCCTCCTCGTTCTCCGCCTGAATGCGAGCAGCCTCGGTTGCCGACTCCTCACCGGGGAAAATGAAGCTTTCGGTGCGATCGCTACCATCAGCAGACATATAGGATGCCTGAACCGCAACATGACCCTGAGCATCGGGGCTCGCCACAATCAGGGCGCGGTTCCAAATCGGTTCGCTGCTGCGCTGAGCGCGAGTGTACAGGGCAGCCACCGGCTCAAAGAACTTAATGCCGGGCAGCACAATGCCCTGCTCCGCCTGCGTACCGCGGTGGTACAGACGGTAGTGCATATCAGAATCCAGCAGGCGCAGATCAAAGGTCAGCTGGCCGTGACCGTAGGAACGCATAAGCACCAGCAGCTGGTAGAGCGGGTCGCTCTCAGCCAAGGTCGGAGTGATGTCCTCTTCCTGAGCCTCTTCAGCGGCAGAAACAGCCGCCTGGGTAAAGGCTGCGGAATCTTCAATGAGCTCTTCACCCGGCTCTTCTGCATGAGTTTCTTCAGCGGGCACTGCTGCCTGTACGGGTTCTGCGCTCTGTGCAGAGTCTGGCTGTTCTGCGGAGCTGCTCTCTACAGCCTCTTCAGATACTTCAGTTTCCTCATCGGCGGAAATACCCAAGCGAGCGTTACGCTCAGCCGCCAGAGCATCCAAATCCAGCTCGGTAGCACGCAGAGCCTGAGCCTTCTGTTCTTCCTCTTCGCTGCCGGACTCAGTACCGTCAGATTCATTCTCAGCTGTGGAAGAATGCATAGAGCTGAGCAGGCTATTAATCTTGGCAATAGCATCCTCAGCGGTAGTTTCAGCAGCGCTTTCAGCCGGAGCCTGCTCGTTCTTCTCCTCAGAGGGGCTCGGCTCAGCGGATTCTGTCTGCTCGGTCTCTACAGACTCGCCCTGCTCGCTCTCAGAAAGAGCCGCAGAATCCTCAAAGAACGACTCGCGGTCACTGGCGCCAGCCGCAGCTTTCTCCTCCACCGAGTGGGAACCGTGGTGGCGCTCGCCCTCAGCCTTGACAAAGCGACGCAGGGACTCCTCCCACTGCTGCTGCTCCATGACCTTATCGCTCAGGCTAGAACCCTCGCTCATAGCATTCTCAACACCGGCGGCGGAAGCCTGCGGATCTAAAGGAGTCTGCTCCTCATTTTTCTTCTTACCAAAGCCAAAAATACCCATGAATCCTCCACAGGGGTTGGGCGCGCGCCGGAGTGAGACGGCACGCGACATAAACTCTCTTCTTAAAGTTTAGCGTGCTTCATCGCGGGCAGGATTCGCTGCCTTAGCTGCCTTCGCCAATTCATAACGCACCGCGCGCAAAGCGGTAGATGCCATAACGCGTACACCCACACCAATAGCGCGCTCACTGGGTGCATAATCGCCCTGGTGCAAATCATAGACGGGGTCGTTTTCCTCGCGAGTACCCAGGCGGAACATGGAACCGGGCACCTCCTGAAGCATCCAGGCGAAATCCTCACCGCCCATGGACTGCTCCACCAGCACAATGGAATCCTCGCCCAGCTCAGCGCGGGCAGAATTCTCCAGCATGGTGGTCTCCAAATCGGTGTTCACCACCGGGGGCACACCGCGAATATGCTCAACGCGCGCGGTCACACCAAAGGGGACAGCAACCTGCTCAATGACCTCGTCCAGCAGCACACCCGCCTGCTTCCAGACCTCAACATCCAGGCATCGCATAGTACCCGCCAAATAGCCCTGGGCGGGAATAGCATTGGGCGCCACGCCGGCATTGACCTGACCCCAGGCGACCAGCACGCCGCTGCGCACATCGGTGCGGCGAGTCAGCACAGCGGGCACCTGCACGGCAATCTGACTCATGGCGTAAATCAAATCCTCGGTTAGGTGCGGGCGGGAAGTATGGCCGCCGTGACCGGAGAGGTGAATTTTCACGGTATCCGAGGCGCTTGTAATGGCGCCAATGCGGGTACCGATTGTGCCAACATTGACCTTCGGGTCGCAGTGCAGAGCAAAGGCGCGCGGCACACCCTGCAGCAGACCCTGGCGGATCATCTGTACGGCGCCTCCCGGCAGCTGCTCCTCGGCGGGCTGGAAGAGAATGCGCACGGTACGACCCAGCGGGGTGCGTTCGTTCAGCTCATGCAGAGCCAGCGCCACGCCAAGCATGACGGTCTGGTGAATATCGTGACCGCAGGCGTGCATTACATTGGGCACGGTGGAAGCGTACTCCAGGCCGGTCTGCTCAGAAATGGGCAGCGCATCAATATCAGCGCGCAGAGCCGCCGCAATGGGGCCCGATCCAATATCCACATAGCAGCCGGTGCCTTCAGCCGCAATGGGTCGCAAACCGGCAGCAGACAGTCTTTCCATAATGCGGGAGGTGGTGCGGTGCTCCTGGAAGGAAAGCTCCGGGTTTTGATGCACCTCGCGGCGGAATTCCACCAGCTGCGGCATCATGCGTTCCACCCAGTCGTCAAAGACGGGCTTGGAAAGGTCGTAGTGAGAGTTTGCGAATACCATAGTTTGAGCATACCGCCCGAGCAATGTCTTTGCATAGTTTCGCGCCTCGTGCATCGCGAACTGAACCGCCCGCGTCATATATGACGGTGCTTTGTCACGAACTGTCATATTTACGGCGTTTAAGCACGGTGTTTAAACGCCAGGGGAGCCGATACTGATTCAGTATCGGCTCCCCTGATGTTCAAGCCCTCAGGCTACTGCGCTCTCTTTTAGAGAGAACGCTGCAGAATTGCCTGCTTGACCTCGGCAATTGCCTTGGTGATCTGAATACCACGCGGGCAAGCCTCGGTGCAGTTGAAGGTGGTGCGGCAGCGCCACACGCCTTCCTTATCGTTGAGGATCTCCAGGCGCAGGTCACCGGCATCATCGCGAGAGTCGAAGATGAAGCGGTGTGCGTTCACGATAGCCGAGGGGCCAAAGTACTGGCCGTCGGTCCAGAACACCGGGCAGGAGGAGGTGCAAGCTGCACACAGGATGCACTTGGTGGTGTCATCGAAACGCTCACGGTCCTCGGCGCTCTGCAGACGCTCACGCTCGGGCTCGTTGGAGTCGTTGATGAAGAAGGGCATGATTTCGCGGTATGCCTGGAAGAAGGGTTCCATGTCCACGATCAGGTCCTTCTCGCAGGGCAGACCCTTAATCGGCTCAACGGTAATGGGCTTGGACATGTCCAGATCCTTCAGCAGGGTCTTACATGCCAGGCGGTTACGACCATTAATACGCATTGCGTCGGAGCCACACACGCCGTGTGCGCAGGAGCGGCGGAAGGAAACCGAGCCGTCCAGCTCCCACTTAATCTTGTGCAGGGCATCCAGCACGCGGTCGGTGCGGTACATTTCCAGTTCGTAGTCCTGCCAGTAGGCTTCCTTATCGAACTCGGGGTTGTAACGGCGCACGCGCACGGTCACCTTGTAGGTGGGGATGGAATCCGCACCGTCGCCGCCCATGCCTTCAAAAAGCTTGACGGATTCCGCTTCCGGAATTTCGTATTCAGCCATTTTAGTACTTACGCTCCTTGGGCTCGTAACGGGTGTAGGCAACGGGCTTGGTGGAGAATCGCAGACCCTTCACGCCCTCAAATTCGGAGTCCTCGTCCAGGTAGACCAGGGAGTGCTCCATGAAGTTCTTGTCATCGCGCTTGGGGAAGTCCTCGCGGTAGTGACCACCGCGGGATTCCTTACGGTGCAGTGCACCAACGCTCATGACCTTTGCCAGCTGCAGCAGGAAGCCCAGCTCCACTGCCTCCAGCAGATCCAGGTTGAAGCGCTTGCCCTTATCCTGGATAGCGATGTTCTTGTAGCGTTCCTCGAGCTCCTCGATGACCTTCAGCGCGCGCTTAATGGTCTCCTCGGTGCGGAACACCTGCATATCGGCGTCCATGGTGCGCTGCAGTTCGGCGCGGATAGCACCAACCTTTTCGGTACCCTTGCCCTCGCGGATGGTGTTGAGCATTGCGTTTACGCGATCTGCTGCATCATCGGGGATGGGCAGGAAGTCAGCGTCGCGTGCGTAGGCAGCTGCTGCCTTACCCGCGCGCTTACCGAAGACGTTAATGTCCAGCAGGGAGTTGGTACCCAGGCGGTTTGCACCGTGCACGGAAACACAAGCGCACTCGCCCGCTGCGTACAGACCCGGGACGGTCTCGGTCTCGTTAATGTAGACCTCGGTCTCGTTGTTGGTGGGGATACCGCCCATTGCGTAGTGCGCGGTGGGGAACACCGGAATCGGCTGGTGGTGCGGTTCCACTGCCAGGTAGGTACGAGCGAACTCGGTAATATCGGGCAGCTTCTCGTCGATGTGTGCCGGCTCCAGGTGGGTCAGGTCCAGGTAGACGTAGTCCTTGTGGGGACCGCAACCGCGACCCTCGCGCACCTCATTTGCCATTGCACGCGCCACGATATCGCGGGGTGCAAGGTCCTTAATGGTGGGTGCGTAGCGCTCCATGAAGCGCTCACCGTTGGAGTTACGCAGAATACCACCTTCACCACGAGCACCCTCGGTCACGAGAATACCCAGGCCCGCAAGGCCGGTCGGGTGGAACTGAACGAATTCCATATCCTCCAGGGGCAGACCGGCGCGCAGTGCGATGGCCATGCCGTCACCGGTGAGGGTGTGAGCATTGGAGGTGGTCTTGAAGATCTTGCCGGTACCACCGGATGCGAAAATCACGGACTTTGCCTGGAAGACGTGCACTTCGCCGGTTGCCAGGTCGTACGAGACAACGCCTGCAGGACGGCGCTTACCGTTCTCGTCGGTCACCATGATCAGATCCAGCACGTAGTACTCGTTGTAGAACTCTACGTTGTGCTTTACGCAGTTCTGGTACAGGGTCTGCAGAATCATGTGGCCGGTGCGGTCAGCTGCGTAGCATGCGCGGCGCACTGCTGCCTTACCGTGGTCGCGGGTGTGGCCACCGAAACGACGCTGGTCAATACGACCCTCGGGGGTGCGGTTGAAGGGAAGACCCATCTTCTCCAGGTCCAGCACAGCGTCAATAGCTTCCTTAGCCATGATCTCTGCTGCGTCCTGGTCTACCAGGTAGTCGCCACCCTTGACCGTGTCAAAGGTGTGCCACTCCCAGTTGTCCTCTTCCACGTTTGCCAGTGCGGCACACATGCCGCCCTGGGCTGCACCGGTGTGGGAGCGGGTGGGGTAAAGCTTGGTGAGCACGGCGGTGCGTACTCGCTGGCCGGCCTCAATGGCTGCGCGCATACCCGCACCGCCAGCGCCGACGATCACTACATCGTACTTATGTACCTGCATTGATAAATCTTTCTCCGTGAAAATTAAGTGAGCTTAGCGTGCAGAGCAGAAGCTTGCCAGCAAATCGGGGCGTGCACCCGCGGGGCAGGGCTCGAAGGTGAAGATGGTCAGGGTACCAACCAGGATCACGAATGCCGATGCCAGGAAGAGAATAATCTTCAACCATGCGCGGACGGAATCCTTTTCGGCGTAGTCGTCAATGATGACGCGGATACCGTTGGTGCCGTGCAGCATTGCCAGCCACAGCAGCAGCAGATCCCAAACCTGCCAGAAGGGGTTCGCCCACTTACCGCCGACGAAACCGAAGTCGATGGCCTTAATGCCGTCGCCGACCATCAGGTTAACGAAGAGGTGGCCAAAAATCAGGACAATCAGCAGCACGCCGGAGACGCGCATACCCAGCCAAGCGAACATTTCAAAGTTATTGCGTTTGGAGGAGGAGCGGTTGTACTTCACGCCATCGATCTTGTTATCGCGCAGGCGCGGGGTGGAGACGCGAGACTTAAGGGGAATAGCCATGGCTTAGTGACCTCCAAAGACGTGGGGCAGGTGGCGGGCTGCGAAGCCAGCAACGGTCAGAGCCCAGAGCACCAGAACGCCCCAGAGCAGAACGATGTGGGTGTAGCTTGCCTTCTGGCTGGTCTCAATCACGCCGTCCTTATTGGGAGCCTGAATGTGCTCAACCTTGGCGTTGGTTGCAGGACCCCAGAAGTCAATGAGGATAATGCGGATACCGTTGAAAGCGTGGTACACGATAGCGGCGACCAGGCCGAGCTCGCCCAGACCCATAACCGGGTTCTTGTATAGGCCCAGCACGCTGTTGTATGCCTCGGGCGAGATACGCACAACGGCGGTATCAAGCACGTGCACAAGAAGGAAGAAGAAGATAGCGATACCGGTGATACGGTGCGCTACCCATGACCACATGCCCCAGCGGCCGCGGTAGAGAGTGCCCTTTTTCGTCAGCACTGAATAACCTCCTGCATGTCGTTGCGGGTTCGGCACGTGTTATGGGTCTTTCCACAACGCGGTGGGATGCCGCTCCCGAACGTGGTTAATTGTCCGATATACCTTCAAGATACCAGGAAAATTCACAGCTTATTGACAGGCTGTCGGGGTGTTTTTGTTGAAAATACCAAAATAATTAGCAAAGATTTAAGTAGCCATATCCACTTTTACCGCACCAGCTCGCGGAACTAATGCACACCTTATGTGACCAAGCTCAACCTGAGTGTTTGCTGGGTAAAACGTTAAACAATTCAGTACATGACACTTTGCCCGCTATCCTAGAGATGATGAATACTGCACTTACTCGATTTCGACCCCTCATTCCCGCAGGTGGCGTAGGCTCTCGCCTCTGGCCGCTCTCCCGCGCACACGCGCCGAAGTTCCTGCTGGATCTTACCGATTCGGGCAATTCCCTATTGCGCGATACCTATGACCGTTTGGCTCCTCTGAGCAACGGCTCCGTCATGGTGGTCACCGGCGCCTCCCATGCCAATGCCGTTACTCAGCAGCTGCCCGAACTGCGCGGTACCGATATGGTGCTCGAACCCTCCCCTAAGGACTCTGCGGCAGCAATCGGCCTGGCGTGCGCTATTATTCACGCGCGCGAGCCCGAAGCTATTATTGGCTCCTTTGCCGCTGACCATGTCATTAGCCCCGTGGAGGAATTTCAGAAGGTGGTGACCGAGGCTGTGATTACCGCAGCTACCGGCAAGGTGGTCACCATTGGCATTACCCCCACCGAACCTTCCACCGCTTTTGGCTATATCCGCGCTACTAAGTCCCTGAATATTGACGAGGCACCGCACGCCCTCGCCGTGGACTCCTTCGTGGAAAAGCCGGACGCCGAAACCGCTGCATCCTACCTGGCATCGGGTGAGTACACCTGGAACGCCGGCATGTTCGTAGCTCCCGCAGCCCTGATGCTCAAGCACCTGGAAGCCAATGAGCCCGAGCTCTACGCGGGCATTATGGAAATCGCCACCGCTTGGGATACCCCCTCTCGTGAAGAGGTCATGGAGCGCGTCTGGCCCACCCTACCCAAGACCGCTATTGACTACGCGGTGGCTGAGCCCGCCGCTGCTGCCGGCGATGTGGCAATGGTTCCCGGTTCCTTCTCCTGGGATGATGTGGGAGATTTCGACGCTGTTGCTCGCCTGAACCAGGAGAAGAGCGGCGAACCCATGACCATTCTGGGCGATAAGACCAAGATCCTGAACCACGGCTGCTCCGGCATTATTGTCTCTCAGACTCAGCGCACCATTTCCGTGATTGGCATGGATGACATTGTGGTGGTTGATACCGAAGACGCCCTGCTGGTGGCACCGCGTTCTAAGGCTCAGCAGGTCAAGGACGCTGTGGGCGAGGTTAAGGCTCGAGGTCTAGATAACCTGCTCTAATATTTGGTGTGATAGCACAGACATATGCCCCGGATATCTTTAGGATATCCGGGGCATATGTTTTATGTAATTACATAAGCTCGCTCAATGCGCTAAGGAGCTTAGCGCACGGCATGAGGCTTAGTGAGCGTGAGCCTCGACGGGAGCAGCCTTGGAGGAGGTCACGCCGTTGATTTCATTGGGTACATGGGGCAGATCCATGCTCAGCTGCAGCTTGGGCGCATTGACATCAGCCAGGGAAATAGCGTGCAGCTTCTTGGTTGCAGGGTCAGTCACATAGGCAATCTTACCGTCCACCCAGATAGCCGGGCGGGGATCCTGCCAGGTCTCAGACTCGCTCCAGGAATCCATAATGGCCAGTTCAGAAAGCTGAGCGCCGGTGGCGGGGTCAAAAATACGCAGCTTGCCGTCGGTGGTCAGCAGCAGCGCCTCCGCCTTGGGACCGCGAGCCAAGGAACGGAAGGTGTAGCTCACGCCGGCAGGCAGGGAGTAGACGCGGCGCTCATTGCTGAGGGTATCAATAATGGCGAACTTTTCGGGGCGCTCAAGCTTGGCATCCTTATCGGTCTTGTAATCCGCCAGAACATAGGGCGAGTCGGGGTGACCCGCCTGGTTGCCCGAACGAGAGTAGGGGTTTTCAGGGTTAGTGATCTTGGTAAAGACACCGTTCTTGTAAATCAGCGCGCCGTCAGTGCAGCCCACAGTAAAGGTTTTATTCGCCGCAATAGCCTCGCCGTGCACGCCGGGGCACTGGGAATTCTCCACAACCACCGCGCCATTCTTATCGACCACTGCCGCGCCGGTACGGGTCTTGGAGTCACCCACAGCTACCAGGTACTGATCATTCTCCAGCGGAATAGCAAAGCCGTGGTGGGGCTGCGCCAGCTTGGTGACGGTGGTTTCCAGGTGGGAGGCAGTGCGCTTATCCTGCACCAGATCCGCCGGGTCGTAGACAGCGAAGGAGCCGGTGCCGTCAGCAAAGGCTGCCACACGACCGTTATCAGCAATCACGTGACCGGTGTGATCAGCCTCGATTTTCAGGGAAGACAGGCTCGGCGCAGTGCGGTAGTAGTGGGAGTGATCCCCGTGGGCAACCGACCAGATACCGGTGTCCAGGAAGGTGTAGGAGTTGCCGTCGGCGACCACCAGGTGGCGGTTATCGCCTGCATCGCTTAGACGCAAAAAGCCCTCGGCCTTAATGTCATCAAGAACCTTCATATCCTTGGCGTCAATGACCATAATGCCGCCGTCATAGCTCAGGGCGATACGGCTGGTGGCGCCGGCGCCTTCAACAATGGGCGCCTGGCTTGCCGCAGCGCTTGCACTTGCACTGCCGCTTGCGCTCGAGGAGGAGGTGGGGTTTGAGGAGGCGCAGCCGGAGGCTACCAGACCCATGGAGAGCGCCAGTGCGCCCATGGATACAGCTCGGCGGGAGAGACGAAGAGACGGGGAAACGGACACGTGAAACCTCTTTTCTATATGCGCCCCGCCCTTGCGCGGGCAGATGGGGCGCGCCGATATATACGGTGTGTTGAGCTGTGTCCAACTCTAACATAATGAGAATTTTTCTTCATATAAAAGTCTTTTGATACATAAATATCTCTTTATATATCCGACCCACCATTACTCCCCTACTCCACCGATATTCAGCGGAATATGCGGGCACAGCTCAGGGGCGCCCCGCGCATGTATCTTCATATATAAAACACACAGGCAGGACGCCCCTATAAGCAATTCACTCTATGACATATATGAACACTGTACGAGTCGCGATTCTAGAGAGAATTCCCCTCAGCACAGCCACCGTCCAAAGCAATAGCCCCCAAAGGCTGCCAGAGCGAACCATCAAAAGCATAGGCGTGCAAAGTGCGCACCATAAAACGTTCCTCCTCAGCCGGCAGAGAGGAAAACTCGCGCTCTAGCCGCTCACGCTGCGCCTCAGAAAGCCCATTACCCAGGGTCATATGCGGCACATAAGGAAAAGGCGAAGCACTCTTACCCAGGGCGGCAATACACCTCTCGCGCAGACGCTCAAAATGCTCCGTACCCTCAGTGACCGCCAAATAATCAATCTCGGTCACCGGGCGAAAAGATGCCAAAGCGCCCAGGGTCGTCTCAAAGGTACCCAGCTGCTGCAGGGAGCAAACAAACTCGGCGCTGGAGAGCATCTGCGCGCGCTCATCGGTCAGCTCCCCCACATACACCGTAATATGGGCATTAAGCGGGTCATCCAGACCCAGCGAACGCTTGAAATCCAGCACGCGAGCGCTCAGCTGAGCCGGCACATGGGTAATCAAACTCAAATAGCTCTTACCCTCCTGCAGAGTGGGGGAAGAGCCCTGAGAGTGCGAGCTCGCCTCGGCGGATACGGCAGCGATCAGGGCATCCGCCTCATGATCACCCGTACCCGCAGGCACTATCGCCACGATCCTTAGCCCTTATACGCGGGCAAAAAGCCCATAGCGTCGTACACGTTTTCAATGGTGACCGAGGCAATCTCACGAGCCTTGGAAGCACCAATAGCCAGCAGACGATCCAGCTCAGCCGGGTCATCCATCAGCTCCAGAGCGCGCAGACGAATCGGGTCGAGCTTCTCCACCACCAAATCCGCCAAATCCACCTTGAGGTGACCGTACATCTTACCCTCATAACGAGCCACAATGGTGTCAATCTCTTCGCCGGTCAGAGCCGAGTAAATCGAGAGCAGATTGGACACGCCGGGCTTAGCCTCGCGATCAAAAGCAATCACGGAGCCATCGTCAGTCACAGCGGATTTAATCTTCTTGGCGGTCTTCTTCGGGTCGTCCAGCAGCTTAATCAGACCCTTATCGCTCTCTGCCGACTTGGACATCTTGGAGGTCGGGTTCTGCAGATCGTAAATCTTTGCGGTGGTCTTCAAGATCATCGGCTCGGGCACCACAAAAGTCTCACCAAAACGAGAGTTAAAACGCTGAGCCAGGTTACGGGTCAGCTCCAGGTGCTGGCGCTGATCCTCGCCCACGGGCACCACATCTGCCTGGTAGAGCAGAATATCAGCAGCCATAAGAATCGGGTAGGTGAACAGACCCACCGATGCGTTATCGGCGCCCTGCTTCTGGGATTTGTCCTTGAACTGGGTCATGCGGGCAGCCTCGCCGTAGCCGGTAATGCAGTTCAGCGCCCACGCCAGCTGGGTGTGCTCGGGTACGTGAGATTGCACGAACAGGGATGCCTTTTCCGGGTCAATACCCGCCGCCAGGTACTGGGCAGCGGTCATGCGGGTACGCTCACGCAGCACCGCCGGGTCCTGAGGCACGGTCACAGCGTGCAGATCCGGGATGAAGAACAGGGACTCATTGGCGGGGTCGTTCTGCAGTGCCACCCAGTTATTGACGGCACCAATGTAATTACCCAGGTGCAGGGAGTCAGCCGAGGGCTGCGCACCGGAGAATACGCGCAGCTTATCTACGCTGGCGTTAGGAATCAGGGACTTATCCTGAGCTTCAATCTGCTGTTCGGTCATTATGCTGTCCTTTGAAAATCTAGAGTGCCGTATACGGGGCGAAGTTTAGAAGAGGTAATCCACTACCAGGGGTGCGTGGTCGCTAAAGCGCTCATCGTAGCTTGCCGCGCGATCCACGGTGGCGTTGGATGCAAGAGCTGCCAGCGCCGGGGTTGCCATCTGGTAGTCAATGCGCCAGCCGGCGTTATTGTCGAATGCCTGGCCGCGGTAGGACCACCAGGTGTAGGGACCGGGTACATCACCGGCGAGGGAGCGGGCTACATCCACATAGCCAATCTCGCCGAAGAACTTATCGAAGTAGGCGCGCTCCTCGGGTAGGAAGCCCGCGCGCTTCTGGTTTGCCTTCCAGTTCTTAATATCCAGCTCGGTGTGACCAACGTTCAAATCTCCCACAATCAGCACGTGGTCGCTGTGCTTGGCAAGCTCGGGCATGCGCACCAGCATACGCTCTAAGAAACGGTACTTATCGTCCTGCTTCTGGGTGCCCACCTCACCGGAGTGCACATAGGCACTAACCACGGTCAGGGACTGGCCATTGGGCAGCTCATAATCAGCTTCCACCCAGCGGCCCGAGTCGGCAAAATACTCTTCACCAATATCACTGCGGGTAGCCACGGGCTGATTCTCCAGCAGCTCGCCATTGCTATTGGGGGTGCGGCGGGTAGCAATCAGCACACCCGCGCGGCCCTTAGCAGCCGCCTCGGCGTGCAGAATGGACCACTGACTCTCATCCAGCAGCTCGCGCACGATTTTATCGGGGGCGCGCACCTCCTGCAGGCACAGGATATCCACATCGCGCTCCTGCAGCCATGCTGCCATCTCTTTTTTATAGGCGGCACGAATACCGTTGACATTCACGCTGGCAACGCGCAGGCTCTTAGCGAGGCGGCTCATGGCATTCCCTTCAGCTGGACTGGGTAGATACATTCGTATATCCAAACTAGTGCGCCCGGACATACTCTAACCATTATGCCAGCTCTAGGCGTGCAGGACTGCACGGGGTAAAATAAAACAATGCTTCGCTCCTCACACACAGAAAACGCTGACCCCGGCTACCCCCTGCCGCACCTGACTCGTGCCCAGGATAGTGAGCCGGTCATTTACCCCGATCGTGAGCTGCCGCCGGTGCCCGGAACCAAGTACGAACAGCTCGCCCAATACCTGCTGCAGCGTTATGTGATTGTGGGAGAGCCCGGCGACCGACTGCCGCCCGAACGCACCCTGCAGGAGCAATTTAGCGTTAGCCGCCAGACCGTGCGTAATGCACTGTCCTTATTGACCGAGCGCGGCCATATCTACAATGTGCACGGCTCCGGCAGCTATATTGCACCGCGCAATCAGGCGCGTTTCACCCCGCGCATGCGCTCCTACCTGGACGATATGTCCCAGCGTGGCCACGAGGGTTCAACCCGCGTGATTGCCACCCAGTGGGTGGAGGCTGCAGAAGCTATTTGCGCCTCCCTGGGTCTTGAAGCGGGCACCTCCGTGCTCTACGTGCGCCGACTACGCCTGGCAGATCAAGAAGTCATTGGTTACGAACGTATTTATCTCTCCCCCGATGCCGGTCAGGCTCTGCTGCAAGCCATGATGGAGAATATGGGTCAGCCGGTCAACCAGGGCAGCAATATTTTTGAACAGCTTGAAGGCAGCGCCTTTGCTATGCGCCACGGCAGTATGCGTGTGGGTGCGGCGCTCAGCACCGTGGAGGACTATGAAGAATTTAACCAGCTGATTGAGCCCGGTCAGGCGATGATGGATGTGAGCGTGATTGGTTATACCGATACCGGTATTCCCGTGGAGCATAGCCGCACGCTTTACACTCAGGACGCCTATTTTTACGAGATTATTCTCTAGGGTTTCGTACCCTACTCCCCTGCCCTGATTCTCTGGTGTAGTACAGGTATAGAGCAAAGAAAAAGGCAATGCCCCGTATCCTTGTCGGATACGGGGCATTGCGTTTTAATAGCTCAGCTGAGCGCGAGATGCATACCGAGCGAGCGTTGCGCTCATGCCTTTAGCGAGCGTTGCGCTCGGCGGTCTCCACCACATTAACCAGCAGCATAGCGCGAGTCATCGGGCCCACACCGCCGGGATTCGGGGACACCCAGGAAGCCTTTTCAGCAGCTTCAGGAGAGATATCGCCGCGCAGTTTCTTCTTACCGGTCTCGGGATCCTCCACGCGAGAAACACCAACGTCCAGCAGAATAGCGCCGTCCTTAACCTGGTGCTCCTTGAGCACATGAGCCACGCCCACAGCGGCAACAATAACATCCGCCTCGCGCAGCACCTCATCTAGGTTCTCGGTACCGGTGTGCGCCAGGGTAGCGGTCGCATTAATCTCGCGGCGAGTCAGCAACAGACCCAGGGGACGACCCACGGTAATACCGCGACCGAGCACCACAACGTTCTTACCCGACCAGTCAATACCGTGACGCTTGACCAGCTCAATCACGCCATTGGGGGTGCAGGGCAGGGGCGAATCCAGGGGCTCGGAAACGTTCAGTACCAGCTTGCCCAGGTTGGTCGGGTGCAGGCCGTCAGCGTCCTTTTCCGGGGCAATCTTTTCCAGAATGCGGTTGGTGTCCAGGTGCTTGGGCAGGGGCAGCTGCACAATGTAGCTGGTGCACTCCGGGTCGTTGTTCAGCTTGTCAATTTCGGCTTCCAGCTGCTCCTGAGTAATATCAGCCGGCAGGTCCACGCGAATGGAGTTAATGCCAATCTCAGCGCAATCGCGGTGCTTAGCGCCCACATAGGAGTGAGAAGCGGGGTCATCGCCCACCAGCACAGTGCCCAGACCGGGGGTAATACCCTTGGCCTTGAGTGCCTCAACGCGCTCAATCAGTTCGGACTTAATGGCGGCTGCGGTGGCGGTACCGTCCAAAATCTTCGGCATGGAATCCTCCAATATGTTGATTCGTTATCGCCCGGTTGCCACAGCGACCGGGTCACAGGTACTACCATTATCCCCCGCAAGAGCCCGTGTGCGCCACCATACACCCAGCATGTGGGCAAAGAAAACCCGCCCGGGCTATCCGATAGCGGAAAACCCGGGCGGGTTTCTGATTAAGTTAGAGGCTTAGGAATTCCACTCATCGCTGCCGCGGTACAGCGGGTAACGCTCGCACAGAGCATCCACGCGCTGGCGCAGAGCATCAGTATCGGCACCCAGCAGCACCTGAGCAATAATCTCAGCAACCTCGGTGAAGCCCTCAGCATCAAAGCCGCGAGTAGCCAGAGCGGAAGTACCAATACGCAGGCCGGAGGTAACCATCGGCGGGCGAGGATCGTTCGGCACAGCGTTGCGGTTAACGGTAATGCCGGCTGCATGCAGGGCATCCTCGGCTTCCTTACCGTTGAGCTTGTGGTTGCGCAGATCCACCAGCACCAGGTGCACATCGGTGCCGCCGGTAGCAATGGACACGCCCGCCTCAACCATATCGTCAGCGGTCAGGCGATTCGCCAAAATCTGGGCGCCCTCAACGGTACGCTGCTGACGGTTCTTAAACTCCTCAGTACCAGCCAGCTTGAACGCGGTAGCCTTTGCAGCGATCACGTGCATGAGCGGGCCGCCCTGCTGACCGGGGAAGACAGCCGAGTCGATCTTCTTCTTCAGATCCTCGGTGCACAGAATGAAACCGGAGCGCGGACCGCCCAGAGTCTTGTGCACGGTGGAGGAAACCACATGAGCGTGAGGCACGGGGTTCGGGTGCAGACCCGCTGCCACCAGACCCGCAAAGTGAGCCATATCCACCCACAGGTAGGCGCCGATTTCATCGGCAATAGCGCGGAATGCAGCGAAATCCAGCTGACGCGGGTACGCCGACCAGCCGGCAATAATCAGCTTGGGGCGCTCAGCCAGAGCCAGCTCGCGCACCGTGTCCATATCCACGCGACCGTCCTCGCCCACCTCATAGGCAATAACCTCGTAGAGCTTACCGGAAACGTTCAGCTTCATGCCGTGGGTCAGGTGGCCACCGTGTGCCAGGGACAGACCCATAATCTTGTCTCCCGGGTTCAGCAGGGCGTGCATGACGGCGTTATTTGCCTGGGCGCCGGAGTGCGGCTGCACATTGGCGTGCTCGGCACCGAAGAGAGCCTTAACGCGCTCAATAGCCAGGGACTCGACAATATCCACGTACTCGCAGCCACCGTAGTAGCGGCGGCCGGGGTAACCCTCGGCGTACTTATTGGTCAGGACCGAGCCCTGAGCCTGCAGCACCGAATGCGGCACGAAGTTCTCGGAGGCAATCATTTCCAGGGTGTTCTGCTGGCGACGACGCTCCAGGGTGATTGCTTCGGCAACCTCGGGGTCAAAAACTTCCAGGGGAGTTTCCAGCAGGGTTGCTGCCGCCTCTGCGGTCGGGTTAATCTCAGTCATGCTCTCTCCAGAGTTGGGCGCGGGATTCACAGCGCAGGGATAAAAATTCAACACAGTGATGTGCTATACATTACTCTCAAGTATAGCTAAGCTGACCGCCCCTGACCAGAGGCGAATGTACATCGTTCATTTCTCGGACTCTGCAGATGCTTGTATACCAGTTAGTGGGCACGGTTAAATCAATCCCCGGGCACCGTAAGCTCACAGTGCCCGGGGTGTTTCATCTACGGGGCTATTCGCCCGAAAGATCCAGGGTTGCCAGAGCGTAGCTTAAATAGGCTTCGCGAGCCTGCTCACTCTTAGCGCCAGCCAGCAGCTGAGTCTGCACCGTATAGCCGGTGAGTACAGAGAGGATGGCCGCACCGGTGGAGTCCAGGAATGCCTCCAGCTGTTCTTCCTGTGCGCCCAGGGTGTCAATAGCCCAGCGGCGGTAGCGCTCCAACGCCAGATCGCGCAGGGTCTGCAGCTGGGTGGAGACAACGGCTGCAAGTTCACGGTCGGTGACCGCCTCGCCCCAGGTGATCAGCAAAAAGCGACGCAGCTTGGGCGCATCGAGCACTTTCAGGCAGCCGAGCACATAATCCCAGGGGGTATCCGCCTTGATTTTTTCGAATGGAGCGTAGTCCAGTTCGGCGGCGGCGAGCATAATCTCGTGTTTGGATTCGAAATGGTTGTAGATGGCTCCAGCGGAGAGGTTGGAGGCGGCAATAATCTCGCTCATGGAGGTTTTTTGGTAGCCGTTTTTACTGAAGCATTCGCGCGCCGCGGCGATGATTTCGGCGCGGCGGTTCTTTTTATATTCTTCGCTGACTTTAGGCACGTTTCAATCCTAACGTTTTTGCACCCCATTGCGCATCCCGCACAGAACTTCGCATCATAGAATATTGGTTTACCCTTATAGTCCTTCAGCTTCAACGACCAGGACTTCTACTCAAAATCGAACTCACCCATATCAGAGATAATTCGGGGGAAACTACCGGGAATGCTTCCTCCCAGTTTTAGAGCGTCCTCAGAGCCGGATAAGCGAGCAAAATCAGCATTCTCCCCCGCAGGACCAAATATATACAGGACGTCTCCCGCGCGTCCGGCATATCGCGAAGAAGCAATAATTCCCTCAAAGCCTATTCTGTGAACCCACTGGGCTAGCTCCTGAGTCTGGCGGTATCCCTCAGGCATATAGGCTGCCAAGTCTCCCGGAGCAATTGTGCCTACCGGGTACCGAAAATCAGCCAGGCGATACCGCCCAATCAGGTCAATACGTGTTACAGACCTGTTCATTAGCTCAGAAGCAGGAATGCCCGGAGCATTGATAAATGTATTCCCCAAGCTCTCACGCAATGCTGTTTCCTTACTCAACGCAAGATTAAGGGTTCCGAACGGTTTCTGCAGATCATATCGTCCCGCTCCCGAAGAAAACCACAGCGGGCCGTTGCTCTGCCGATGCACACGATAACAGACCCCCGGTATATTACTTCCGAAACCAAAGCCAATAGTAGTTTCCCGGATATCTTCCACGCTCAGATGAGAGAAGTCTAGGGTAAGAGTAGAGTCGAATCGGTTAATAGCCATCAGGAGTTCGCTTTCCGATCCCGAGCATCTAGGTCGGCGCGACGAGCGATAAACTCATATGCTTCGTCGTCATCGATTAGAGAGATCATGGCGCGTGAATCTTCAGAATTTATGGGTTCTGTCAGCCAATAGGCAACGCCCCACTCGCTAAATCCAGCATCCAGAAGAGTCTTTACAACGTATTGAACGCGAGGATGCACACGACCATCGCGGAATTGAAAAACCGGATACCCATTACGCCCAGAGTCGGACTTCAGGCGCAAAATATTATGCTTTACCACACGATCATTGAGGGCCTGAGCGCTAATATTCCCCAGGTATTCACGCGTTGCTCGGGTGTCCTTTACTTTGCCAATACGGGAGGAAAGATGAGCGTCTGCCATATGCAGCTGGGCTGTACGAATCAGTTTTTCCCCCAGGGAGCGAGCTGCTTCCGGCCCGTGTTGGCGGTTTTCCTCATCCAGTAGTTCAGCGATCTTTTCTAGAGTATCTACCATGTTGTCACCTCTGCTTTTAACACTATCACCTTTATATAGCTTTATAAAGCTTTATTGTTAGTTTTGGTAGAAAAGAGCCCCGAGATAGTATCTCGGGGCTCTACTCTAGCCTAAAACTTTAGCCTAGTGGAAGAAGTGGCGGGTGCCGGTGAAGTACATGGTCACGCCAGCAGCCTGGGCTGCAGCAATAACCTCTTCATCGCGAATGGAACCGCCGGGCTGAACCACAGCACGCACGCCAGCAGCCAGCAGCACCTCCAGACCATCAGCGAAGGGGAAGAATGCATCCGAAGCGGCAACCGCACCGCGTGCACGCTCTTCATCGCCCGCCAGAGTATTGGCGCGCTCCACCGACAGACGGCAAGAATCCAGGCGGTTCACCTGACCCATACCAATACCCACAGCAGCACCGTCATTTGCCAGCAAAATAGCGTTAGACTTCGGTGCGCGCAGGGCACGCCACGCGAACTCAAGATCGCGCAGGGTTGCCTCATCGGCTGCCTCACCGGCAACCAGCTGCCAGTTAGCGGGGTTGTCACCCTCAGCATCCAGACGATCAGCTTCCTGGAAGAGAGCGCCACCGGAAATCTGGCGGTACTCAATAGCCGGGCGCTCAAAGCCCTCGGGCAGCTGCAGCACGCGCAGGTTCTTCTTACTCAGCAGTACCTCCAGAGCCTCGGGCTGGTAGGAGGGAGCAACAATAACCTCGGTGAAAATGCCCTTGACGGTCTCAGCCATTGCCAGGGTCACCTCGCGGTTAGCGGCAATCACACCACCGTACGCGGAGAGCGGGTCGCAGGCGTGAGCCTTAGCGTGAGCCTCAGCGATCGGGTCGGCTGCATCTGCAGAAGCCACAGCAATACCGCAGGGGTTATTGTGCTTAACCACGGCAACAGCGGGCTCATCGAAGTCATAAGCTGCGCGCAGAGCTGCATCGGCGTCCACGTAGTTGTTGTAGCTCATTGCCTTACCGCCCAGCTGCTCAGCCTGAGCAATACCGGGGGCGGGGTTTACCTCTGCGTAGAGAGCTGCCTGCTGGTGCGGGTTCTCGCCGTAGCGCAGGGATTCGCTGCGCTCAAAGTTCACGCCAGCATAGGGCGGGAAGAAGGATGCACCCTCATCGTTTGCGAACTGCTGGCTGGTCCACTCAGCCACAGCGTTATCGTATGCTGCGGTGTGAGCGAAGGCGTTTGCTGCCAGGCGGCGACGAGCTGCCAGGGAGAAGCCGCCATCCTGAGCTGCAGCGATCACAGCGTCGTAGTCGGCGGGGTCAACCACCACTGCAACAGCGTCGTGGTTCTTTGCCGCTGCACGCACCATGGAGGGACCGCCAATATCGATCTTCTCAATGATTTCGTCCTGGGTTCCACCGGCTGCCACGGTCTCAACGAAGGGGTACAGGTTCACAACCACCAGGTCGAATGCCTCAACATCCAGTTCCTTGAGGGTGTCAATGTGGTCCTGCTTGCGGCGGTCAGCCAGAATACCTGCGTGAATACGCGGGTGCAGGGTCTTCACGCGACCCTCCAGAACCTCCGGGAAACCGGTAATTTCGCTCACCTCGGTCACCGGAACACCGGCAGCCGCAATAGTGGAGGCGGTGGAACCGGTGGACACCAGGCTCACGCCAGCTGCGTGCAGACCCTGAGCCAATTCCGCCAAACCGGTCTTATCGTATACGGAAATCAGGGCGCGGCGCAGAGGCACGCGATCGAGCTGAATAAGAGACACAGATACTCCAGATTCTTTTCGTGGATGGGTCACGGGGATCCCCCGCATTTTCTTGTATCCCGCCAGCTCATAAGCTGCCGGGGTAATATGCCGTGTGGGCAGCTTTAGGAGGCCAGGGAGGCCAAGGTCGCAACCAGAAGCGGACGCTCCTGTTCCTTAATGCGCTCGTGCAGGGACTCTTCGGTGTCCTCGGGCAGCACGGGAACAGCCGCCTGCGCCAGAATCGGGCCGGTATCAACACCGGAATCCACAAAATGCACGGTCACACCGGTAATCTTCACACCGTGAGCCATGGCGTCACGTACACCGTGAGCGCCCGGGAAGGAGGGCAGAAGAGCGGGGTGGGTGTTAATAATGCGGTTCTCAAAACGAGAGACCAGCTGCGCGTCAACAATGCGCATAAAGCCAGCGAAGAGAACATAATCGGGCTCATAGGAGGCAATCTTTTCCTCCAGGGCACGGTTCCAGTCTGAACGGTTTTCAAAATCCTTGGGTTCCACCAGGAAAGTTTCAACTCCCGCGGCGCGGGCGCGCTCAATACCGGTGCAGGGCTTATCTGCACCCACCGCCAGAATATCGGCGGAGAGGGCGCCGGATGCCACCGCATCCAAAACCGCTTGACAATTCGTACCAGAGCCGGAGACCATAATCACAATACGCACCCCTCTAGTCTAGCGTACCGGCGGGCGCGGAACATCCGGCCCAGGGGCTTTAAACGCCCAATGTGAAAAATTCAACGTTGAGCCTATCTCCGGTACCCTAGAGATATGTCTCAAAGCCCCATTCCCCCGCAGCCCGCAAGCGAAGCGCAGAACGCTCACTCGCAGGCACCCGGATCCGAGCAGAACGCTCAGCAAGCACCCGTTCAGCAGGTTCAGCCGCAGCCGGTACAACAGCCCGTGCAGCCGCAGACCACCCAGCAGCTAGCGTCGCAGCAGGTGCCTCCGGTCTACTATCAGCAGCCGGCACCGCAGCGCCCTCAGCTAAGCGAAGAAGAACGAGCCGCCAAGCTACGCAGCGTGCGAGCTATGACCTGGGGTACTCTTGCCTGCATGTTTGCCGCGACCTGGGCAATGACTCTGCCCGGCACTCTCTGGCTGATTGTGGCTTTCCTCTTCTCCGGTGCAACCATCGGTCTGGGCGTGACCGTGATGGTGCGTTGCGCGTCCTTCCGCGGGCCGGTGCTGACCTATATTATTGTCGGCATGGCGATGTTCCTCTCCCTGGGAACTCTGATGATGAGCCTGACCGCGCTACTGCTGCCCTCGGTCAATGATGCGCGTTCCTGTGCGGAGAATGCGCTGACTGTCAGCGAATTGCAGCAATGCCAGGATAATGCTGTCTCGGGTATTTCCGGACGCTAAATTCTTAAAGCTAAAGAGCGTGCGCCGCGTACCTTTATTGGGTACGCGGCGCACGCTCTTTTATTCGTTTTAGAAGGTCGGCCACTTCAGGTCGCGGGGCAGGGTGCCCACGGGACGGCGGCGACGGCGAGTAATCACCGGCGGCTTATCACTCTCTTGCTCGTTATTGGAACTGTCTTCAGAGCTGTCCTCAGAGTCATCGGAAGATTCCTCGGGAATGTCTTCTTCAGCTTTCTGAGTATCTTCCGGAGTATCCGCAGACTCAGATTTTTCTTCAGAGCCGGTATCGGTCTCCGCGCCGATTTCCAGGGTAGAATCCTCCATAGAATCCGCGAGATCAGTGTCGACAGGCTCAGTAGAATACTCGGAACGCAGCTGCTCATTGAGTGCTCGAATCTCTTCGCTATTCTGCTCAATCACAGGCTCGAGCAGGCTTTCGTCCACAGAGCTAACGCTCATAATCTCTTCGGGCTCATTATCTGAGGTGTTTTCCTCACTCTCGGCTCGAGTGCGCGCGGGCGCAAAGATACGACTCATCGACAGCAGCGGGTCCCTACGACGGCGGGGCGCAGGAGTGCTCTCCTCTACGTTCTCTTCCGCTACGCTGTCCACACTCTGTGCAGATACAGACTCTTCTGCCGAATTCTCAGCTGCGGATTCCTTGGAAGCAGAGGCACGACGAGAGAGCTTAAGAGCCGTGAGTCGGCGCTTGGCGCGAGTGGGAGATTGACCCTCTTGCTCCAGTCCGGTATTGTTCTCCGCATTATTCTCATCTACCTCGGCAGCGCTTCTCAGCTCGGGTTCGCGAGCAAAGCGCGGCAGGGATCGGCTCTCATCGTGAATGACCACGCGAGCGAGCATATTACCCAGGGCAGTACCGCCACCCAGGGTCACAAAAGCACCCAGGGCGAACTCTGCCGGGTCCACACCAATCTGCGTAAAATGACCCAGACCCAAAGAACCGGAAGCAGCCCAGCCCAGAGCCGCCATGACCGCTGCACTCAGGACACCCACCAGCAGACCGGTACCCAAAGCAGCTACAGGATAGGAAATAAAGCGCATGCGGGTCTTAACCCACAACCACTCTTCCAGATGGTCCTCACCCTCGCGTAGGAACCAAATGCCCGCGCATACACCGGCACCCACCGATGCCAGCAGACCCGTGTATCCCCAGGGTCCCAGGGATGCCGGAATGGCTGCGGTAATGGGCAGCATGGGCACAGAACCCATCACGGTAGATTCCAGACCCACGTGGGTGCCGGTGCCAAAGAAGAAGCCCGCGCCGGTGGACCAGCTCATGGCGTAGATAACCATATTGGGGATAAAGCCCAGCTGCAGTACACTCAGGGCGCTATCGCCCACCGGTCCCGCGTTCAGCTCCTGGTAGACGGTCACAATCTGTGCCCAGTGGGTGGCAATAGCAACGCCCAGCACCAGGGATCCGGTGGCGACCAGCGTCAAGCAGGCAACAAAAGCAGCTCGCACCACAGCCCACACATAGGATCCCGCCCAGCGGGAGTACTGGCTCATACGGGAAATCTGCTCGGCGGTATCCACACCCACCATGCGCGCCAGGGAACGGGACTCATAGAAGCCGCCCAGCACCACACCCAGCCACACAATAACCTGGGGAATAAAAGCAGCACCCAGGATTGCTAATGGGGAGGAAGAATCGGCGCTCAGAGCATAAAGCGCGGAGCTAAAAATGCCGTAGGCAATGGATCCACTGAGTACGGGCACAAAGAATTCGCCCTCATAGGAGGCGCGCGCCAGGCGTCGACCCGCGCCAAAGCAGAGCAGCAAGGGAATAAGGCTCAGACCCAGAGGAATGAGGGTCAGGGTTGCCTCGGGGGCACCGGCACCGAAGACCTGGCTCAGGTTCAGCGGCACTCCGTGGATGAGCAGCCAGAAATGGCCGGTCATGCGTACGAGCGGCGCCAGGCTCATGGTTTCGAAACCATTGGTTGCCCAGATTGCCGTGAGAATAGCAAGAATCGCCAGGGCGGAGGCGAGGGCGGTCAATGAGAGATTGAGGGCGCCCTGAAGCCACAGGGGCATACGCCGTAGGGTGCGGGGTTCAGAAGTGCTGCTTTTCATTATCTTTCCATCATGCCATGAAATAAGCGGTTTACCTAGCACACGGCGCATATAGATAGATGGCTATATAGACTTGGGTACTGGTTGAGATACTCGACCGACTCATAGAAAGAGCCCGGTAAGCTACCGGGCTTCTATATTCATCTCTATAATCCTTAGTCCTCAAGCCAGGGATTCGACGCTGCAGCACCCCAGGCACGATAAATATCCGCCTTGGAGGAAACAATCTCCAGCTGGTGCACCATTGCACTGGCACAAATCAGACCCTCCAGAGCCGCGGTGGGCAGAGGCGCCGCATCCATGCGTCCGGCGCCTACGGATCCGGGGGCAGCATTGCGACCGGCCCATTGCAGACTCACGCGCGCATCGATATCAATCACATGATCGCCAAAGCGTTCCAGCAGCTCGGCAATCCAGCGTTCGGTTTCAGGGTAGGGGTAGAGCCCCTTGAGCTCACCCACGCTCAGCACAGAAATGTACATATGGCGGTATGCTCGTCGACGTAAAAAGGCGACCACTTTAGGGTCGGGAGTGGCCTTACGAATTTCAGCCAGCACATCCGAATCGAGGAGCATACCAGAAAAGTTCATTCTTCTATGCTACCGAATCTTGCAGCGTGCAGTGTAGCCGCGGGCGAAATATTTCATGGTAAAGACTTCTGCCCTCGTTCAATAGCCCCTCTCCCCTACTGGCGAGGCGGTCAATGAGAATACAAAACGTCCCCTCCACGGTGTTCAAGCGTGAAGGGGACGATATGAAGAATCTTTTGGGCTATGCCACGCGTAGACCCGCGTATTCAATAGCGGGGATACCCTCGGGGTTGGGCAGCAGCAGGAAGTTCAGGAATTCATCGCGGCGGGAAGAAATACGTTCGTAATCCTGAATGCTCACCGCGGTGTAGCCGTTGCGTGCGGGTACGGATGCTGCACGCAGGCTTTCCTGGAAAGTACGGGAGGGGTTGAGAGTGACTGCTTCAGTTGCAGAGCTGTTGTACATGTGACAACCTGCGCTAAATGCGCGTTCCTTTCGCGTTGCTCTTGCCTGTACCGGTTACCGCGCGTGGGCGGCGAATACAAACCGCTTCGTCATCCGAGCCACCCGTGAACATGGGGTTGGCATTCGACCATAGTCGGAGCTTATCAGTCGAAATTCTTGAAGCTGAGTACAGCTTACAACAGCTTTTCTGCGTTTGTAAACACCGCCACGAAAATTTTCGAAATATTTTCTGCACGCCCCGATACGCGTTCGCCAGGCTCGAATACACGCACCTCTCTCCCCAGCGCCTGCGAGCGAGTTGAGATAATGGGAATATGAGTGCTTTCCCGCAGATTCCCATTACCACCGCCGCCATTATTAGGCAGGTAGGCAATACGGTGTACACGCGCGGCCAACGCTACGCGCGTGAGGGTGCGGTTATCCGCTATAGCTACGATGAAAAGGCTCGAACCCTCACCGGACAGGTCGCCGGGTCCCTGTCCGTGCCCTATGAATGCGTTGTGCACATCGGCAGCGGGGAAAGACCCCTGAACGTGAACTGCGATTGCCCCGTACGCACCGTGTGCAAGCATGCGGTGGCGCTGGTCATTACCGCCGTGGAGCAGGCAGCGCGAGCGCGTAAAGCACTCAATATTCCCGACCCCAATGCGCCCGAACCCAAGGCAACCCGCGCTGGACAGCGCAATGCTCCCGAGATTGAGTCTCTGCTGGCGCATCCTAAACTGGCGGGGCTAACCACCGGTCGCAAACTGGAGGAGGATATTCAGTCATATAGAGCTTCTGCGCCGGCATCATCCCAACCTTCTGGCGCGGACGCACGGGGCTTAGCATTAGAGGACACTCTGGATCTGGAGGCGCTACCTCCATTAGCTGCTTCTGCTCGGGAGCAGCAGCCCGCCTCCCGTATGAGCGCCTGGAAGAGGGACCTGTCCCATATTCTTGCCGCGCGTCCGCTGGCTTCTATTCACGATGGCGCACTAGTACCGGCTGCTTTGGATTTGAGCCTGAATATTTCGGGCTCCCGCGCCATGGGTCGAGCTATGAGCGGTCAGAAGCCGCCCATTAATCTCATGGCCCGCCCGGTTAAGCGTTCGCACACCGGCCGCTGGGTCAAGGGCGGATTAAGCTGGGAAAACTTTGCCCTCAGCGGTGTAAGTCCCGTATCACGTAGCGGTATATACCCCGAACACGACCGTTTCTTCACCGAGCTCTACTCCCTGGCCCGCCCCTGGCAATCTGCCTATAGCTCCCATAGGGATTGGATTTCTCTCTCCTCAACCTCCTCGGCTCTACTCTGGGAGCTGCTGGATCGCGCACGCGCCATTGACCTGCCTCTGCTGCTGGACGGGCGGGAAATTTCCTATACCGTCATGCCGCCAGCACAGATGCGAACCCTCTTTACTGCCTCCGGAGAGAATTCTGAGGATTTGAGCCTGCAGGCAGCTCTCAGCTGGGAGGCATGCGGCTCTGCTCAGAATCATCAGGCGCAGCGGGTTCAACAGCTGATTGTGCCCGCACACGATGCGCACCCGGTCGGTCAACCCCGTACCGGTTTTATTGCCCTGGGCGCGCAGGCTCAAAAGGACTATGAGCAGGATGCTTCTGCCGCTCTGTGGAATGCTGCCAAGGGTGGTGCCGCCGACCGGGCGCGCCGGATTGAATTCACTCTTGATACTGAGCCCCGCGATGAGTCCGCAGCTGAGCCCGGTGCCGAGCCTGTAGATTCTGCACCGCAGATAGGCGAAGAGCTTCCGGATATTCCTGCCGGTGTAGATCTGCTCTTTATTCCTCTGACCGAGCCCCTGGATGATATTGCCGCGTCCCTGGTCAATACAGATTCTCTGGTCATTCCTGCCGCCGAGCGCCCCGGCTTTGTGCGCGAATTTTTGCCATCCCTGGTGCGCTCCATTCCGGCGCTGACTCCCGACCCGGTGCTGGCTCTGCCGAGTGTGCGCCCGCCTCAGCTGGTGCTGAGTATTGATTTTGATGAGCAGATCGCTCACGATGCGCGCCTGAGCTGGGCGTGGGAGTATCCGCTGGAGCCCACCGAGACCGAGGCTGAATCTTCTGTGTGTGTGCTGCCCGCGGTGGGTTATGCGGGTGAACAGACCCCGGTGCCGCGCGATAGTCGCTATGAGGCGAAGGTCATGCGTGCCGTGCGTCTTGCCCGCGCGCCCTTTGGTTTTATGGATTCCGGCTTTGAGCCGAGCCGCTATGAGGGCTGGGAGACCATGGAGATTCTGTCTCGTCTGCTGCCGGTTCTGCGTCGTATTCCGGGGGTTGAAGTGCGTTTGTGCGGTGAGGTGCCTTCATTCCGCGAAGTAGATAATACGATCATCGAGATTCAAGTCACCGATACCTCGCGTCGTGACTGGTTCGGGCTGGGGATTGCCCTCAAGGTCAATGACTGGCATGTGCCCTTCTCCCAGGTCTTCGAAGCACTGGATAAGCAGCAGGATCGTATGCTGCTGGGAAATGGCACCTATTTCTCGCTGCTGCGCCCCGAATTCGCTGCCCTGCGAGCACTCATGACCGAAGCCAGGGCTCTCAATGACCGTTCCAACGAGCTGGAAATTAACCGTCATCAGTCCAGCCTGTGGAATGAACTGGAGCAGCTGGCATCCTCGGTGCAGAGCGTGGCGCGCTGGGATGAGCAGGTGCGCTCTCTTGGCTCCCTGCTGGATACCCGTAGCGAGGGCGAGAATCTCCTGCCGCAGGCTTCTGCAGGTAGCGCCCTACAGGCACAGCTACGCCCCTATCAGCAGGAGGGCCTGAACTGGCTGGCGTTCCTGTATCGGCACCGTCTGGGCGGTATTCTTGCCGATGATATGGGTCTGGGTAAGACCGTGCAGGCAATGGCACTGCTCTCCCGCGCATTAGAGGTGCATAAAGAGAGCAATGAGCAGCGCCTAGATCAGGGCGAAGAACCCGAGCCTTTCTCCCCGTTCCTGGTGGTTGCGCCGACCTCTGTGGTTGCCAATTGGCACACAGAGGCCGCGAGTTTCCTACCCGGTGTGAAGGTTGCGGTGCTGAGCGAATCCTCCTCTAAAAGCGGCCGAAGCGTGGCTGAACGCATTGACGGTGCGCAGCTGGTCATTACCAGTTATGCCCTACTGCGCCTGGATGAGCAGGAATTCATCAACCCCGATATTCCCGGCGGTACCTGGGGAGCGTTCATTCTTGACGAGGCGCAATTCGTCAAAAACGCCACCACCCGAGCCTGGAAAATCGCGCGCGATGTGCCCGCCGAGTTCAAGCTCGCCATGACCGGCACCCCCATTGAAAATAACCTCATGGAACTCTGGGCGCTCTTTGCCCTGGTCGCGGACGGTCTCTTCCCCTCCGCGCGCCGTTTCAAGGAACTCTATGTGCGCGCCATTGAGGCAGCCCGCGCCGAGGGTGCGCAGTCCATCCCCGAGCTGGAAAGGCTCAAGAGGCGCATCCGCCCGCTGATGCTGCGCCGCACCAAAGAACAGGTGGTGCAGGAATTGCCGGCGAAAAATGATGAGCGCGTGGTTCTTGATTTGGAGCCGACTCACCGCCGCATTTACGATACGCACCTGCAGCGCGAGCGGCAGAAGGTGCTGGGTCTGCTGGAGGATATTGATAAGCACCGCTTTACGATTTTCCAGTCGCTAACCCTACTGCGTCGCCTGGCGTTGGATGCTGCTCTGGTGGATCCGGACACCTATGAGGGGGTTGCTAGCGCCAAGATTGACTACCTGCTGCAGCAGCTGCCCGACCTAATCCGTAACGGATCCAGGGTACTGATTTTTAGCCAATTTACGGGCTTTTTGAAGCGTATTGCAGCAGCTCTGCAGGCTCATTCCCTGGACTATCTCTATCTGGATGGCTCCACGCGTGATCGTGCTAGCGTGCTACAGGATTTCCGAGAAGGCACCGCACCCATTTTCCTGATTTCTCTCAAAGCCGGCGGCTTTGGCCTAAACCTCACCGAAGCAGACCACTGCTTTATTATGGACCCCTGGTGGAACCCAGCGGCAGAGGCTCAGGCGGTGGACCGCATTCACCGTATCGGCCAGGAACGCGAAGTGCATATTTACCGTCTGGTAGCGCGAGGAACCATTGAAGAGAAGGTTATGGAGCTCAAGGAGTCCAAGGCACAGCTCTTTGACGCCCTGGTGGGCGGGGAAGCCTTTGGCTCCACAACCCTGGGCGTTGCCGATGTCCGCGAGCTCTTCGCCCCGGAAGACCGCCAGGCGCTCTAGCTTAGCCCTGCAGCAACAGGGAGAGGGAGACACGGCGGCGGCGCGCATCCACCGATACCACGCGCACGCGCACACGCTGACCGCTGCGCACAATATCGTGCGGGTTGGCGACAAAGGAGCGGCTCATCTGCGAAATATGCAGCAGACCGTCCTGGGAGATTCCCACGTCCACAAAGGCGCCGAAGGACGCCACATTAGTCACGGTTCCCTCCAGGATCATACCCTCGCGCAGCTGCTCAAACCGGCTAATGGTGCTGGTGAGCTTGGGCGGGCTAAAGGGAGCGCGCACGGTATCCTGCTGCCCGGCATCCAGCGCCTGCAAAGCACCGAGAATATCGCCGAGCAGATAGGGGCCGTATTGAGCCTCAATCATAGCGCGGCGCATGGAGGGCATGCGCTCAGCGTTTAGATCGGGTACCTCTTCACGCAGGCTCTGCGCCAGTTCATAGTGCTCGGGGTGGATGCTGGTGGCATCCAGCGGGTTGGCGCCTGGCTGGTCAGAATACACGCGCATAAACCCCGCCGCCTGACGGTAAGCTTGCGGTTCAATACCCGGCACCTGCGCTATCTGCCCACGGTTCACAAAGGGGCCGTGCTCGCTGCGGTAATCGACCAGGGCGCGGGCGGAGTCCTCGTCCAGTCCGGCAACCTGTGCCAGCAGCTGCTCGGAAGCGGTATTGGCGTCCACACCCACGGCATTCACGCAATCCTGCACCGTAGCAGCCAGAGCGGCACGCAGAGTCTCAGCGCTCACATCGTGCTGATAGAGACCCACGCCGAGCATCTGCGGGTCAATTTTCACCAGCTCCGCCAGGGGATCCTGCACACGGCGCGCAATGGACACGGCGCCGCGCAGGCTCGGATCAAGCTCGGGGAAATCCTCCTGCCCCAGCGCCGAGGTGGCGTAGGCGGCAGCTCCCGCCTCAGAGACAGGCACAATCGCCGGTACTTGCCCGTTCAAACCCTCCAGCATATCCTGCAGCAGAGCCTGCATGGGGGCGAAGGCCGCCGAGCCGCTGCCCAGAGCCAGCAGCTGCACGCCATGGCGCGCAATAGCGCCCGAAAGCATAGCGATAGCAGCAGCACGGTCATAGTGGGGCGCCAGGGGGAAAATCACAAAGCTTTCCAGCACTCGGCCGGTAGCTGACACCACGGCGCACTTAGCACCGGATTTGAACCCGGGGGCAATACCCATGGTCACCATCTCACCGGCGGCAGGAGCCAGCAGCATATCACGCACATTGGCGCTAAAAATCTGCACGGCTTCATCCCGTGCATTATCCTGCAGGCTCTCAAAAATACGGTTCTGCAGGCGCGGTAGCAGTTTCTGTTCCCAGATGGAACGCACACTTGCCGCCAACCAGGCAATCACGCGCTGACCGCTCTCTGGGTTCTGCTGCTCCTCGACGGTATTGAGTGCCTGGGCGGGAATGCGCAGGGCAGCTGCCAGGGCGCGCTCATAGGGTGCGCGCGCCTGAGCGTATTCGCTCTCGGGCTGGGCGGGAGCCACATCCACACGGCAGGTGAGCACCCCGGCATTGACGCCTCGAGCCAGTGCCAGCACGCGGTGGGGGCGGATATCGGCAATGCTTTCGCTAAAGTCAAAATAGTCAGCGAATTTTGAGGATTCTTCCTCGCTCACCGGGGGTAGCTCTTCGGCAGAATCGTGAACGCGGGAGGCAAAAATAACGCCGCGTGCGCGCAGCTGCTGGTAGAGGCTATCTGCCAGCTGAGGGTCGGTCAGGGCACGCTCGGCAAGAATCGCATAGGCGCCTTCTAGAGCCTGGCTCACGCTGGTAATAGCCTCAAGACCCAAAGAGCGCAGCTCCCGGATTTCTTCATCCCCGGTGATATAGGAGGAGGCAATATCGCCCACCTGAGCCAGGGGTACCTCCAGCAGATCCTCCACCAGGGCGTCCAGGCCAAGAGCGAGCGCCCACTGCGCGCGGGAGGTTACGGATTCCTCATAGGGTGCGTAGAGCTCACGAATGGCGCGCTGACTCTGGGCAGCATCCAGAGCCTCGCGCAGCTGCTCGTAGCTGAGGGGGTCCAGGCGCTCTTCTTTCAGGGCACGCAGCAGTTCCACGTGGGTGGTGCGGCGCATCTCTTCCAGATCCAGCAGGCGGGTGTACAGGCTGTGGATAGCGCGCAGCTGCACATCGCGCAGCGCCCCGGTTTCTGCCTTGAGGTAGTGGGCGATATAGGGTACGGAGTAGCCCTGCTCGAGCAGACGCAGAGCGGCGCGGACACGACGGAAACTAATCTGCGTTTCGGTGACAATGCGAGTCATGATCTGGTCGCGGGTTCTGGGCTCAAGCGTAGAGTTCATAGTTTCAGTGTCGCACGCTAAGCGGTACTTAATCTATTCGGCTCCTCTTGCTTTCCCTGCCGGCATGATAGGAGCCCGGGAGGAACAGATGAGAAAAAGTAGATATAGCAAGCGGGCGCGCTATCGATTCGATAGTGCGCCCGCTTGATGTGCGCAGGATAGGTATATCCCCCGCCCATGTGTGCTGTTTAGTTCTCTACAGCCTTGCTCGCAGCTGCTGCTTTACGCGCGTGGCGCTTACGCATTACCTCGTAAACAGCCCACACACCCACAAACCAGATGGGGCTGAGCATCAGAGCCAAGCGGGTATCCTCCTGAGTCAGGAAGGCGAAGATCATCACCACGAAGAATGCCAAGCAAATCCATGCGGTTACGGTGCCACCGGGCACCTTATAGGTGGAGGCTGCGTGGCGCTCGGGGAAGTTACGGCGGTAGACGATATAGGCAATGAGCATCATCACCCAGGTGAAAATACCCATTAGAGTCGCCACTGCACTGACCAGGGTGAAGGCATTAATCATGCTATCGCCCACGGTGAGCATCACCAGGCTAAAGAGCAGCAGCACGCAGGTCAGGTACAGCGCATTCTGCGGCACGCCGTTCTTGGAGAGCTTCTTCAAGAAGGAGGGTGCATTACCTTCATCCGCCAGACCGTAAATCATACGAGAGGTGGAGAAAATACCCGAGTTCGCGCTGGAGGCGGCGCTGGTCAGCACCACGAAGTTCACCAGGCCCGCTGCAATGCCGATACCCGCCATAGTAAAGGTGGAAACGAAGGGGCTGACGTTGGGGTCCAGCTGGTTCCAGGGGGTTACCATCACGATTGCCAGCAGAGGCAGAGCGTAGAAGATTACGATACGTGCCGGAACCGCATTAATAGCCTTGGGCAGGGTCTTTTCCGGTTCGTGGGTTTCAGCAACCGCTGCACCCACCAGCTCAGCGCCCACAAAAGCAAAGAGAGCGATCTGGAAGGAGCCCAAGAAGCCCATTGCGCCATTGGGGAAGAGACCGCCGTGTTCCCAAATATTGGCAACGGAGGCGGTGTGACCATTAGCGCTAAAGCCGATGAGCACCATCCAGAAGCCCACAAGAATCAGCAGGGAGATGGCAACCAGCTTAATAATGGCAAACCAGAATTCGATTTCACCAAAGTTCTTCACACTGGGCAGATTCAGCGCCAGCAGCGCAACAATCACAATCAGCGCGGGAATGCGCGGGTCAAGCTCGGGGAACCAGAACCCAACATAGCTGGTAATAGCAATGACGTCGGCAATACCGGTGGTCACCCAGAAGAACCAATAGGACCACGCCACGAAGAAGCCGGCACGCGGGCCGAGAATATCGCTAATGTAGTCGGTGAAGGTTTTGTACCCGGTCTTGGACAGTAGAATCTCGCCCATAGTGCGCATGACGGCGAAAATGACCACGCCGATAATGGCGTAGGTCAGTACGATGGAGGGACCGGTCAGCTGCAGGGTTTTTGCCGAGCCGAGGAACAGGCCGGTACCAATAGCACCGCCAATAGCGATGAGCTGGATGTGTCGGTTGCTCAGTCCGCGCTGCAGGTGGGGGGATGCTTGGGGGTGGTCGGTTTTTGCCACGGGGGCAGATGCGTTAGGGTTCTGCGTCACCGTTCTCTCTTTTCTGCTGCGGTGCCTCTATCCGTGGAGTTGAGGTCACCCCTTGCGTTGGTTGGAGCGTTGCAGTCTGTCGGTAGGCTGCATACGCTGGAAAGATATACGTCCGTTATGGTCGCGACACTGAAATCTCAGAATGCGACGCCTATGGTTTAACGGGATTCCTTCTCAAAATTCTACGTTTTGTAGTGCCACGGGACGAAAAATTTTCCGAACTTTCCTGTGGTTATGTATCATACCTCACTATTTTCCCTAATGGAAGTGGTGCACGGCATATATATTCATATCTTTCGACATATAAGCAGCCCGCAGGGTGTACCCGGTCGCTTCTTCTACCCCGCTTCTTTTCTGATATAAAAGTCCCACCCAGAGGGCAGAAAAACGGCCGGTGCGTTATCCTGATAGACATGGCAGAAACTCAGAATGTACCCGAAAACCCCGAGGTAAATACCGCACAGGACAGCGGCAAGCGCGAAGTTCCCGTAGAATTCCGTCGCCAGCCCTACTCCTTTGTACGTCGAGGCGACCGACTGACCGCACGTCGCCAGAAGGCATGGGACACCTACGCCCCCACCCACGTGCTGGATATTCCGCGCACCCACGCGGATACCTCTGTGGCTCCCGAGGCTTCTTTTAACCCCGAAGAGCTCTACGGTCGTAGCGCTTATCAGGTGGTTGAGATTGGTTCGGGTCTGGGCGAGGCCATTGTGCACCGCGCAGCTGAGGTTCCCGAGGCTAACTTCCTGGCGGTTGAGGTGTACACCCCCGGCATTGCTGACCTGCTGCTGAAGATGGGTCAGGCGGGCGTTGAGAATGTGCGTGTGGCTCAGGCTAATGCGCCCGAACTGCTGGATAATATGCTCGAGGAAAATTCCGTGGATGAGCTCTGGGTATTCTTCCCGGATCCCTGGCATAAGTCCCGCCACCACAAGCGCCGTCTGGTCTCCCCCGATTTCGCATCCAAGGTTGCCCGCGTGCTCAAGCCCGGCGGTATTTGGCGTCTTGCTACCGACTGGGAGGAGTATGCTCTGGTCATGCGCGAGGTGCTGGATGCGCACCCCGATTTTGAGAATGTGCACGCTGGCGAGGGCGTGACCGAGGAGGATCCGATTGGTGGTTGGGCTCCTCGCTGGGAGGGCCGCACTCTGACCAGCTTTGAGCGTAAGGCTCGTGAGGCCGGCCGCAACGCCCACGATCTGACCTACCGCCGCAAGTAGAATCCGCTATCACTCAAGGACTATCTATGACTCACTCAAACAATGGCATTAAGCGCGTTATCTTTATTTCGAACGTTATTGGCAGACTAGGTGGCGTAACCACCGTAGTCAATACTCTTAGCGGAGCTTTTATTGAGCGTGGTATTGACGTCGAATATATCTCAATGGTCGCCCCTGAAGAAGGATTAATTCACAAAACCAAGAATGTTCGCATCCTAGAACCCGGGAAAGGAAAAACAATCCACAACCCATTAAGCTCCAAGAATCCAGGATTCTTGCATATAAAATATATCCTGAAATGGATGTATACAAAAATATGGGATGCAAAAAATTCACTAAATCTACACAAAATATTTTCAGATATGTCAGATTCTGATCTTGTTATTTTTGTAGACCCCTTTCCCGCGCTAGCTTCATATAATACCCTCAAAAGACTAAAAAATCAAAAAAATCGTGCAACTATATGCACTGCATTTCATAGCTCATTCTACAGTGCTGGACATGAACTTATTCGAAACTTTCTACCGAAGGTAATTGAAGTTTCTGATCATTTCATTCTTCTCTCCAAGGAGGATGCAAAACTTTTTTTCCCAAGAATACAATACAAAAGCAATATTTATAGAAAATCCTGTAAATAAAAACTGTAATATTAATAAAACTAATAAAGATGACATACTATCAACTATTACACGGTTTTCAAAAGGGAAAAATATAGATAAAATAATTAATGCTTTTAACAAAATATCTCCTTCTTTCCCTTCATGGGAACTCCATGTCTATGGAGAAGGTGATGAGCTTCCAGCAGTACAAAGAGAACTAGATTTAGCTCAAAACAGTAACATACATTTACATCCCCCCCATCCCCGCTGTTGAAGTAGACAAGGTTCTAGCTCAGTCAAAATTAGGTATTATGACGTCTGATTTTGAAGGATTACCTATGTTTATTCTTGAATCCATGGCAGCAAAAACACCTGTAGTTTCAACTCCATCTTCTCCTGCTGTGGTAGATATTATTGGAAAATACGGATATCTTACTGACGACATGTCTCTTGATGCTATTGAAGAGAAATTATATCTTGCAATGAAAGACAATCGCTTAAGAGAATCGAAGGCGCAGGAAGCCTACGAGAAATCTCAAGAGTTCTCCCCCGAAGCCATTGCCCAGAAATGGCTGGATCTCAAACGTTAGTGCACAGCACACCCATGCTTCAGAGAGGAATCTCACAGGTCATATCCGGTAGATTCTCACG
>Cebus_capucinus_imitator_PRJNA485217_SSR098__coassemble_1621_pt1 | contig 48042 bp, 31 predicted proteins | sample Cebus_capucinus_imitator_PRJNA485217_SSR098__metabat2_high_PE_014 | metagenome-assembled genome bin Cebus_capucinus_imitator_PRJNA485217_SSR098 | reverse complement strand
TCCTTCGCTGCGTCCGCTGGCTGAGGTTGCTCAGATCCTGGCTGAGAAGAAGGATTGGGGTCGCCTGTACGATCACGAGCAGCTGCACCGTAATGAGGTGCCGGTTGTGGCAGCTTCCTACAACCCGGATGTGTACGTTGATTTCGCGCACTCCATGGAGACCGCTGCGTGGGTAAAGAATGTGAACGTCTGGACTTCTAAGACTCACCACCATGACGGTCTGGGTTCGGATGCTGGCGTGCTCACCCACCTGAACGAGATGCTGGCTACCATGCGCTAAGAGCGTTGTCGCGGCTTGTTGTGAGCTGTGTTTGTTAGGTGCCGGGTGCGGTGTTGACCGTGCCCGGCACTTTTCTTTATGCTGTGTGGAGTTTTGCTTCGCTGTTATGGTGCGTGGCGTGTGCCGTATACGGCGCGGGATAGTGTGAATTTGAAAGGAGTCACTATGGCTTTTGGTGTGCTGGTTTTACTGATTGCTGTTATTGGCTATATGTTGCGTGTGGAGAAAGAACGCCGTTTTGATTTTTTGAAGGCGTTCGGTGTGATTATTGTGCAGATGTTTGCCGGGTTTGTTTTTATTGTCCTGTTCTTTGCCGTGATTTTTGGGTTGAATGTGATGACTCAGAGTCAGGAGGCTCCGCTGACAGAGGGGCTTTTTAGCGTGGCTGCGTTGGCTATTGCTTTGGCTGGTGTGGTGCTGTATTTTGTGTTGCGTTTGCAGATGCGTTTTGTGCCGGTGAGCATGACGTCGTTGACTATTATTGAGTATTACATTCAGTGGTCGCTGATTTATATTACGGTGTATCAGGTAGTGTTTGATAATCTGCTCTCTAAGGCAATGAATGTGCAGTCGCTTATTGAGGGTGATATTAGCATTACGGAGCCGACGGCAGTGATGATTATTGTGCTTCCTGCGTTGATGGCAACCTGGATTTCGGTGATTCTGTATAAGTTCAAGGTCAAAGAGATTTAGCCGCTGAACCATTAACTATGTGAATCGGTTACCTTGCGCATGGGACGATGCCCTGGGGGCTGAGTTTCTTCAGTTCGCTGACGTTCCAGCCCTACCGGATCTGAAGAGCATCATCCCATGCGGGTGTCAGCGATACCCTTTCGCCTCGCGAATACTTATCGCCATTGGGGGGCTGAGTTCCTTCAGTTCACTGACGTCCCAGCCCTACCGGATCTGAAGAGCATCATCCCATGCGGGTGTCAGCGATACCCTTTCGCCTCGCGAATACTTATCGCCATTGGGGGGCTGAGTTCCTTCAGTTCACTGACGTCCCAGCCCTACCGGATCTGAAGAGCATCATCCCATGCGGGTGTCAGCGATACCTTTTTGCCTCGCGAATACTTATCGCCGTTGCGAGTGTTGACAGCACTCGCAACGGCGATAGGTATTCGCGAGGTGAGGAGTTAACCGGGTAACCGATCGCCTAGTACGTAAAGACCTCTGCAACGGGGCCGTCAGCACTAATACGGTGATCCGAGAGCATAACGGCGCGATCCGCCAGGGAAGCAATTCGAGCATCGTGCGAAATAATCACCACGGCACGATTCTCGAGCACCGCACGCAGGGATTCGCGCGCATCGGCAAGTTCCAGGTGCGTGGTGGATTCATCCAGAACCACGGCGTGCGGATCAGCCAGTACAATACGTGCCAGAGCCAGCTGTTGGGATTGATCACTGGTCAGCTCATGCTCGCCCAGGTCGGTATTCAGTGCATCGGGCAGTTCCCTCCACCAGGTGGCGGTTACCGCATCCAGTGCAGAGTGCATCTGTTCTTCACTGGCATTCGGGGCGACCATGAGCAGGTTATCCGCCAGAGTGCCGTAGAAGACATGCGCCTCCTGAGTACACACGAGCAGGCGCGGCCTGCCGTCAGCGGCGGCATCGGTGGGATATTGACCGGCACGCACCAGCCGACCACCCACCCAAATATGCCCGGTATCTGGCGCGAGAGAGCCACTCATCAGGCGCGCAAGGGTGGTTTTACCGCTACCGGATCGCCCGGCAAGAGCCACGCATTCTCCCGCTGCAATATCCAGGGTGATATCTTCCAGTACGGGGTGGCCCGCATCGTAGCTAAAGCTAATATTACGCAGGCTAATCATCGCCTCACTGGGCGCGGGCAGATCCTGCACCTCAATCAGGGCACGCTGCTGCTCTTGCTGTTCCTCCAGCTCACGAATACCAAAAACACGCCCCATATTCACGAGCATTTTACGCAGCGCCTCAATATGATTATTGAGCAGATCGGACATGAGTCGCAGGCTAAAAACCATAATCGAGGCGGTTGCTACGGCACCCCAGCTTGCCCAACCATTAGCTACGCACAGGGCACCCCAGGCGAGGGTGAGCAGGGTGGGAATCCAGGAGTTCGTGGCGTCCACGGTGGCGTAGCGGATACGCAACGCGACCAGGGCGAGAGCCTCGCGGTAGCGGATCATATTATAGTGTTCAAAAACCTGTGCGCGTTCCCTGCCGATACCGAGCTCTTCAATGGTTTCGGCGCCGCGAATATTCTCGGTCACCACGGTGTTCAGCTCGCTACTTGCTGCCTGACGAACCGCCTGCTGAGCGGCAATTCGCGGCAGGAAATAGCCCATGAGGAATGCTAAACCGATAAGCATAGGCACGAATACGAGAGCCAGCGCCGGGCTTGCGGTCGCTAGAACCACGGTGGACATAATGAAGTAGAAGAGCACATAAATGGTCTCGGGCAGATCGTAACCGATAGCCGCTGAGAGGGCAGAAATATCGTCGGTTACTCGTGTGAGTAAATCGCCGCTACCTGCCTCTTCAACACTTCGAGCGTCCAGGTTCAGGGCGGAGTCAATCGTGTCGGCGCTAATATCGCGAGTGACCAGCGCGCCGAGAATACCGGAGGTGTACATAATGGCGGTCACGGCAATCGCCTCGAGCACGGTCACTCCGGCAAGAATCGCCAGCGGTTGCCAGGGGTAGTCGCTATAGGCTCCGGCGTTGACATTATCAATGGTTTGACCGATGATAAGTGCCACCTGCGAGCCGAGGTAGGTGCTGAGCATGTAGAGCACCACGGTCAGGATCGCGGGTATTTTGTGGCGGCGAATGTACCCACCGATAATGCGTGCGGATTCACTGGCGCTTACGCTGGGGAGCACGCTATCTGTGCGCGCTTTTTTCGCCTGCGTGGCGCTTGGGGTTGTGGGAGTGTGCTGCTTAGTCATACTGTACTCCTTCCTGAATATCCTGCACTGAACCTTCTTGCGCAGAGTTTTCCTGTGTGGAGGCACTCCGTATCGTCGGTGCTCCGTCGCGGGCTCGGCGTCGTTCGGTTTCGGGGGTGGTGGAGATAATGTAAATACGCTCAATTGCTGCCAGGTGGGCGCACTCCCCTACGTGGTTCTCTTCCGCGTGATCCTTAGCCGCACCAATCGCCGCCTCCAGGCAGTCGTAAATATAGCGTTGGCTGGGTTCATCCACGGAGTTCAGCGGCTCGTCCAGCACGAGGATACGAGGTGCATGTGCCAGGGCTCGCGCCAGTGCCAGGCGTTGGCGCTGACCGCCGGAGAGGTTGGCACCTTCACTGCTAATATGCGTGGCGTAGTACTCCTGCGGGTTGTGGCCGCCGAGTCGGTGCGCAATTTCCAGGGAATCGGTTATACGCAGCAGGTATTCATCGCGCGCCAGGTTTTGGGATTCATCATCGTATTCGACGGCTCCCAGTCGCAGGTGCTCTTGTAGGGTTCCGGCGAAGATCATGGCGTGCGATTGACTCAGCAGCACCTGCTGGTTTCCTGCGGCGCGCAGGCTGTGAGTGAGCGCGCGGGCGTATTCTTTGGCGCCCATGTGCGCGTCTTTGGGGTTGAGGTAGATAATGTGTGCATTTACCGGGTGTTCGCTATCGCCCGGAATGGGTACCTCAATCTCACGGGCACGCTCGGTTGCTCGGGTGAGTTCTTGCTGGCTACGTGCGTATTTGAGTACGCCTTTGGTGATTCCGGCTTTGGCTTCAAGCTCTGCAATACGGCGCAGGCTAATTTTTGCGCTGCGCCAATCGGAGAGGAACTCCTGGCTGGTGTAAATGGGGCTGCTCATCATACCGACCAGGCTGGCAACACTGAGTAGGGATGCCGCGGTAATCACCGTAACCCACACATTATGTTCGACACGGCCGTTGAGGGCAAAACCAATGGCGAGCAGGGTTACGGCGCTATTCATAAGTACTCGGATAGTGCCCAGGTAGCGGAATTTCTTGTAATAGCCGATTTTTTCGGTGTAGAGTTTCGCTGCTCCCGTGCGGTAGCGCGAGCCGATAATGCGGTGTGCGCCGAGGCCTGCGATGGTGCGCAGTCCGGTAGCGACGTCTGCGGCGCGGGAGTTATTGGCTCCTCCTGCATGACGCATACCGTCGAGGTTCGTTTCGAGTTTTCCGCTATAAGCGCCGAGTGCCCAGACGGTAATGACCGTGCCGATAAAGGTGGCGATGGCGGTGAGCGGGTTAATTGACCAGAGGAGTGCTGAGCCCATGATAAGAATCATGACTCCTTCAGCTATGAAGGGTACGGAGTAGAACAGCGAGGTAATGCCGTTAATGTCTCCGGTCATAATGGTGAGCACTTCGCCGGGGTCGTTGGGGGTTCGTGCCGCGGCGGCGGTGCGGGAGATGTAACGTCTCCAGTCGCGGAGGATTTTCTCCATCATGCGGAAGCTGAACCCCCAGCCGATGTATTCATTAGCGAGGATCAGCAGGATAGCTGCGGCGCTGGCTGCGAAGAGTGACCATGCGATGGAGGTCTGTCCCTCTGTCTGATGGGTAATATAGGATGCCGCGAAGATGGGCAGGAGGACATTGGCGAGGGAGGCGGCGAGCATGCCGATAATGGGCACGAGCCAATTGTGCAGCGGGTAGCGGTATCCTGGCGCTGCGATTCTGAACGACACCTTCGGTTCATCGTGTACAGACTTATTCGGTTTGAGGAACATCATTATTCTCCTTCCAAATTTGTACCTATTTTATGCAGAACACCTTTGTTTGTCAAGAATAAGCAGAATCGTTCTATCTTGTAGCTCCTGCATAAGTTGAGCATCTCATTTTTCAACCTCTATAGTAGATGTAATATTTATTTTTTCACAAAAGTATTCATCATGGCTTACAAAAATGACGGCCCCCGGAAAAATACTAACTGCTTTAGCTAACCAATCAATAGATTGTATATCTAAATTATTTGTAGGTTCATCCATAATGAGAAGATCTGGAAATTTTTCAGATAAAAATATGGAAGCTATGCATGCCCGTACCTTCTCACCACCAGATAGAGTACAGAGTTCCCTATCTATAAAATTGCCCGGGAATAACAATTCCGCCAACTTATTCCTCATCTCAATATATGAAATTTCGGAGTTTCTTAAACGAATAATGTCCTGAAGAGTTAATTTAGGGTCAAAGACGATACTCTGGGGAATATACTCAACAGAACACCCGTATGACTCAACAATATATTTTGAATTTTTCTTATCAAAGCATTTAGATAGTATGGAATTGTATATATCAGTAATTAGGCGAGTCTTCCCGGACCCATTAGAACCCAATATCCTTAATCTATCACCAAAGGATATATACACTTTCGAACCCGAAGGATTAATACTAGAAATACTTAATAGTAGTCGATCATTCTTATTTGATTCAACATAAAACTTAAAATATATCTCCTTTTTCTTGCGGAATTTTTTCTGCTCTTCAGTGTAACTATTTAAAGAGTCATTAAGCTTTGAACGACGTATTTCTCGGAGCTTATCTGCAGCATTATTAGAGGCCTCTTTAGCAAGGGCTAAAACTGTATCAGGCTGATCGTCTTTCCAGACTTTTGATTTATTACGAGAGATAATCTCCTGTGCTTCCACCCATCGACGTTTTGCATTTTTTAATGATTTCTTCGCATTAACAACTCTTTTTTCAACTATACTATTATGATGTTCCATTTCCTTATCGTATTCATCAATGTTCCCATAAAAAATATCAACCAGACTTACCCCATCAAGATTTTTATGAACATCAACTACAGTATCAACTAATCGTAGTAATGAGTAATCATGGGAGATTATGATGAATGATTTATTAGAATTCTTTATATATAAATATAGCGATTCACGAGATTCAGCATCCAAATTATTTGTCGGTTCATCCATAAGCACTACAGCGGGATCCCAATATTTAATGGAAAGGATAATAAGATTAACAATCTCACCCTGCGAGAAATATCCTAAATCTCTGGTTAGAAATTTTCGAATATCGTGCTCATCCTCTTTGTTAATCAAAGTTGCTTCTACAAATGAATTTCTATATATAAATGAAAATATATCATTCTCAATATTCCAGTGGTCGCCTATTGCATCATATATATCTTCAGAAAATTCTCCATTCTCAACCTTTAGAATTGCTTCAAAACATTCAAGTACACCAAAAATATCAAGTATATTTTTGTATTCTATCCCTGAAATATCTTGGCGTATATACATATAATTACCCGAAGACTCGACTGAACCACTCTTAATCTCTAGGTCACCCACTAAAATATTCAAGAGTGTTGATTTACCCGAACCATTATCTCCAATAATTGCAGTAATGCCCTCTGGAATATCAATACTCAGGTTACGAAATATATACTGTGATCCAGGATAGTAAAAATCAATAGCATTCGCTCTAAATATCATAGTATCTCCCTTTGAAATTACCTTCATTGGTTATTCCACATCCACAAGGTTCCACGGAAGGTGGGAACTATACTTTGTCCCCACCCGACCATGGATGGCATATTTACATATTCTATATGTTCACCATCTTCATCCTGTTCATCCTAATACGGGTGCTGCGGACGAGGCGCACGATGACGACATTCACCACTCGTGCCAATGGTATAGCTCTTGAAACCAAGAGCCTTCATGATCTTGCGAATCATGATTCCTCCTTGGGTAGTGAACTGCACTGAACCAGAAACTATGCCCTTATCAGTGATACAGCTACATCTTGCGTGCTGTATGGCCTCTATAGTACTCCCCTAAAAATCTTTAAGCAAAGAATGATTGTAATATTTCAGGAGATAGAAAACACATACATAGTGACGAGAGTCTCATGGTAGAGTCATCGAATTGCAAAAGGCACCGCATGGCAACATTCTATGTGACGCAATCCACATAAACTTTATAGCAAAAGATAAGGAGACTCGCACCACGTCATAAATTGCCATAAAAGTCCGACATTGAGCCACAAACTTTCCTGGCGTTCAAGCTAAGAACGACCCACACAAGCTAAGAGAGTCAATAGGGTAAGAGGCACTCTAAGAACTCATCCTTAACATTATTGAGAGCACCCTCCAAGCACCCTATGATGAAAGAACACGCACGCTATTGGACACCTCCGCACGCCCGCATTAAGGGCATCATATACACACTGTATATAAGGGGTAAATCCAAGCACACCCCACCACAAACATTCAAAGGATCAGCTTGAGCACCACCACGCACACCGAGCCGGCGCCTTCCCACCGCTCCATGCTGAAAAAAGCAAGTGCCGTTTCAGTCAGGAACACCAAACGCAATTGGTTCCCGCTCATCTTCACCGGCTCCATTATTATTGCCGCGAGCATTTTCTACTTCTCCCTAATCACCGGTCGCTACCCCATCACCCCCACCGAAATTTTCGAGCTCATCGGCAAAAACTGGTTCGGCATGAACTTCAAGGTCTACAAGCCCGCCGAAAACATGCTCTTTAATGTGCGCCTACCCCGTCTTGCGGCAGCAGCACTCATCGGTGCAGCTCTGGCAATTGCCGGCGCCTGCTTCCAGGCGGTCTTCCGCAACCCCCTGGTCTCCCCCTACCTGCTGGGTGTTTCCCAAGGTGCGTCCGTGGGTGCAGCGGCAGCTATTATGCTCGGCGCCGGTGCAACCTACGCTATTCAGGGTTCTGCTCTTGCCGGCGGTCTGATCGCCGTGGGTCTGACCGTGCTGATTCCCCGTCTGCTGCGTAATGAATCCACCCTGATGCTCGTGCTCTCCGGCGTGATTGTCGGCGGTTTCGGTACCGCTGCCCTGGGTGCCCTCAAATTCATCGCGAACCCCGAAACTCAGCTGGCTCAGATTGTGTTCTGGCAGATGGGCTCCCTGCAGGATGTTCGCCCCGATAACCTGACCCAGTTCGCGTGCGTGGCTATCCCCTGCATTCTGCTGCTGCTGGCTATGCGCTGGCGCGTCAATATCCTCTCCCTGGGCGACGACGAGGCACGCACCCTCGGTATTAACCTGGTGCGCACCCGCGGCATGGTTATTCTGCTGGCTACCCTGGTGACCGCAACCAGCGTGTGCATCGGTGGTCCGATTTCCTGGGTTGGTCTGGTTATCCCCCACCTGTGCCGTCTGATTGTCGGTAGCGATAGCGCCAAGCTCATGCCCCTGTCCGTGACCATGGGCGCTGCATTTATGATGCTCGTTGACACCCTGGCTCGTAGCCTGACCAGTGCCGAGGTACCGCTGAGCGTTATCACCGGCTTTATCGGTACCCCCCTCTACGTTGCTCTGCTGCTGGTTGGAAAGGTGCGCGTGAAGTAATGACTACTCCTCTCCTCTCCCTGACCGACGCCGGTTTCCGCTACGATAGCCACCGCTGGATTTTCCGCAATGTGGCTCTGGAAGTTCACCCCGGCGAAGTACTGGCGATTCTGGGCCGTAACGGTGTGGGTAAGTCCACCCTGCTGAACTCCCTGATCGGTCTGCACTCCCTGACCGAGGGTCATGTTGAGCTGGGTGGCGACCCGCTGGATAAGCTGACTGCCGGCGAGCGCGCGCACCGCATTGCCTACCTGCCGCAGATGGAAGGCTCCGGTATTTCCTATACCGTGACCGAATACCTGCTCATGGGTCGTGCCCCCTATATCGGTCTTTTCTCCTCCCCTTCTAAGGATGACCGTGCAAAGGTCGCCGATGTGATTGAAGATTTGGGTCTGACCGCTCTGGCGGATCGTCAGTTGGATCAGCTTTCGGGTGGTCAGCGTCAGCAGGTTGGTATTGGTCGAACCCTGGTGCAGGACGCTCCGCTGATTGTGCTCGATGAGCCCACCAGTGCGCTGGACTTGGCAAACCAGGCGAAGGTTCTGCGTAAGCTGCGTGAGCTGCGCGATGCCGGTTACGGTGTTATTTTTACAACCCACAACCCGGATCACGCCCTGATGCTGGATGCGAAGGTTGCGCTGCTGGGTGCTCACGGCGCCGAGGATAAAGGCACCGCTTCGACAAAGACTCCGGCTCATCTGCTGACCGGCACCGCTGATGAGGTGCTGACCAGCGAAGTGCTCTCTGAGACCTTTGAGGCTCCGCTGCGGGTGATTTATTCGCCGGAATTGGATCGTAAGACGGTTCAGATTAGCGATATTGTCTAGTATACGAGCCTTAAGTTTTCCTGATACTCTTACCCCAGATTTGCATGAGTAACTCGTGTTACACATGTACATTAGAAACATACAAAGGAATTATTAATTGATGAAACTTCAGATGAAGAAGGGCTTCGCGCTCACCGGTGCAGCTTTGCTGCTGGCACTCTCCGCTTGCTCGGCTGCAAGCACCTCCAGCACCTCCAGCGCGAGCGCCTCTGTTTCTGCCTCTTCGCAGGCATCTCTTGCCTACGATTCTTCGGTGTCCACCGGCCACACCGAATTCTTCGTTCGCGATAATGGCGACGGTACCAAGGTCATTAAGGACTACACCGGTAAGGAAATCACCATTCCGACCAAGGTGGAGCGCCTGGCGAACGCATGGCACGCTAACAACCAGGTGGTTGTGCTGTTGGGCGGTGGCCCCAACCTGGTGGCTACCACCGAATATGTGAAGACCATTCCCTGGATGAAGCAGGTCTTCCCCGGCATTGAGAATGTTGCCGCTCCGGTCAAGACCGACAATAGCCTGAATATGGAAGAGCTGATTGCTGCCAAGCCCGATGTGGTTCTGGTATCGAACACCAAGCAGCGTGAGGCTGTGGAGAACGCCGGTCTGGTGGGCGTTCAGATTGGTGGCTGGAGTGATCTGAGCGGTGTGCAGAAGGGCATCTCCCTGGCAGCTGAGGTTCTGGGTACTCAGGGTGCATACGATCGTTCCGTGCAGTACAACAAGTACCAGCAGCACAATATCGATCTGATTAAGGATCGTCTGGAGGATCTACCCGAGTCTGCCAAGCCTAAGGTTCTGCACATTGGTACCGGCACCAAGGTTAAGAATGTGACCGGTTCCGGCGTGATTATTGATGAGTGGATTAAGCTTGCCGGCGGTATTAATGCTGCGTCTTCGGTCAATGGCATGAAGGATGTCTCCATGGAGCAGATTCAGTCCTTCGCACCGGATATTATCATCATCGGTGGCGATACCTCCGAGCAGGGTCTGGAAACCATTACCTCTGACCCCACCTGGGCTGATATTCCGGCGGTTAAGAACCACCGTGTTATCCGTAACCCCTACGGTACCTTCAACTGGGACCGCTACTCCGCTGAGGGCGCCCTGCAGGTACTGTGGGCAGCTCAGCTGCTTCACCCGGATAAGTTCACCGATATTAATATGGTCAAGGAAACCCGTGATTTCTATAAGACCTATTACGGTTATGATTTGACCGAGGATGAGGCAAAGCTGATTCTGGCTGGCGATCCTCCGACGAAGAAGTAAAGTATAGCGTTTACCGCACGTACTTATTTCTGAAATATAACGCCCGCAGAGTGCTTCGATTCTGCAGCTATAGGCTTTACAACTACTATAGCTCTACAGATAGTGATATTCTGCGGGCTTTATATCACTAATTAGATTCTATAGATTTTACATATTCATTGAGACTCGTATTATCTGCACTCGTGCATATCAGTTAAGGTGACATACAACAGTGCATATTCTATACGCAGGTTCTACGCATCTCACCCTTAAATCAAAGGAACACACATGAAGTTCACCAGGTTCAAGGCGGGCGTGGCCCTGGCCTCCTCCCTGATGCTAGCAGCCCTGACCGGTTGTGGCGCAGGCACCACCGCATCCTCCACCTCCAGTGCGGGCGCATCCTCCTCCGTTTCCGCCAGCGCAGATGAGCACACCAGCTTCTTCGTCAAGGACAACGGCGACGGTACCAAGGTCATCAAGGATATTGACGGCAAGGAAGTAACCGTTCCCACCACCCCCGAGCGTATTGCTGACCTGTGGCACGCAAACAACCAGGTCGTGCTGCTGCTGGGCGGCGCACCCAAGCTGGTTGCAACCACCACCAACGTTAAGCAGATTGCATGGTTCAAGGAAGTTTACCCCGACATTGAGAAGGTAGACGCACCCGTTAAGGGCACCGATGTGAACATGGAGCAGCTGCTGGCTGACAAGCCCGATGTTGTTCTGGCATCCAATAGCAAGCAGATTGCTTCCGCTACCGAGGCTGGCCTGCCCAGTGTGCACGTTGAGTTCCAGAACTTCAAGGATCTCAAGCGCACCGTTGAGCTGACCGCTGAGGTTATCGGCACCAAGGACGCTATTGCTAAGTCCAAGAAATACCTGGCATACCTGGAGAAGAACGAGAAGCTGATCGAGGAGCGTCTGAAGGGCGTCACCGAGACCCCGACCGCTCTGCACATTGCCGATGGTTCCAAGCTGACCAACGTGGACGGCGCGGACTCCCTGATCGGTGAGTGGATGAAGATGACCGGCTCCAAGAACTCCCTGGAGGGTATCGCAAACCTCAAGGATGTCACCGTTGAGCAGATCGTTGCATCCAACCCAGAGTACATTATTATCGGTGGCGCTGATTCCCAGAAGGGTATCGACGCTATTAAGGCAGATGCAGCATGGGCTGAGGTTCCGGCTGTGAAGAACGACAAGCTGATCAAGAACCCCGTGGGTACCTTCAACTGGGACCGCTACTCCACCGAGGAAGCACTGCAGATTCTGTGGGCTGCTCAGCTCTTCCACCCCGAGCAGTTCAAGGATATTGACCTGGTGAAGGAAACTCAGACCTTCTACAAGGACTTCTACAACTACGACCTGAGCGAAGATGGTGCACAGCGCATTCTCTCGGGTCAGGCACCGGCCGCTTCCTAAACTGCAGATAGGATAGCCAGCGTGCTCAAGCGGGCGGTATGGATATGAGCTTTGAATCTCCTCCCTCATATCCCTACCGCCCGCTTTTCTCTGCCCTTTTCACCCCGGCGTGTACTCCCCCGCGCTATTATGGAGGCATGAGCACTACCGCCGAGACCCCCACACAGACCACTGAGCACGCGCCGCAGACCGGATATACGCGCTACGCCCTCACCGGCGGTATTGGCAGTGGCAAAAGCACCATCGCTTCCCTCTTTGCTGAGCGCGGCGCCGTGATTATTGACGCGGATGCTATCTCCCGTTCCCTGATGGAACCGGGTGAAGAGGTGCTTGCGCGCACCGTGGAGGCATTTGGTTCTGAAGTCCTCAATAAGGATGGAACTCTCAATCGCGCCGCCCTTGCCGCCATTGTTTTTAGCGATGAATCGCAGCGTACAAAGCTCAACGCCATTGTGCACCCGGCGGTACACGCCCGAGCCGAAGAACAGGTGGCGAGGGCTCTCGAAACACCCGGTTTTAGCGGAATTATTATTGACGATATCCCCCTACTGGTCGAGGGTGGTCGCGCGGGTGAATTTGCCGGTGTGGTAACTATCTACACCGACCTGAACACCCGTTTAGAACGCCTGGTGACCGCCCGCGGCATGGACGAGGCGGATGCACGCGCCCGCATTGCCGCCCAGGCAAGCGATGAGCAGCGCACGGCTATTGCCACCTGGATCATTGATAACTCCGGCAGTCTGGAGGAGAGTCGGGAGCAGGTGGACCGTATTTGGTCTGAAATGCTTGAGCGCTCTGCTGCCCACTAGCGACTAACTAAAAAGCGGGCTCTTATGCGGCAGAGGTTATCGCATAAGAGCCCGCTTTTACTATAGATTTTGTTAAGTGTTCAACACTAGTTCATGTCAATATCCAGCAGGCTGGTTGAGACATACTCCCACCAGGTTGGCACCAGCCCGGCAGCAAAAGCCACACGCTGAGAGAGCACATGGGAGGGGCTCGTACCGTAGAAGGGTACGAAACCGGCAGCCAGCACGGCGCGCGCCAGCTCACGCACCAGCACCGACGCCAAGTGATGATTGCGGTAGGCGGGCAGCACATCCACACCAATCTGACGCATAATAGGCGAATCATCGCTGGCACCCGCCATAGCAATAGGGTCAGCCTCAAAGCCACGCTGCGCAAACTCCTGCGGCTCATAGGCGGCAAGCACCTGAACATCCGGGCGCTTCTCACTAAAGCCCAGGGCGTTAGCGTAGCGAACATCCCCGCGGAAACGCTCGAATTGCTCAGCGTTCAAAAACTCCAGGTGCACGCGCAGCTCGGGAGCCTGCAGATCACTCGCCTCCACCTCAATGGCGCCCGCGGAGGCATTAGCAACACCGGCAATCACGCGCTCACCGCTAATCTCATCTGCCAGCGCCGAGCGCAGGGCAGCAGAATCCACGCGACGCATCATGCCAATACCGGGTACCGCACACTTGACCTCCTGAGCGGGTAGCTCGGCAGGAACCACGGATTCCACCAGGGCACGCGAAGGCGTATAGTACACGCTCGTACCACTCAGCTGCTGACTATAGGGGGTGAGCAGCTCATTGAGCTGACGCAGCTGCGCATAATCCCCCAACCAATTGGACTGATCGCCCGCCAAATACTCGCGGGCAGCCTCAAGCACGCGCGGGTGACGAGCACAGAGCACACCCACACCGTTATAGTTACCCACGCGCAGCTCCCAAATATCGGCGCCGCGACGGCGGGATGCACCCATACTCTCAGCGGGAAGCTGAACCGCCGCCAGGGTCGGGTTCTCCCCCGCCTTCTGCTGGGCTATAGCGGAGGCAATGGAACCGGCGGGCAGACAAAAATCCGCCTCCAGCTGGGTTGCGAGTACATGCTGCACGCGATCAACGGTGGTAATGGCTCCGCGACGCTCGGGGCTAATCATTATCTCTCCTTAGAGAACACTAAAACCTATATGACGCTACTTAACAGAATACTCCCGCTCGGGCCCTTTACAGACCCGAGCGGGAGTATCGCTCAGTGTTAATGCCGCAGCCTAGAGAAGCTCAGCCAAGAAACGACCCGTATGGGACGCCTCAATAGCAGCAACCTGCTCGGGAGTACCCTCCGCCAGCAGAGTACCGCCGCCATCGCCGCCCTCGGGACCCATATCAACAATCCAGTCGGCACTCTTAATAACATCCAGATTGTGCTCAATGGTAATCACGGTATTGCCCTTATCCACCAGGGATTGCAGCACCACCAGCAGCTTGCGGATATCCTCAAAGTGCAGACCGGTGGTCGGCTCATCCAGCACATAGATCGAGCGACCATTGGAACGCTTCTGCAGCTCAGCGGCAAGCTTGACACGCTGCGCCTCGCCACCGGACAGAGTGGTCGCGGGCTGACCCAGACGAATATAGCCCAGACCCACATCCACCAGAGTGTTCAAATGGCGCGCAATGGGCGTAAAGGCGGCGAAGAACTCCGCTGCCTCTTCCACGGGCATATTGAGCACATCGGCAATGGTCTTACCCTTATAGTGCACCTCGAGAGTCTCGCGATTATAGCGCTGACCGTGGCAGACCTCGCAGGGCACGTAGACATCGGGTAGGAAGTTCATTTCAATCTTCAGGGTGCCGTCACCCGAGCACGCCTCGCAGCGGCCACCCTTGACGTTGAAGGAAAAGCGACCCGGGGTGTAGCCACGCATTTTCGCCTCATTGGTCTCGGCAAAAAGCTTGCGAATATGGTCAAAAACGCCCGTATAGGTTGCCGGGTTCGAGCGCGGGGTGCGGCCAATGGGCGACTGGTCCACGTGAATGACCTTATCCAAGTGCTCCAGACCGCTAATGCTCTTATGGCGGCCGGGAACCTGCTTGGCACCGTTAAGCTTATTTGCTAAGGAGGTGTAGAGAATGTCATTGACCAGGGTGGACTTACCCGAACCGGACACACCGGTCACGGCAGTCAGCACGCCCAGGGGGAAGGTAACATCCACATTCTTTAGGTTATTCTCGCGAGCACCGTGCACGGTAATCACGCGCTTGGGATCCACCGGGCGGCGCGATGCGGGCACAGTAATGCTGCGGCGGCCGGACATATAGTCACCGGTAATCGATTCGGTATTGTTGAGCAGCTGCTCAAAAGTACCAGAATGCACCACGCGGCCACCGTGCTCACCGGCACCGGGGCCAACATCCACAATCCAATCGGCCTCGCGCATGGTGTCTTCGTCATGCTCAACCACAATCAGGGTATTACCCATATCGCGCAGCTTGGTCAGAGTCTCAATCAGGCGACGGTTATCGCGCTGGTGCAGACCAATCGAGGGCTCATCCAGCACATAGAGCACACCCATTAGACCCGAGCCGATCTGGGTTGCCAGGCGGATGCGCTGCGCCTCACCACCGGAGAGAGTGCCGGCGCTACGTGCCAGGTTCAGGTAGTCCAGGCCGACATCCAGCAGGAAGGAAAGACGCGCGTCAATCTCTTTGAGCACCTGCTCAGCAATCTTCGCCTCGCGCTCAGAAAGAGCCAGGGAGCGCATAAAGCCCAGGGCAGCACGCAGAGGCATATCGGTCACCTCAGCAATGGACTTACCGCCCACGGTCACGCCCAAAATGGTCGGGTTTAGGCGGGCACCGTTACAGCTGGGGCACGCCACCTGGCGCATATACTGCTCGTAGCGGTCGCGCGCGAAATCGGATTCGGTTTCCTCATGCTTGCGCATAATATAGGCCTTAACACCCTCAAAGCCGGAGGTGTAGCGGCGCTCGCGGCCGAAACGGTTACGGTAGGAGACCTCCACCTTGAAATCCTTGCCTGACAGGATTGCCTTGCGTGCCTTGGCGGGCAGATCCTGCCAGGGGGTGTCCAAATCAAAACCGAGCTCTTCGCCCAGACCGGCAAGCAGGCGCAGCCAGTACTCGGTGGTTGCCTTGCCCTGAGACCAGGGTGCAATGGCACCCTGACCCAGGCTCAGCTCGGGGTTGGGGATCAGCAGCTCTTCATCCACTTCCAGGCGGGAGCCAATACCATCGCAGGCGCTGCAGGCGCCAAAGGGAGAGTTGAAGGAGAAGGCGCGCGGTTCGATAGTATCAATCTGCAGGGGGTGGTTATTGGGGCAGGCGAGGTTCTCACTAAAGCTGCGCGGCTGAGGTGCCTCTTCGCCCTCGCGCGCTACGAAGTCAATGAGCACGCGACCTTCAGCAAGCTTCAGTGCGGTTTCAACCGAGTCGGTCAGGCGCTGCTGCACACCCTCTTTAATAACAATGCGGTCAACAATGACTTCAATGGTGTGCTTGTACTGCTTGGCAAGGGCGGGAGGCTCGGTCAGCTGAATAACCTCGCCATCCACGCGAGCGCGGGAGTAACCCTGAGCGTTGAGCTCTTTAAAGAGGTCAACAAATTCACCCTTGCGCGCGGTAACCACGGGTGCGAGTACCTGCAGGCGGGTGCGCTCGGGGTAGGCCATGAGGGTGTCTACGATCTGCTGCGGGGATTGTTTGGTGATTTCTTCACCGCAGACGGGGCAGTGGGCGCGACCCACGCGCGCCCAGAGCAGACGCATATAGTCGTAGATTTCGGTAATGGTTCCCACGGTGGATCGCGGGTTTTTGGAGGTGGATTTCTGGTCGATGGAGACCGCCGGAGATAGACCCTCAATGAAGTCCACATCGGGCTTGTCTACCTGTCCGAGGAACATGCGCGCATAGGAGGAGAGGGATTCGACGTAGCGGCGCTGACCTTCAGCAAAGATGGTGTCGAATGCTAGGGAGGATTTGCCGGAGCCGGATAGACCGGTGAAGACCACCATGGCGTTACGCGGGATGGTCAGGTCTACGTTTTTGAGGTTGTTCTCGCGGGCACCCTGCACGCGGATGTGCGTCAGGTTGCTGACGGGTGCTTGGGCTTCGGCGGGGGTGAGGCTCATGCGCTGCTCTCCTTGGACTGGTTTATCGTACATCTATCGTACCATTGCACCCTTAAGATTCGGTGGTATGTTCGCACTGAGCTATGAGCTATCGAGTACTTCTCTCCCCCGGGTGCATACTCCGCCCAAGCATGCCTGATAGGTATACTCACATTATCTCTAGACAGCCTGCTTATAGTGACATGCGCACCGTAATTCGAGTAAAAATTACCCTAAGTTTTAATGAATACTTTTTCAGTGTCTATGCATAAAAATAACCCCTTAGCTTCTTTGAGACCTAAAGTCACCCTCAAACCCCTTACTTAGGTGCACCTTAATTTTATCAAACTGAATCAAATAGTACTTATATGCAATATCTCAAAAAAGGTCATAAAAGAAGTAACGTAATAATTTAGACAACACGTCGTCATAATTTCTAAATCAGCATCTGGCGTGCAAGAATAAATTTGGGTGAACTCTATGCGCTCCTTCCCACCCGCCCACATGGGCTCCACACCCCGGGGCGCGGGAGTGAAAAATATGCATAGAGAGCATCCACCACCATACGAAAATACGCACACTGGAGACACCAATGGCTAAGACCCCCACGAGCGAGCAGATCGCAAAGATCACTCGCCGTACGGATACAGTCGCCGCCTACGCCGGAAAAGGCTGGGTGCAGGCTGTAACTTTCGTGATGCTCCTGGGCTTTACCATTATGGCGGTCCTGGCGATGCGCACCTACGCGCTCTCCATGCCGCTGCCCGACAAGATCGTCGGCAATAATGGTCAAGTTATCGCAACCGCAGAACAGATCCAGCACGGTCAGGAGCTCTACCAGAGCCGCGGCCTGCAGCAGTACGGCTCTGTTCTCGGTCACGGTGCCTACATTGGCCCGGACTTCACCGCAGAGTACCTGCGACTGACCACCGACAAGGCAATCGAAAAGTACAAGTCGGAAGGCAAGCAGGAACCCCGCGAACTCGTCAAGGAAGAATGGCGCAAGGGTAATAAGTACGACGAAGCTACCAAGACCCTGACCTGGTCCGCCGGTCAGACCGAAGGCTTCTCGCAGATGATGGACTACTACCGAGAATCGCTCACCCGCAGCGACACCTCCCTGGGTCTATTCCCCGACGCCATTAAGAACGACGAAGAACTGCACGACCTGGTCGCCTTCTTCGGCTGGACTGCCTGGGCATCCGCCGCAGACCGCCCCGACCAGAACTACTCCTACACCAACAACTGGCCCGCAGAGCCGAACGTTGACAACAAGCCCACCGCAGATCTAATGGTCTGGTCCACCCTCTCGCTCATCGCGCTGATCGGTGGTACCGGTTTGATGTTCGCAATCTACGGTCGCTGGTCGCGCACCATCGGTTGGCACGCTGAAGAAGCCCCCGTACTGGACTTCCGTCAGCCCGACGAAGTACGCCTGACGCCTTCTCAGAAGGCAGCGGGACTATTCTTCATCACCATCCTGGTGCTCTTCCTGCTGCAGACCCTGGTTGGCGCTCTGACCGAGCACTACCGTGTGGAGCTCTCCGGCTTCTTCGGTATCGATATGGGCCAGCTGATTCCCTACACCGTCTCGCGCACCTGGCATGTGCAGCTCTCCCTCTTCTGGACCGCTGCAGCATTCCTGGCGGGCGGTATCTTCATCGCCCCGCTGATCACCCGCAAGGAACCCAAGGGTCAGGGTCTGCTGACCGTTGTGCTCTTCGCAGCCGTGGTCTTCGTGGTGCTCGGCTCCCTGCTGTTCGAATGGCTCTCCCAGAAGGGTTGGATCCCCGAGAATAGCATCTTCTCCCAGCAGTGGGAGTACCTGGATCTGCCGCGCTTCTTCCAGATTCTGCTCACCCTGGGCATGTTCATCTGGATCGTGATCGTCTGGCGTACCCTCAGCTCCCGCCTGAAGGGTCAGCGCAAGACCACCATGCCCTGGCTGTTCCTCTTCGCCGGTCTGGCAATCCCCATGTTCTACGCAGTGGGTATGCTCGCCGGTCAGCGCACCCACTTCTCCGTGGCTGAATTCTGGCGATTCTGGGTTGTGCACCTGTGGGTTGAGGACTTCCTGGAGCTGTTCACCACCGTGATGGTGGCGTACATCTTCGTGCTGCTGGGCGTGGTGCGCGAGCGCATCGCGATCTCCATCATTATGATGGACGCCGTGCTCTACTCCGTCGGTGGTGTGGTCGGTACTATGCACCACACCTACTTCGCGGGTACCCCCTCCGAGCAGATGGCATTCGGTGCTTTCTTCTCCGCAGCTGAGGTTATCCCCCTGACCTTCCTGACCGTGGAGGCATGGGGCTTCATGCAGCTGGGTGCACGTCAGTACTCCAACCGCACCAAGCCCTTCCCGCACCGCTGGGCAGTGATGTTCCTGATCGCCGTGGGCTTCTGGAACTTCCTGGGCGCGGGCGTGTTCGGCTTCCTGATCAACCTGCCGATCGTCTCCTACTACGAGATCGGTACCGCGCTGACCGCAAACCACGCACACGGCTCCATGATGGGTGTGTACGGTATGCTCGCACTGGCATTCGCTGTCTTTGCGCTGCGCTACCTGATCCCCGAGGATAAGTGGCCGGAGAAGGGTCTGAAGTTCTCCTTCTGGGCGCTGAATATCGGCCTGATCTGGATGGTGTTCATCTCCCTGCTACCCCTGGGTGCAGCACAGCTCTACGAATCCGTGGACAAGGGCTACTTCGAGGCACGCAGCCTGAACTTCATTCAGTCCAACGCCTCCGAGGTGATGGACTGGCTGCGTCTGCCCGGTGACTTGATCTTCCTCGCCGGCATTATGCCGCTGATCAAGCTCGCATGGCTGGGTATTAAGGCATACTGGGCTCCCAAGAATAAGGAAGCTCAGGTTCTGGAACTGCCCGAGCCTCCGCTGTACGAACTGGTTGACGATGCACGCATCGCCCAGTTCGCAGGCGCCAAGGCAGCCGATGAGCTGCCCGAGGAATCCAGCCCCTACCGTAGCGATCGTCGAGGCTAGCCATGCCTGAACAGATCGCCGGTGTATCCCTGATGGTCTGGCTCGGGTGTGTCTACTCCCTGGGCCTGGTGGCCGTCGGCTGGGGATTTGATGTGCTTGCAAAGCGCACCAGTCAGCGTTTCGTGGCATCGCGAACCTTCGGGTTCACCTACCACGAAAGTAACGACGCCTGGCTCTGCCCGGAAGACCAGTGGCTCTGGCCGGTAGCCTTCGACACGGACAACCGTGTGATGCGCTACCGCGCCAAGCCCAGCGTGTGCAATACCTGCCCCATTAAGGACAGCTGCACCGTCTCCAATCACGGCCGCGAGCTCACCCGCGAAGTGGATGAATGGCCCTACTCCGAGTCGGGTCGATTCCACCGCGGATTGGCGGTCGCCGTGGCTCTGCTGGGTGTGGTGGTCATGGGTGCCATGATGATTATCTGGCACTCCCCCGCCGAGGTCGCCGTCGAGGCAGCAACCATTGTGATCTGCCTGGCGCTGACCTACCCGCTGGCTATTAAGCTCATGCGCTCGCCCGCTAATTTCGTGAAGGACCCCAAGCACGTGCACGCATCCACCTCGGATGAATCCGTTGCCGTGAAAATGGATAAGTTCGCCGCGAAGTGGGGTGGCGTGAGCAATGAGCGTAAGCGTCGCACCGAGGAGAACCGTAAGCAGATGATTGCTGCGGCAACCCTGCCGGTGCGTTCTGCCTCCGCAATCGACCCGGATCGTCGCCCTTGGCGCGGTAACTCCTCCGCGGAGCCGCGCCTGCACAAGACGACTGCCGAGGCGGTTCAGGAGCAGAATCTGCAAGACGTCGCCTAGCGATTCTAGACTGCCCGTTGCGTGCCGTCCCATCCTGTCCCTTGATAGGGGCGGCACGCGGCGGGTTCTTCCCACCGGAATCATTCACACTCGGCGCACCCCACACCGCATTATGCATTCCGGCATCAGCCGTCCACACATCCAACCCCTAGTCGAGAAATATTATGGATCCCATACTCACTATCATCATTGCAGTCATTGCTCTTATTGTTCTGCTGATTATTTTCTCCTTCCGCGTTATCCCCGAATACGAGCTGGGTATCGCCTTCCGATTCGGTCACCTGCGCCCGGTGCTCAAGCCCGGTCTGCACCTGCTCTTCCCCCTGGTGGACTCCCTGCAGCGCGTGGATATGCGTGTTATTACCCTGACCATTCCCCCGCAGGAAGTCATTACCAAGGACAATGTTCCCGCGCGTGTGAACGCCGTGGTGCTCTTCCGCGTTATTGACGCTCAGAAGGCAGTGCTCGAGGTTGAAAACTACCCCATTGCCACCTCCCAGATTGCTCAGACCACCCTGCGCTCCCTGCTCGGTCGCGTGGATTTGGACACCCTGCTGGCACACCGCGAGGATCTGAACTCCGATCTGCAGTCCATTATTGACTCCCGTACCCGCCCCTGGGGTATTGAGGTTGAACTGGTGGAAATCAAGGATGTTGAGATTCCCGAGGCAATGCAGCGCGCCATGGCACGTGAGGCGGAGGCGGAGCGTGAGCGCCGCGCAAAGATCATCTCCGCACGCGGTGAGCTGGAGGCATCCAGCCAGCTGAAGGAAGCATCCGATGTGCTCTCCCAGTCCCCCGCATCCCTGCAGCTGCGCTACCTGCAGACCCTGCTGGAACTGGGCGCTGACCAGAACTCCACCGTGGTCTTCCCGCTGCCTCTGGACATTATTGGCCCGCTCATGAATGCCCTGGGCGGTTCCAAATCCGAGTAGCCTGTAGAGACATACAGACTGCACGAGCTAAGGCTCACTCCATCCCCGGTTGGGTACACACCCGACCGGGGATTATTCATACCCGCCGCGCCCCGCACGGGGCACTCTCACGCCCAGCACGAAAAACCTCCCGGTTCAGCCCCCAAACCGGTAGACTGGTACTACTATGACCATTAATCTTCTCAAGCATCTTGACCCCGCCCTCGCCAATGAAGGCGAACACTATACCCGACGCTCCTACTCAGGCAACCCCCTCACCGCAGAGGAAATCTACGAAGGCTTCCTCGCCTGGATTGCCGAACGATCCATGACCCTCTACCCCGCCCAGGACGAGGCGGTTCTCGCCATCGCAGAAGGTGCCAATGTTATCCTGGCGACCCCCACCGGCTCCGGCAAGTCCACCGTGGCGGTTGCGGCTCACTTTACAGCCCTCGCCCAGGGTCAACGTTCCTACTACACCGCGCCCATTAAGGCTCTGGTGAGCGAAAAATTCTTCGACCTGGTCGAGATTTTCGGTGCTGAAAACGTCGGTATGATTACCGGCGACTCCGCCATTAACTCCGATGCGCCCATTATCTGCTGCACCGCTGAAATCCTCGCCAATATTGCCCTGCGCGAAGGTAAAAACGCGGACCTGTGCCAGGTCATTATGGACGAGTTCCATTTCTATTCCGACCCGCAGCGCGGCTGGGCGTGGCAGGTGCCTCTACTGGAACTGCCCCAGGCACAGTTCCTCCTCATGAGTGCAACCCTGGGGGACACGAGTCGCTTTGAGAAAGAGATGACCGAGCTAACCGGCCGCCCCAGCATGCTCGTGTCCAGTAGTGAGCGCCCCATCCCCCTGCACTACTACTACTCCATGACCCCCGTGCAGGAAACCGTGCAGGAACTGGTCGAAACCAAACAAACCCCCGTGTACATTGTGCACTTCTCCCAAAAAGCCGCCCTGGAACAGGCAAACGCCCTGCTCAGCGTAGCCATCGCCACCAAGAGCGATAAGGAGAAAATCTCCGAACTGATCGCTAAATTCCGCTTCGGCCCGGGCTTCGGCAAACAGCTGAACAAGCTGCTACGCGCCGGAATCGGTATTCACCACGCCGGCATGCTGCCCAAATACCGTCGCCTGGTTGAGCAATTGGCTCAGGCGGGTCTGCTGAAGGTTATTTGCGGTACCGATACTCTGGGCGTGGGTATTAATGTGCCGATTCGTACGGTGCTGATTACCGCGCTGAGTAAGTATGACGGTCACCGCAACCGCCGCCTGCGCGCCCGCGAATTCCACCAGATTGCCGGTCGCGCCGGCCGTGCTGGTTTCGACACCGCCGGTACCGTGGTGGTTCAGGCGCCCGAGCACGATATTGAGAATGCTCGCCTGATGGCGAAGGCTACCGCGAAGTTTGGGGATGACACCAAGCGCATTAACCAGTCCCTGGCTTCCAAGCGTAAAAAAGCACCCGAAGGATTCGTGGGCTGGAGCGAGAAAACCTTCGACCAGCTGGTCGCCGCCGATCCGGAGCCGCTGACTTCCTCCTTCGATATTTCGCACTCCATGCTGCTGAACCTCATGGCGCGCGAGGAGAATCCCGTGCTGGCGGCGTACCGTCTGCTGCAGGAGAATCATGAGGCTCCGGCGCGTCGCCGTGAGCTGCTGCGTCAGGCTATTGGCATGTATAAGGAACTGCTGGCAGGCGGCGTGATTGAGCGTAGTTCAACCCCAGATGAGCACGGATCCTATATTCACCTCACCGAGGATCTGCAGCGCAACTTCGCCCTGAACCAGCCGCTCTCTGCCTTCGCCCTGGCCGCCCTGGAACTGCTCGATCCCGCCTCCCCCGACTACGCGCTGGATGTTATTTCTTTAATTGAATCGACCCTTGAGTCTCCCAATCTGGTGCTCTACGCCCAGGAGCGCAAGGCGAAGAATGAGCTGGCAGCCGAGTTGAAGGCTGATGGTGTGGACTATGCTGAGCGTATGGCTCAGCTGGATAAGGTGGAGTACCCGCAGCCCCTGGCGGAGCTCATTGAGCAGGCGTACACCACCTATAAGCAGTCCGCACCCTGGATTGCTCGTTTCGAGCCGCGCCCCAAGTCCATTGTGCGTGATATGTACGAGCGTGCCATGAACTTCAACGACTTCGTGCAATACTACGCCCTGGAACGCGGCGAAGGCGTGCTGCTGCGCTACCTCTCCGACGCGTACAAGGCACTCGTGCACACCGTCCCGGCAGACGCCGTCACCGAAGAACTCGACGAAATCATCGCCTGGCTGGGTGAACTGATCCGTCAAACCGACTCCTCCCTGGTGGACGAATGGGAGAAGCTCGCCGCCGGTGAAGATAGCGCCTCCCTGGCGGCAGACCGCGCAGCAGCCACCGGAGAAATCACCCTGGACGACGCGCCCGAAGCCGTCACCAAGAATGAGCGAGCCTTCAAGGTCATGGTGCGTAACGCACTCTTCCGCCGCGTTGAGCTCTTCGCCGCCGAGCGTGACCGTGCCCTGGGTGAATTGGACGGTGAATCCGGTTGGGATGCCGACCGCTGGGCAGACGCCATGGACGACTACTTCGACGCCTACGAGGACATCTACACCGACTCTGCGGCACGCTCCCCGCGTCTGATGACCCTGGACACCGACACGAGTGCGCACCCGGGCCTGTGGCGAGTGCAGCAGGCATTTGCCGATCCGGAAGATAACTTCGACTTCGGTATTCGTGCCGAGATTGACCTGGCGGCATCTGATGAAGCCGGCTACCCGGTACTTCGAATCCTCTCCGTTGGTGAATTTGAAGGAACGCTGTAGTCGATAAGACACGACATATATTAAAAGACCCGAATGAGTTACTCATTCGGGTCTTTTGATATATGTCTATATATTTGCCTGAGGTATTGATCCGCATGGGATGATGCTCTTTAGACCCGGGAGGGCTGGAAAGTAGGCGAACCTAGAAACGCAACTCCGGTAGCATCGTCCCATGCGCTTTATTAGATTTCTTAATATTGAGTGCATGGTTCCGGCGCCGCTCCGGAGATTGAAACGTCGCGGGTGCTCAAACATTGCTTCGCTCGCTCGTTTCTGAGGCAGGCTAGGGTTGCTAGCGGAAGGCGAGCTTCGCAAAACTGCGCGCCGCCGCTCGTTTCTTCTCCTTGCGGCTTGCGCTTGCATGTCACGTTCCCGAAACGGCTAGTGCTTATAGTTCTCTAAGATGCTTGGGACTCTCGACCCACGTTCCAAGGTGGGCTGCGAATGGGGTTTTCGACCGGTCACCTCCCACATGCCTCTCACGGTACCCTCTTCCCGATTTCGGGACGGTACCGCCTCCCAGACTTCTCCCCTTTTTTAGGCTCGGATAAGCAACACACACGCATGGGATGATGCTCTTTAGACCCGGGAGGGCTGGAAAGTAGGCGAACCTAGAAACGCAACTCCGGTAGCATCGTCCCATGCGCAACGTATCCGACTCAATTAGCTAACGCATGGGACGAGCCCCAGGCAGTTCCGTTTTTGAGGTCGCTTACGCGAGTTTCTTACCTGGTCTAAAGAGGCTCATCCCATGCGAGTGTACGGCCGCAACCTTGCCGGATAGCCAGCCACAGCCTTGCCGGATTGGAAGAGCAGCACCATTCAGATTCTCACAGCCCACAAGGATTTCTAACCACACCTGACGCATGGGATGATGCTCTTTAGACCCGGGAGGGCTGGAAAGTAGGCGAACCTAGAAACGCAACTCCGGTAGCATCGTCCCATGCGCAACGTATCCGACTCAATTAGCTAACGCATGGGACGAGCCCCAGGCAGTTCCGTTTTTGAGGTCGCTTACGCGAGTTTCTTACCTGGTCTAAAGAGGCTCATCCCATGCGAGTGTACGGCCGCAACCTTGCCGGATAGCCAGCCACAGCCTTGCCGGATAGCCAGAGCATCATCCCATGCGAGTTAGTTACCGCTTCGGACTCTGCACCGTCCCATGCGAATTAGAAATACATAAGGGCCCGAGTGAATGATTCACTCGGGCCCTTAGCGTATTTAGGCTAGTACCCTATTACTTCTTCACGTTCTTATCGTAACGGTACATGAATGCAGCCATTGCGTCACGCTGCACGCCCTCTACGGGGCGGAAGGTGCCGTCGTCCCAGCCGCGGGTAATGCCGGTGCTCTCCAGCCAAGAAATCTCGGTGTAGAACATGTCACCGGGCTTCACATCGCTAAAGTGCGAGGATGCCGGTGCGGTGTAACCGGTTACCTTGGCGTAGCGGTAGAAGAACGCAGCGGTTGCGTCACGGTTCACGGCATCGTGCGGGCGGAAGGTGCCGTCAGCCCAACCGGTGGTGATGCCCTGCTGGTGCATCCAGACGATCTCCTTGTAGAAGGGGAAGCTGGGGTCCACGTCCTTGAAGGGCGAGGTTGCAGGCAGGTTTACATCGGGAGAGCCAGCCATACGGTAGAAGTATGCTGCCATGGCACCGCGCTCGATCTTTTCAGTCGGGCGGTAGGTACCGTCGGACCAGCCGGTGGTGATACCCTTTTCAGCCAGCCACTGGATCTCGGTGTAGAACACATTGGTGGGCGGTACGTCCACGAAGTACTGCTTCACGGCGGGCTTGGTAGCGGTGGTCAAATCGACCTTGGCCTCCAAGCTCTTGTCGAAGCTGCGTGCAATGATTACGTACTGCTTGGAGTAGTCCAGGCGGGTGCCGGCTACGGACAGTGCTACGGAGAAGCCGCCGGTCGCGTTGATGTCGCTTGCGTAGACGTCTTCTTCAACCAGTGCGCTTGCGCTGGGGTTGCCGTTGGCGTCCAGCTCGTAGATGCCAACGTTAATACCCTTGGACACGCCGGTGAAGCCGGTGCCGGTAATCAGGAACTGGTTGTCCTTGACTGCCGGGTCAGCGGTGGTGGTGTTAGCGCTCAGTGCCGGGTTTGCCTTGGGGGCGGGCTTGAGGCTGATCGGCTGGGAGGTTTCCAGCAGGCCGCGGGTCAGGTTCTGGGTTTCGGAGAAGTCCTTGCCGGTTGCGCCGGTTGCCACCACGTAGCTCTTAGTGGGGTTCAGGCGGTCGGCGGGGATGTTCAGCTCAACCTCGAAGGAGCCGTCCTTAATCTGGTCGGGCTTGACGAAGAGAACCAGGGGCAGCACGCGCTCATCGGCGGTGTATGCGGGGAAGGAGCCCTTTTCCGCGATGTAGACGAACACGCCGTGCTGTGCTGCTTCACCGTAGTAGCCGGTACCCTTGACGGTAAGCTTGTTCGGTACGGATGCGTCCAGCTCCTCGTTGGTGGAGAGGCTGATGGCGGGGTTTGCTTCCTTGGCGGGCTCTTCCACGACGTCCAGCACGCGGATTGCGCGCAGGTCGCGGTTGTGCACTACGAGCACGTACTTCTTGCCGTACTGGATGCGCTTGCCGGCTACGTAGACCATCGCGTCTTCGAAGCTACCTGCGGAGTTGATGTCGAGGGCGTCAATGTCGCCTTCTGCCAGTGCTTCGCCGGTGGGGGTGCCGTTTTCGTCGGCTGCTTCGTAGATTTCCCAGGACAGGCCGGTCTTGTCGGCGCCTACGAAGCCGGAACCGATCACGCTAATGACGTTTTCGTCCAGTGCGGGGTTCAGGTCAACGTTGCCGATGGTGATCAGCGGGTTTGCCTTGATGGGTGCGACGGCAATCGGCTGGGATGCTGCGAGCACATTGCGTGCCAGCACGTCGGTTTCGCCTTCTGCCTTGCCGGTTGCGCCGGTTGCGACCACGTACTTGCCGCCTGCCTGCAGACGGTTACCGGGGATGGTCAGTTCAACCTCGAATGCGCCGTCCTTGATCTGGCTTGCGGGGATGTACTGTGCGAAGGAGACTTCACGCAAATCTACCGAGTATGCGGGGTAGTTGCGCTCGGTGGTGATGTACACGTACACGCCCTGCTTAGCGGCTTCACCGTAGTAGCCGGTGCCCTTGACGGTGATCTTTGCCGGGTTTTCCGGGTCGATGGTGCCGTCCTGGGTTACGCTCAGCTGCGCGTTGGCCTCGGGTTCGGGGGTGACGGGCTCAACGGGCTTGGGGGTGGGAGTGACCGATGCGGGTGCTGCCAGGCGGTTAATCCACACCTCGGTGGTGTAGTTGGCGAGGTTCTCCACGGTGGTGGGGAAGATGATGTCGCCGTTGGAGCGGGTGAACGCCAGGTAGGAGTCCCTATTGGTCTTGGTCAGGTTGGAGACGGGCAGTTCCTTGGTGACGTTCAGGTGCTCGTCAACCCATGCCAGTCGGCCGTTGCCGGCGTCAACAACTACTACCTGTCCATTGACGGTGAAGAAGCTGGAGACCTCGGAGAAGGTGCCGCGGTTCTTGGTATCTTCAATAATGCTGAAGGTACCGTTGGAGTACTTCAGAGTCTGGGTGAAGGCAGCGCTCTTGTAGAAGGAGTCCCAGCGGTAGATGGTGCCATCGTTAGTGGCGAGGATACCCTTCAGGGACTGACCGGTGCCGCCGTCTGAGGGTTCAATTTCGGTGACCACGCGAACGGTGTTGTCCTTAATGTGCAGCAGGGCGCCCTTCTGCAGCAGTTCTTCATCTGCATCATAGATGCTTGCGCCGGTTGCGTAGACGAAGGTGCCGTCGTACAGAGGTACCAGCTTGGTGGATTCCACACTATTGGTGTCGCCGTAGTAGCCCTCCAGGGAGCCTGCGTTCTTGACCTTGGAGTCGAAGTCACGGGGGCTGTCGAACTGGGTGCTGGTTGCTTCACCGCTTGCGGCGTTGACGGTCACGTAGGTTGCAATGCCGTCGCTATTGGATGCCAGTGCTGCCCAGGTGTTGGTGACCGGGGAGTAGCCCAGGGCGTGTACTTCGCCCTTGCCCATCAGGTCTGCCTTGAGGTTCTCCACGGGCTTTTCAATGCTGGAGTCGCCGATGTGGGCGATGGTCAGGCGCCTGGAGTCCTTGTCCACGTATGCGATGTCGCCGGTTGCGGGGTTGACGGCTACGTGTGCGCGCACGGCGTTGAGGGTGCCGGTGTAGAGCTTCTTCAGATCGCTGGAGTAGACGGTGTATTCGGTGTCACCGAAGCCCCAGGGGCTGGTGTGCACGTGAATAATCTTGTCGCCAGCATCGTAGAAGTTATTAGTGTCGGTGTAGTCAATGCCGGTGTTGGTGGATTCCTTCAGGGTGTAGGAGTCCGATGCGGCATTAGTTGCGCTGCCCTTGTAGGAGAAGGTCAGGGGCTCCAGGCCTTCGTTTTCCTTGTAGAAGTTGGAGAAGGCGGGTACTGCGTCGGCGGTCAGGTTCGCTGCAATCTTCTCCCAGGTGATCACGCCGTCCTTTTCGGACTGGGTGGCTGCGGAGCTATTGAGGGTTGCGAACTTGACTTCACCCAGGTGCGCCCAATCGCCGCTGGGGTACTGGCGGGAGTCTACGGTCATGTAGACGTAGCCGGTGCCGGTCTTGGTGTTCAGCTCAATACGCGGGTTCTTCATGGTCAGGTTCAGCGCGTATGCGTCAATATCGTCCGGGTTGGACGGGTTGGAGCTGTGGCCCAGGTACTGGATGGTGCCCTTGCCCTGCAGTTTGACGGTGTCGCCCTCGATGACTGCGTCTTCTGCTTCGAAGTGGAACTGGCCGTTGCGAGCGTCGCCGGTGTGGGTTGCGCCGTCCTTAATGACCTTGGGCATACCGATGTAGCCGGTGAAGGAACCGCGGATACCCCAGCTAATGACGTTATCGTGCTGTGCCTGGTCGGCGGTGTAGACCACGGCAGGGCTTGCGCTGGAGGCGGGGGCTGCGATGGATGCCTGCAGCGGCATCAGGGGCAGCGCGACGGTGCCAGCGAGGGTGAGTGCGCACAGGCCCTTCTTCAGGCTCTTGCGCGAGGAAAAAGTCGATGACATAGTGTTGTTCCGTTATCTCTCAAAGGGATAGGATGACCTCACTATATCAGTCTTTAGGTGATACTTCTACACTTTTTGAGGGTGTGTCTGACGAAGTGTCAGAGGGATGGTTTACAGGTGGATGGTGACGGACTGTCGTTAACTATTCGAGGTTTAACTGACAGTCCGTCACCATATCTAAAGGGCTGTGACTAGGGAAAATAGTGTACTTCTCCCCTGTCGATAACCGGGCACAAAGAGGTGCTGCAGACCCATTTCAACACCCATTAATGACAGAGTCTTATCTTCTACAAAGCGGAAAATGTGAGACATTCCATAGGTTTCAGTGGCTTATGGAGCTCTACTCACCGAATTATGACAAACCCGGTTACTCCCCCGCTTACTTACTCTTTACTCACACCACACTCATCGACACTAGTCGACAGAGCGAATCACTTTAAACTGGCTCGCCTGAGCGGTCGGACGCAAGGTAATACGATCCAGATTCACATGCTGAGGCATATTCACCGCAAAAGTCACCACCTGGGCAACATCCTCAGCACTCAGAGCGTGCACACCCTCATAGACCTTCGCGGCAGCCTCAGCAGAACCCAGACGATTCAGGGAAAACTCCTCGGTATGCACCATACCCGGGCAAATCTCAATCACGCGCACATTATGCTCCGCTTCCTCCAGGCGCAGAGCCTCAGTGACACCGCGAGCGCCGAACTTCGCGGCATTATAGCCAGCACCGCCCTCATAGCCGTGCTCGGCTGCGGTGGAGGTCAAATTCAGAATCGTACCGGCGCGATTCTCACGCAGCACGGGCGCAAAAGCGCGCACCGTGTGCAGAATACCCAGCACATTCACACGGTACATAGCGAGGTAATCCGCCGGTTCACCCTTGGCAACGGAATCAACGCCCAGGGCGCCTCCGGCAATATTAATCAGGGCGTCCACGCGACGCTCGTGGCCAATAATATAGGCGGCAGCCTCGGTCACAGAGTCTTCATTAGTCACATCGCAGGTGATCGGGTGCGCGCCGGTCTCCGCCGCCAGGGTTGCCAGGCGATCCTCGCGACGAGCCAGGGCGTAGACTCGCCAACCGGTGGCGGCCAGGGCATGCACGGTGGCGCGACCAATGCCGCTGGAGGCGCCGGTCACCACGGCAACCTTACCGGCGGCTGCCTCGGGAGCCAGAGGGTTGGCAGGAACGGTGGATTCTTCAAGCATGGGGTTCTCCTCTCGGTTGATTCCATCCTACCGCCGTCTATAATCCCTGTCACGCATTGGGGGCGCCGAGTACGATATTTCAGACATAGACTGGTGGTGCGGATAGAAAGTTATCCGCACCACCTCTCAAAGGTTCACCCTAAACTAGGGTTCTACACTGCCGACCTAAAATGCCACATAGGATGCCGGGTACCACTGCACCTTATCCCAGGGGAAAGACGCACCAAAACGCGGCGAAGAATCCATAATCTTCTTAATCTCCGGGTCAGCCTGGTACACATTCAAACCGCGGCGGGCATAGCGCGCATAGGAGCTGGGCGCCTCCAGATTGAACGCCAGGTTAAAGGCATTACGGTCACAAATAATAAAACCGTACTCCTTCATGGCGGTCAGTATCATACGAGTGAGCTGATCATTGCTCTGGCCAATAGAGCGCAAATGAGCCTCCACATCAAAGGATGCCGGCAGGTAACCGCGCTGACCCGGGCGCACAAAATCAGCACCGTTACCCTTACGGCCATCGCTGCCCTTGGCGGGGAACGAAGCCTCCGAGGCGTAATCGGCGGCGGTAATAGAAATAACGTGGTTAATACGGCCCGAGCGCAGCTCATCCACGCCGATCTGAGTCAGCTCATTAGCCATACCCACCACCGAAGAGGTACCGTTCTTTAGCGCCAGCCAGTAGTTATACTGGCCACGACCGCTCACACCACCAAAGAAGAAATTCGTGAGCATATACCCCGCCGAGGAGGTGCGGTACACCGCCGGGTACTCCACGCGCACGCTCAGCTCCACGGTCTGGTTCATGCGGTGGCGCGGCGCAGTGTAGCTAATTTCGCCGGTTTCAGCATTAATCTGCGCAGCGTTATCGGGGTTCGAGACCAGGCTAAAACGAGCGCCGCGAGCAATCGGGTAGCGGGAATTAGCATGATTCTTATCCGAGGCGTTCATATCCACACTCACCGGGCTCAAAGTCGTCTTCGCACCCGGCTGCACACTCGGTGCGCTCGCATAGAAAATCTTAGACACAGCGGGCACCGCAGCGCTACCGGAACCCACGCGCACACGCGCCACGGTGGTATAGGTCTGCGCGGGCGCCTCCTGCACAAAAGCGAAATAGGAGCGCCAAATACCGGTGGACATATCGTACACAGCCACCGCCTTATCGCCACCGCGAATCGGCTCCTTCAAAAACCACTCGGGCATCGGAATAGCGCCGGTGACCATGCGACGATTCTCCGCGCTGGCGTTCACGCGCTGATCGCGGCTAACGACCTCCACATAGTTCTGGTGCGGGTTCGCCGAATCCACACTCAGCGCCGCAATATTATCGTGAGCACCCACGCGCACGCTGCCGACCTGACCGGCATTATAGGAAGTGGTCCACACCTTGTGGGCGCTTGCCACCAGGTTCTTGCTGATTGCGGCGCTATTGGGCAGCGCCGGGCGGGATGCGGGCAGCTGCTTTGCGGCAAAGTTCGAGCCGTTCTGCATGAGGGTCAGTGGGGAATAGTTCTCCACAGCCTCCAGATTAGCCTTGGATTTCTGAGGTGTAATAGGCGCCAGGGTCGGCGCGGTCTTAGCCAGCGCATCGGCATTCCAATAGCAGTGAATACCGGTAGCAATACCGTTCTTCTGCGGGATATTGACGGTGCCAATCGGAATGCACGCGGCGGCCTGTGCCGGTGAAAGTTCCAAGGCGGTTGCGGCGATGGTTGCCGCGGCTGCGGTCATAAAGAGGCGGCGATTGAGCTTCATACTCAAATTCTCCTTCGTGGGCACAGTGGTGCCCGGGTAGCAGGAATAGCAGATGTGAGAGTGTATGGAGAAGTTGAGCGAATAGAGTGTGAATACGGTTGCGGAGTGTGCTCTTGTGCCCGGTTCCCCCTGTTGGGCGCACCGAATAAACCATAGAGTGCCGGGTGGGCGCACTAGGGCTGCACAAGGAAGTTAAGTAAATAAAGAGTGAATGAGTGAGAGTGTGTGCTCTACGGCGCCGGTGAGTGAAGCCTTAACCTTAAGCACAGGTTTCAGTCTAGCCTAAAGTTTGAGTTTAAGTCTAGTTATACACGGACTTTAATACGCCCGGGCGTATCACACAGACTATGGAGCGGTATTTAATAGCCCAAAGCCCCGATGGATGCGCACGTACAATGCACCCATCGGGGCTTTACTATCGGACTATATCTCTACATCTCTACACTCATTTTCTGCACCCGGGTCTGATAACCAAGGTTTATGAGGAAACCCAGAATCTCATGCCACAGTATGATCCAAGCGGGCACCCTCCCCACATGAAGGCACCGCACTCCCCTATCATTTCTCTGGCTAGATAGGCGGTTAATATGAGCGGGTTTAGATTAGTAGTTAGAGGGAGTTATTAGCGGGTAGCCACGGTGAAACGGCGGCCAGCGTGCTTGGGGTCTTCCAGCTCATCCAGCAGAGCAACCGCGAAGTCCTCGGCGCTGACGTACTCGCCGGCGGGGTTATCCAGAGCCACAGAGTAGGAACCGGTACGCTCGCCGGGCTCAATATCGAATGCCGGGGACAGAGCGGTCCAGGACAGACCCTCAGAGGCGCGGTACGCATCCAGAATCTCAGAGAATGCCAGAGCCTCGGGCTTGTAATCCTCCGGGAAGCCCGGCAGATCCACAAAGCGTACACCTTCTTCGTTTTCCAGGGAGCCCGCGCCGGCAACCACCAGCAGGCGACCGGTCGGAGCGGCAGCAATCAGACCCTTATGAGCGTCAATGATCGGCTGAGCGCTGGTGCCGCGACCCGCAGAGACAGCAATAATGGTTGCGTCGTGGTTATTGACGATCTCAGCCAGAGCTGCACTATCAGTCATATCCACAGCCAGGGCGTTGGTTGCGCCCTCAACACTCTTGCCGGAGCGACTGTATGCGTCGACCTGGTGGTCGCGGGAAGCTGCTTCTGCTACGGCGCGTGCGCCAACCATACCGGTTGCACCAATAATTGCGATGTTCATTCTCAGATTCCTTTCGATACGTGATTGTGTAGCGACAGGGAAAGGTATCTCCCCGTGTCTGATGAACATAACGGGGCGTGTATCGCATCTATTCCCAAAAACCCAAAAAATTTTACACGTAAATTTTTCAATCCGACTCTGAGCGCAATCCGGCAAGGCTGCGGCTTCCAATATGGCTAGGCTGTGGCTACAACATCCGCATGGGATGATGCTCTTTAGCTCCGGGAGGGCTGGGACGTAGGCGAACCTAGAAACGCGACTCCGGTAGCATCGTCCCATGCGCAAGGTATCCGGCTCAATTAGCTAACGCATGGGACGAGCCCCAGGCAGTTCCGTTTTTGAGGTCGCTTACGCGAGTTTCTTACCTGGTCTAAAGAGGCTCATCCCATGCGAGTGTACGGCCGCAACCTTGCCGGATAGCCAGCCACAGCCTAGCCGGATTGGGTGCCACAGCCTAGCCGGATTGGGTGCCACAGCCTAGCCGGATTGCCGAGGGGCGATATCCTCACCCTGCCATCTCAGGAACCGGAGCGTGGAGAGGAAAAGGTTGAGCGCTATTAGCCTGAGGATTTCGCCCCAGCGAAATGCGAAGGGTCGTGCGCGAACACCTTTTCCTCGATCCGTGCCCCTGCCTCATATCTGTAGCCATAGCCTTGCCGGATTGCTTTAGTAGTTTTGAATGTAATCAGAGATGGTATTGAGCACGGCACGGGATCGCTTAGGGTGACCGTGAGTAGATACAGCAATCGTTAGCTTCTGCGACTCAGTTGATACACTCTCACCCAGGTGTTCATCCAGGGCGCTATTGAGACGATCAGAGGCATCGAGATGTTCGTGTGCCATCATCCAGAATCCGCTATGTTCGGGCACTCCCCCGACCAGGCAGAGTTTGGCGTATTTGGCGCTGGCTAACGCAACGTCTTCATTGACACTAGCGGTGGCGTGGGCAAGAATCAGGGCGAATCCGCGTACGTCGGTGGAGTCAAAGGCGCGTCCCAGGTAGTGGATTCGGTGTGCGCCTTGAGGGTGCGCTTCGATGTCTTCGAGAAGGAGTTTACCCATAGCTTTGCCGAGTTTGGGGGCAACAATGGTTAGTTGCGCACCGTTTTCCCAGAGGATACGCGCTCGGCGTGCGGCAACTTTTCCCGCGCCAACAATAAGCACGGGCAGGTGGTTGGTATTGACCATAATGGGCAGCATGTCTCTCCTCCGATGGTGGGTTCGGCCGAGGTGCAGGCGCGAGCTTTCTCTATGAGTGCGGATATCAACGCCGGGGTGAGTGATTTTTTCACCCCGGCGTTGGGATGCAGGCCTTAGACCTGCAGGTAGACGGATCCCTCGCGAATCTCGAGGGGGTAGACGGGCAGAGTAAATTCTGCTCCGGAGACGTTTTCGCCATTGTCTAGGCGGTAGACCTCTTTATAGAGGGGCGAGGCGATGGTTGCGGTGCCGTCTTTTTCGCCGACGATACCGCGTGCCATGACCAGGGCACCACTATTGGGGTCTTTGTGGTCGTAGGCGAAGGTGCCGTGTTTGGTTTTAACGATGGCGTATTGGTGTCCGTTGACGAGGGCGACTTCTCCCCAGTTGAGTTCGAGTTCGCTTTCGGGACAGATGAGGGTCCATTCTGCCATGGTTTTTCCTTTCGCTGTGGCGCTGTACTTGTGGTGCCGAGGCGCCGTGGGGCGTTCTCACGCTGTGTGTTGGTGGCGGTGCGGCTTGTGGAGCCGCTCAGCCAGTATTTACATATTCATACATTAGTGAATACTTATTCAAAAGTTCACACATTCCCTTTTCATCATTCTACACAGAAATCCCAACATGAAGAAATGTTAAAAACGCGTGCCCATAAGGTAATTTAAACCCTTTAGGATATGCTTACCATAGTTCAAAACCCCTTATCTTTTGCGAGAGTTAAGATTGCGCCTTAGGGTCACAAATACCCCAAAAATCCGCGTGATTCCGCGGGTTAAGGTCAGAAAATTTTTATTTCAAATATCCAAAAATCACTCATTTTTCACCGTTCAACCCTATACAATGAAATCGTATGCATAGCGTGAGACCAAAAGCCACACATTCCCACATACACCCCGTGGTAAAAGGTCAAAAACACACTAAGCCCGCCACGGAGACACACCACAGGAAGGTATAAAAATGAGTGCATCTCCCACCGCACGCAATATTCTGGTTCTCGGCGCAGGACCGGCAGCATGGCGATTTGTTCGCGCCTATGCAGATGCAGCCCCCGGCACCATTCACGAAAACGACCGCATCACCGTTATTAACAACGAAAAGCACATCCCTTACGACCGCGTCGCCATTGAAAAGATCTTCGTCGACCCCGACAAAGATCTGACCCTGGGCGATCCGGAACTGTGGAACAACCCCAATATCAACCTGGTCAGCGGAGTCAACGCAACCGCGGTGGACCGCAAGGCACGCACCGTCACCGCTGATAATGGCGAAACCTACCCCTATGACGAACTGATTTTTGCCACCGGTTCCCGCGCGGTGCGCATCCCCATCCCCAACTCCCAGGTTGCTCACGTTTTCCGAACCATTGACGATGTGCAGCGCATGGTCTCCGAGGTTGCTCGCCTGAAGGAGCAGCTCGGTCGCGCGCCCCGCGCCATTGTGGTCGGTGGCGGCCTGCTCGGCCTGGAAGCCGCCGAGGGCATGAAGGAACTGGGCGCCGAGCCCACCATCCTGGATGTGGCTCCCTGGCTGCTCTCAGTTGAGGTGGACCAGGGCGGCGGTTACGCCGTCAACGCCCAGATTGAGGCAACCGGTATTGCTATTAAGACCGGTGCGTTCATTAACTCCATCAACCTGGAACAGGGCGAAGTAACCTCCGTATCGGTGGCGAACTCCACCAGCGACGAAGCCGATATTGAGCACATTCCCGCCGATATTGTGATCTTCGGTGCCGGTATTCGCCCCAATGACGAACTGGCACGCACCTGCGGTCTAGAGACCGGCGAGCGCGGCGGTATCGTGGTCAACGACGCCTGCCACAGCGCCGATGAGCACATCTGGGCTATTGGTGAGGTTGCCTGCGTACTGGGTCGCACCTGGGGTCTGGTCGCACCGGCAAACGCCATGGCAGATGCCGTTGCAGCCAACCTGATCAACGACAATGAAGAAGCTCAGGTTGAAGAGTTCGATATTGCCACCAAGCTGAAGTTCTCCGGCGTGCAGGTGGGCGGTTTCGGTGACCGTCGCGGCACCACCCCCGGCTGCCTGGAGGTTCTGTTCGCTGACCCGGCTCGCGGCATGTACCAGAAGATTGTGGTCTCCTCCGATGCGAAGACCCTGCTCGGTGGTGTGTTCGTGGGCGATACCGCTCCCTTCGATGCCCTTAAGCCCCTGCTGGGTCGTGAGCTACCGGCTGAGCCTCAGGTGTACCTGACCGCTGCCGGTGGTGGCGACGGTATTCCCGATACCGAGCTGCCCGATGACGCAATCCTGTGTTCCTGCAATAACATTAGCTTCGGTACCGTGCGCCAGGCTGTGGTGGACGGCAACCACGATGTGCCCGCCCTGAAGGCTTGCACCACTGCCGGCACCCAGTGCGGTTCCTGCGTGCCCATGCTGCAGAAGACCCTCGAGCAGCAGATGAAGAAGATGGGCATGACCGTCTCCAAGGCATTGTGCGAGCACTTCGACTTCTCCCGTGCCGAGCTTGCCGAGGCTGTACGCGTGACCAATCTGAACGATTTCTTCGCTGTGCTGGCTCGCTTCGGCCGTGGCGAGGACGGCTGCGCTATTTGTAAGCCGACCGTCGCCTCCATCCTTTCCTCCTTCCGCAACTCTTACCCGCTGGATTCCGGCCGCGGCTCCCTGCAGGAGACCAATGACCGTAACCTGGCAAATATGCAGAAGGACGGCACCTACTCGGTCATTCCGCGTGTTCCCGGTGGTGAAATCACCCCGCAGAAGCTGGCTGTGATTGCTCAGGTCGCTGAGGATTTCAACCTGTACACCAAGATCACCGGCGCTCAGCGTATCGGCATGTACGGTGCTCGCCTGGAGCAGCTGCCCTATATTTGGGAGCGTCTGGTGGATGCCGGCTTCGAGTCCGGTCAGGCGTACGGTAAGTCCCTGCGCAATGTGAAGTCCTGCATTGGTTCGGCGTGGTGCCGTTACGGTGTGCAGGATTCGGTCCAGATGGCTATTGACCTGGAGCTGCGCTACCGCGGTCTGCGCTCCCCGCACAAGTTCAAGTTCGGTGTTTCCGGCTGTAACCGCGAGTGTGCCGAGGCTCAGGGTAAGGACGTTGGTCTGATCGCAACCACCAATGGTTGGAATGTGTACGTGGGTGGTAACGGCGGTTCGAACCCCGCACACGGCCGCCTGCTGGCTAAGGACGCGAGCGCTGAGGACACCATCCGCTATATTGACCGCTACCTGATGTACTACATCCGCACTGCCGATAAGCTGCAGCGTACCGCCCGCTGGGTTGAGGACCTGGATGAGCAGTACGGTGACGGTCTGGCTCACCTGCAGGAAGTGCTCATTGAGGACTCCCTGGGTGTATGCGCTGACCTGGAGCGCGATATGCAGTACCATATTGCAACCTATGAAGACGAGTGGGCTGCAACCCTGAAGGATGAGCGTCGCCTGCGCCGCTTCCGTGCCTTTGTGAACGACCCTGCAGGTAGCGATGAGGCAGCACGCATGTACGTGCTCGACCGTGAGCAGATTCGCCCGGCAACCGAGGCTGAAATCAGCGAGGTTGAGGCGGGTCGCTCCGATTCGAAGGTTCTGCTGACCGGTGTGAAGATTCCGGTGGGTACCATTGATACCGCTCGTCACGCTTCTGCTGCTCCGGCTCTGCCCATTGTTGACCCGGTTTCGGTGGGTCACGCGGTGGGTTCCGAGTACGCGCCCAGCCTTAAGCAGCTGCGCGAAGCCGGTGTGGATGTTTCCGCACGCGAAACGGCGGGTGTCTAATGTCCCCGGTTCGTCCTCCCCTGCCTCCGCGTGCTTTTGCGTCTTTTGATGAGGCGCACGGCGGTGCGATTGCTGCCGCTTCTGCCGGGCTGAGCACGGTTGAGGCTGCCTCGTCGGCGGCTTCTGCGCACGGTTTAACTCATGCGCCCGGTGCCGGTAGTGAGCGTATTGGCTCCTATGTTTTCCCCGGTATTGGCGTGATTGAGCCTGCTCCCGAGGGTGCTGCGCCGGGTAAGGTGTACCTGGTTGGTGGCGGTCCGGGTTCGGTGGAGCTGCTGACTCTTAAGGCTGTTCAGTGCCTCTCAAGCGCCGATGTGGTGCTACTGGATCATTTGGCGCCTCAGGATATTGCCTCTTTTGCGCCGAATGCTCAGATTATTGAGGTGGGTAAGAACCCTGGCAAGCATGTGGTTCCCCAATCCCATATTCAGCAGTTGATTTTGGCGCTGGCTCTTTCGGGTAAGACCGTGGTGCGACTAAAGGGCGGTGACCCTTTTGTCTTCGGTCGCGGTGCTGAAGAGCTGGACGCCTGCACGGCTGCCGGTATTGAATGCACGGTGGTTCCGGGCGTGTCGAGTGCTATTGCGGTTCCTGCCGCTGCCTCGATCCCGGTGACCATGCGCAAGGTCTCCCATATGTTCACGGTGCTCTCAGGTCATAGCGCTCTGAGCGATGCTGATCTGGATGCTCTTGCCGCTACCCTGCGTGCCGGTGGTACCGGTGTGCTGCTGATGGGTGTGCGCACTTTGGGCTCCACGGTGGCGGGTCTGTTGGCTCGCGGTCTGGACGATTACACTCCCATGGCGACCATTGAACGCGGCTATAGCGCAGATCAGCGCGTGACGGTGACGGTACTCGGTGCTGCTGAGCGTGATTGCTCGCAGGTGCAGGCTCCGGCGATTACGGTCTTTGGTGAGGTCGTGCGTTATGCGCGTGATGATCAGCAGCGTCTATTGGCTGAGGTCGCGGACTATATCTAATCTCTACTTGGTGATGTGATCCCACGGTGAATCGATCAAGGGCGGGGCGAGCGGTTCCTTCCCCGCGCGCCCCGCCCTTTTCTTAGTTTTTGACACTCTAGTGCCCTGTACACGGGGTTATTCGCTGTCCCATCAATCCGCCCTGCGGCGGTTCATGCTGTCCGGAAACGGGCATAAAGTTAGGAAAACCCATGATTAATGTTGTTGCAGTAGCCCACGGTACCGACGCCTCCGAAGGCCGCGAAGCGATCAACCTGCTGCGTGAAAGTCTGAGCACCACCCTCAATAGCTTCGGTGCGCGCAGCAACCAGCAGTTCCATATTTTTGAGGCCTATGTGGATGTTCAGGAGCCTCGTCTGGAGACCGTACTGGCATCCCTGCCCACGTCCGAAGTGTGCGTGGTGGTTCCGCTGCTGCTCTCCGCCGGCTACCACACTCAGGTGGATTGCGAGCGCGCAGCTGCCGCTAGCGGTATTGAGGATGTGCGTATTGCGCAGGCTCTGGGTCCGGATCGTCGCCTGGCACACCTGCAGCGTAAGCGCCTGGAGGAGGCAGCTTGGACTCTTTCCGATACGGTGGTTCATGCTTCCGCCGGTTCTTCCCGACCGGAGGGTAAGGAGCAGATGGATACCGCTGCTGCTCTGCTGGCTGCTGAGCTGAGCACCGTGGATCAGGGCATTACCGCTCAGGGTGTTTCTACCCCGGATGCTCCCGAGTCTTCCACCCGCGTGGTGAGCTCTTTTGTGGCTGCTCAGTCCCCTAGCGTATCTGAGGCTGTTGAGGCTACCGGTGCTGGATGGGTTAGCTCTTACCTGCTGATTGATGGTTTCTTCCAGTCTCAGCTGGTGAAGCAGGCTCAGGAGGCTAACCCCGCTGTCCGCTGCGCGTCGGCTCTGCTGAATACATCCGATCGTACCGCGGTGCACACCATTGCGTCCTGCGCTTTTGATCGTGTACTTGCTGCTCTCTAATCTATTCCAGTTCGAGAGCTTGCGGCGGGAGAAAAAAGGTATTTAAGCTTTGGATTTACCAGAAGACACAAAGAAACCCACTTAGTATCTAAGTGGGTTTCTTTATTCTGTGGAGATAAGGGGACTCGAACCCCTGACCCCCTGCATGCCATGCAGGTGCGCTACCAGCTGCGCCATATCCCCATATTCTATTGTGTTACCGTACAAGCCGTGCAACATGTATTAGTCTATAGCATTGTGCTCCGGGGTGCAAATCCATTGGACACTAGCACCCGAAATATTACGCGAGTATTTTCTCCCCGGGCAGGCAAAAGCCCGGTACCCGCCACCTCAATACTCTCAAGTGGCACGCACCGGGCGTCTTCTTAAGCCTCAGCCAGCAGATTAGTCCTCAGCGGGAATAATACGCGCTGCCTCTTCCTCGGTCTCACCCTCAATATCAAAGGGAGCTTCGGATTCAACATTGAGCTCAATACGCGGAGCCTGAGACCACAGGCGATCCAGGGCGTAGAACTCACGCTCTTCCTCGTGCTGAACGTGCACAACGATATCGCCGAAATCCAGCAGGATCCAGCGACCGGAGGCACGGCCTTCACGGCGGATGGGCTTCAGGTCAGCCTGCTCGCGCAGTGCATCTTCAATTTCATCAGCGACGGCGTTAACCAGGCGCTCGTTGTGTGCCGAGACGACCATAAAGCCGTCAATCAGGCCCATTGCGTCCACAGCGTCAACTGCGAACATATTGGTTCCCTGCTTCTCTTCAGCCGCGCGGGCTGCAATGCGCAAGGCATCAATGGAGGACTGTGCAGCGGGCATGCTTTTTCCTTTCGTGCCTTACGGCGGTTACCTCAAGCCCCAGATAGCAATCAGGGCTAGAACAATAATAGCGAGAATCCAGATAATCCAGTACTTCTTCTTGGAGGATTCTTCAGATTCTTCCTCAACGCTAGCGGAGGGAGAGCCGGGCAGGCGCTTCTTCGTATCCGAAGATTCCTGAGTGTCCAGCTCCTTGGAGCTCTTCTTCTCAGAGTCGCTCTTTGCCTCGGACGTCGTAGATTCCTTCTCGTCCTTCTCAGTGTTGTCGGCTGCCTTTTTGTCAGCTGCCTGTTCGATTTCTTCCTTGGTCAGTGCCGCAAAAGAGGTGGTTGCCGGTTGAGCCTCGGTTTCTTCGGAGCTCTTTTCAGAGTCAATAGTTTCAGTGCTCTTCTCCACGCGCTCTTCCAGGCGGCGGGTACGCTCTTCCAAACGTTCAATTAGCTTATCAGCAGTGGACAGACCAATATCGGTTCGTTCGGTACCGGCGGAAGCCTTCAGCTCCTCGGCTGCCTTTTCGGAGGCGGTCAGCTCACGCTCAGCTTCTTGAGCTTCTTCTTCAGAGATAATACCGGCGGCGATTTCAGCCTCGCGTACCTGAGCAGCAAAGGCAAGGAATTCATCCTGATTTGCCGGGGTGTCCGAGAGCTTGAAGGAATCATCGGCCTCTTCAAAGTCCAGGCCCTGAGATGCCTTGGCGTCCACGGGAGTGGGCAGCAGCATATCGGTGGTGAACACCTCGGTGGGCGAGTCGTCCTCAGTGTCGGTCTTGGGCTCATCGCGCACCAGGTACTCGTGAACCTTCTTCTCTTCCTCCGCCTCATCCTTCTTGGGTGCAACCACGGGAATGGAGGAGGTAAAGGTCAGGTTATCGGCGCTGGTCATGGAGGCACGCTCGGCGCGGGCCTTCTGAGCCTTCTGCTTAATAATGGCGATGGAGCTGGTCAGCGGGCTGGGCTCGTTGAGTTTCTCTTCATCGTTGACACGAGTGTCAATGCTGCCCTGGGTTGCCAGAGCGGCAAATCGGCGCTGAACCGAGAGCACGCGCGGGTCAATGCCGTGATCTTCGGGGTTGGTCACGCCCATGAACTCGACAGGTTCGGCGTTTTTACCCTCGGCAATGGCGCGCAGGTAAGCTGCGGCTTCTTCACGGTAGCGTGCCAGTCGGCGCGGACCCATGGGCTGGGTGGGCGGCGGGATTTCCAGACCGTCCTCGGTGGTGTAGGGCTCGTAGAGGTATGCTTCGGCCTCGTCGTAGCTTTTAGCTTCGCTCATACTTTTCCTTCTATCGTTGGTTGGGTGAATTATCGGTTGGGGCTATAGGCGGGAAGCGTCCCGCGCGCACCTAGTAGGTGCCGGAAGCATCGCCCGTTTCGGGTACATTGCTCTGAGCTGCCGCCTCAGCATCGGGAATCACGCGGGCGGTCAGCAGGGTCTCACCCTCGGCAAGATCGTGCTGCACCAGGTCCATATCGATCATGGCTGACTCTTCGTGCTCCAGGTGCGGGTGAGGAACCATACCGCGCACATAGGGCAGGCGGGGCACCTCGGTAGGTTCAGACGCAGTCGGCTCAGGGGCGCTGGCGGCGGTATCCTTATCCTTCTTGGGCAGACCGTGGTCGTAGTGGTGCTCTGGGTCGGAGGCGGGCGAGTACAGTCCGTATTTGCTAATGTATTGCACCACACCATCGGGCACCAGGTACCAGATCGGCGCCGAGGCGGCGGAGCGCTGACGAATATCCGTGGAGGAAATCGCCATTGCCGGGATCTCCAGGGTGGTAATACGAGCCGCCGCATCATCGGGTAGGGCCAACTCATGACCGGGTCGGGAGACCGCCACGAAATGCGCCAAATCCCAAAGCTTATGGGCGTTCTTCCAGGTCATGATCTGGCTAATAGCATCGGCACCGGTAATAAAGAATAGATCGGCGTCGGGGCGCTGGCGGCGCAAATCATTGAGCGTATCGTAGGTGTAGGTGGCACCGTCACGGTCAACATCCACACGACTGACAGTAAAACGCGGATTCGAGGCGGTGGCGATCACGGTCATCAGGTAGCGGTGCTCAGCATCGCTGACCTGGCGCTCTCCCACTTTCTGCCAGGGCTGACCGGTAGGTACAAAGACCACCTCGTCCAAATCGAAGACCGCGGCAACTTCGCTAGCGGCCACCAGGTGACCGTGGTGAATCGGGTCAAAGGTACCACCCATAACGCCCAGGCGTACACGGCCGGGCGTGCGCGGAGCCAGGGCGTTCATATCCACAGATTCAGGAAGAGGTGCCATATTACTATCCTTTGGAATAAAGATACTATCCTCTCTATGCTACCGGATAGACAGGCTCAACCCTGCACTTTCAGGCTTTTAAGCCCGCCGCGTCACACTCTTTCCGTACCCCTCCACGTTGCGAATAGTATTTTTCATCGCGAGGGGTGACATCCCTCGCGAGGAAAAATACTATTCGCAAGGCGGAAGAGCGCGGGGTAATACGAAGTAAATCACAGGTACGTACTCTCTATTCAACACCCGTTCAACAGCTAAAAATCGGTAAAATTGAATGATTTATGCTTGTCATAAGCACAAAAACGCAGAAAGAAACATACGTGACGAATACTCCCGACACCACGGAGCAGTTCACCGGTAACCTGCGCGGTAGCATTATTACCCGCAAGCCGCCCGTGACCGCTGCCCCCATTTACAAGGGCGACCTGAAGGCCAAGGGCGAACGCCACCACGCACCCAAGGCAGTGCGCGGCCGCAACCTTGCCGATATTATCTTCTTCATCCTCGCCGGTCTGGCATCCCTGGCACTAACCCTCCTCATGCTGGTCAACACCATTGGCCACTCCTGGTGGGGTATTGTCGTGGCACTGGTCTTCTGGGCATTTACCGCCTACCTGACCCTGCCCCGATTGCACGCCGTGATGACCGCCATCTACGTGCCCGACTACTTCATCGGTCGCACCCGCACCGGTGACGGTCTGCTGGGCGACCCCGTGAACCTGGGCGTGATCGGTACCGAGGAGCAGCTGCATCAGGCAATGCTGGACGCCGGATGGACCCGCGCGGACGACGTAACCCTGGCATCCTCCTGGAAGATTATTGTCTCCACACTGACCCGCAAATCCTACGCCGAGGCACCCGTGTCCCCGCTGAAGATCTTCGGTAATATTCAGTCCTTCGCCTACCAGCAGGAAGTGGACGGCAACCCCGAAAAGCGCCACCACGTGCGATTCTGGAAAACCCCCGAAGGCTGGCTACTGCCCGGCGGCGAGCGCGTAGACTGGCTGGGCGCCGGTACCTACGACTCCGGCGTGGGCTTTAGCTTCTTCACCCTGCAGGTCACCCACCGCATTGATGCAGAGACCGACTTTGAGCGCGACTACATTGTCGATTCGGTGCAGTACGCCTACCCGGAAACCGAAGTGGACATTATTGAAAACTTCTCCTCCGGCTACCACGCCCGCAATGGTGGCGGTGACGAAATCACCACCGACGGTCACCTGCCCGTGATCACTCTCAAGAACCCCGGTCTTGACCCGATTGAAGCACCCAAGGATATTAACCTGACCAGCGCTAAGGACGTGGCACAGCGACTGCCCATGTCCATGCTTATGGGTTCGCTCATGCTGCTGATTACCTCCGTCTTTGAAATTGTGAATATTTTCGCTACCGCCGCCAACCGCTCGGTATTGCGAGAGGCTTTTGAAGAGGCGGGCGATTTCGAATCGGCTCAGCAGCTGGTTAACGGCAGTGCCGAGGGAGAGGCAATCTCCCTGGCCATTACCGCCATTCTGATTATTCTGGTGGGTATTGTGGCTCTGGTTCAGCTGTGGTTGATGATCAGCATGCTGCGCGGCTACGGCGGTGCGCGCCTGCTCTCCCTGACTATTTTGGCTATTGGTGTGACCAGCCAGGTGGTCACCATTATTGTGAACCCGCATGTGCTGCCCCTGGGCACCCTCTTTATTCAGCTGGGTGTTTCGGTCTTTGCCATGCTGGCATTTACCTCGGATGCGGCGGTGAATTACACCTACCACCGCGGTGTGACTCGCCGTCACCGCAAGCTTCTGAAGAAGGCGCATAAGAAGGCTCAGGAAGCTGCCTAAGCACCTTCCAGGGGCTATGCTTCCCCGTAAAGAGTGTTCAAAAGGGCTGTGCCCCTCACGTATACGCGAGGGGCACAGCCCTTTAACTATTCGGTACGGCTTAAGAGCTTATTACTTCTGATCTTCACCGTGGAAAATCGGGCCCACAGTACGAGTACGCTTCAGCTCAAAGAAACCGGGGTACTGCGCCAGGGTCACGGCAGCGTCAAAGAGCTTACCTGCCTCTTCACCGGCGGGGCTGGGAGAAATCACCGGGCCGAAGAAACCAACACCGTTGAAGGCAATAATGGGCACACCCACATCATTACCCACCAGCTCCTGAGCGGCAGCAATGGAGGTTGCCAAACCGGGAGCGGACTCGTCATTTAGCGCACGCTCAAGCAGTTCAGCGGGCAGACCGGCAGAAGCCAGAGCCTGCTCAATAGCGGGCAGGTACTTATCGCCCGGGGACGTGTTCTCGCGGTGGTGAATCTCATTGCCCAGCACATCGTAGAAGTGCTTGAGCTGCTCGGGGTACTGCTCAGCAACAGCCTGAGCCACGCGCGCCGGGCCCCAGGTGTTATCCATAAACTTACGGTAGGAGGGCTCCAGTTCGCGACCCTCATTAATGGTCGCCAGGGAGAATACATGCCAGCGAACCTCAATATCGCGCACCTTCTCAACCTCGCCAATCCAGCGGGAGGTAATCCAGCACCAGGGGCAGATCGGGTCAAACCAGAAATCAACAACATTGCTCATGGAGAGCATTCCTTTCACTCTGTGTGGATAAAAATTCTGCGAAGCGCCCTAGGCGATTTTGCGGCGCTTGGTCTTCGGCGCGGGAGCCGGAGCCTGCAGCACATAGGTAGGCTCAGCACCGGATAGCACGCACTCGGCGGTAATCACAATGGCGGTTACATCCTCACGATCGGGCAGTTCAAACATGACCGGCTGCAGCAGGTGCTCCATCATGGAACGCAGACCGCGAGCACCCACCTTACGTTCCACAGCCTTAGCAGCAATAGCCTCCAGGGCGGCGTCTTCAAAGAGCAGATCCACACCGTCCAGAGCCAGCAGGTGCTTATATTGCTTGACCAGGGCGTTCTTGGGTTCGGTCAGGATTCGACGCAGCTCATTCACGCCCAGCTCGTGTAACACGGTAATAACCGGCAGGCGACCGATCAGCTCGGGAATAATGCCATAGTGGGTTAGATCCTCGGGCATGAGCTCATCCAGAGCGTCTTCGGAGACGCGCGCATCAATATCGGCACCAAAACCAATGGCAGCCGAGGAGGTGCGGGAGGCAACACGCCCCTGCAGCCCATCAAAGGCACCGCCGACAATAAAGAGAATTTCGGAGGTGTCAATCTCCAGATTGCTTGCTGTCGGGTGCTTACGCCCGCCCTCGGGAGGTACGGTAGCGACGGTACCCTCAATGATTTTCAGCAGCGCCTGCTGCACGCCCTCGCCGGAAACATCGCGGGTAATGGAGACATTCTCACCGTTTTTGCGGGCAATCTTATCGATTTCGTCAATGTAGATAATGCCTCGCTGGGCGCGGGAAATATCCCCGTCGGCGGCATTGATCAGGCGCAGCAGAATATTTTCCACATCATCGCCCACATAGCCCGCCTCGGTCAAGCTCGTGGCGTCTACCAGGGCGAAGGGAACGTCCAGCTTCTTTGCCAGGGTCTGCGCCAAATAGGTTTTACCGCTACCGGTGGGGCCAACCACCAGAATATTGGACTTTCCCAGCTCTACCGGCTCACCGGCGGTTGCCATGAGGGTGCGGGAAGAGAGCACCGGGTTATCCAACTCGTGGATACGCTTGTAGTGGTTATAGACTGCCACCGCCAGGGCACGCTTAGCACCCTCCTGACCGATGACGTACTCCTGCAGGTACTCATAGATTTCGCTGGGGGTTGCCAGACGATGCTCGCGGGCAATACGGCGCGTCGGCTGGTCGGAGAGCAGCTCTTCGGCAATAATATCGCTGCACAAAGCGATACATTCATTGCAGATATACACCTGCGGGCCCATCACAATTTTCTGCACCTGAGAGCGTTTCTTGGTGCAGAAGGAGCAGCGGATATCTAAGGCGCTCACGGTTTCCACGCGATGATCCTTTCGTGAGTGGGCACTCGATCGGGGTGTCGTCTCGAGCCTACTACAAGGCTACCCTAAATAGTTGCCCGCGTCAGGTTTTGACTTCGCTTTGAGCTGTAAAAAGCACTCTATGACCCGCCGTGACCATCTATGACATTTCATGACAGATTATGACGGGCTTATCTTGTGCGCCGCGCGGGTAAAAGAGCTAGTCACGAGCATACACAGACACAAGAGTACGCATACACAAAGCCCCCGCATACCGTTTTTTTGTTGTCTTTATTCGCCCAATGCGGCTTCGTCCGCGATGATGG
>Cebus_capucinus_imitator_PRJNA485217_SSR098__coassemble_1589_pt1 | contig 115056 bp, 84 predicted proteins | sample Cebus_capucinus_imitator_PRJNA485217_SSR098__metabat2_high_PE_014 | metagenome-assembled genome bin Cebus_capucinus_imitator_PRJNA485217_SSR098 | reverse complement strand
TAGCCTCTGCCTTCGGCAGGTCGTTGACGATGTGGGGGCTATCCTGCAGTGCCGGACCCTCCGGGTTTGCTGCTGCAACAGCAGCGTTGGAGGCGTCGGTAACGTCAACGGCAGCCGGAATCTCGCCAAACGCTTCTGCGCTTGCCATAACACCCAGCAGAGCCACGGGGCTAGCTGCCAGGATAGAGCGACGAGTCAAATCTGCCATGTGAAAAAGTCCTTACATCGGGGTGTGCATGCCCCATTATTTTTGAATCTATCGGAAATTATCCCTATCTAAGGTACCGGCTCCTGTGGATAAACGCAATATATTACGCCTCTATGACCTAATTCCGGACAGAAAAGACCTCAAGTACTACAGGAAGGTTAATGCCCTCCCGCAGCACTTGAGGTCTCTATCTACTAGCCTAGAACCCGGCTGATTCATCGAATCCCACAGGATTTAAAACGCAGCGACTCGGGTTCGATTCGAAGGACTTAGGGACGCAGACGATTCTGAGCCGGTGCGCTCGCCAGAGCCTGAGCAATCGGGGTGGAGCCGTCAATAAAGGGCAGTGCCTTGCCCACGGTGCTCTCATCCTCAATGACTGCGACAAGCACTGCGGCAACGGTTGCGCGCGCAACGGTGCGGGAGACCAGTTCATCCAGTCTCCCTGCAGCCAGCTGTAGATCCAGGTCAATATCGCTCGCCTCACCATCTGCCAGGGCACCCGGGCCCAGAATGGTGTAGCGCAGGGAGGATGCGCGCAGATGCTCATCAGCTGCTGCCTTTGCCTCGGCGTAGGTGTAGAAGCCATTGCTCGGGTCAATGCCGTGCGCGGGGTCCGCACCCAGATAAGAGACCATAATATAGCGCTGTACCCCGGCAGCTTCCGCAGCATCCATGGAACGAATGGCGGCATCGCGATCCACGGCGTAGGTGCGCTCGGGGCCACCCTGACCGGCAGCCCCTGCAGACCACACCAGTACCTGGGTGTTCAGCTCGCTCAGCAGCGAAGTGATTTCTTCAACGTTCATGGACTCAATATCGGCTACAACCGGAGTACCACCCAGGGTGCGAATATCTTCGCTCTGGCTTTCCTTGCGAATAATGGAGTGCACGCTGTGGCCTGCCTTAACCAGCAGGGGAGTTGCTAGCAGTGCAACCTTGCCGTGGCCGCCAATAATCGTAATATTCACGTTTCTGTCCTTATCTATGGGGGAAATCTATATCTCTAGTGTATGCCCGGTAAGCCGGTCGTGCGAGGTTTATCGCTCTGAAATGAAGGGGAGAGTAAGGGAGCATTCAAATAGATATACAGATTATCTATTCTCTATGACTATATGGGCGTATGATTAAGTGTTTGTGCGAAAACTTCGCACCTTTATGCACCGCTATGTGTACAGAATGCCCCGAGAGAAGGAACCCCATGTCTTCTACCCCCGAATCCACGCGAGACCCGCGCCTGGATAAGCCCTGGCCCGCCATGTGGTCGCTGGTCATCGGTTTCTTTATGATCATGATCGACACCACCGTGGTTACCGTGGCGCTGCCCGATATGCAGGTGCAGCTTTCCGCGTCCCTCTCGGCAGTTATTTGGGTAACCAGTGCCTACCTGCTGGCATATGCGGTTCCTCTGCTGATTTCTGGTCGCCTGGGTGACCGTTTCGGTCAGAAGAATATGTACATGCTGGGCATGGCGGTCTTTACCCTCGCCTCCCTGTGGTGCGGTCTGTCCCCGAATGTTGAGACACTCATTGCCGCCCGCGTAATGCAGGGTCTGGGCGCATCCCTGATGACCCCGCAGACCATGTCCATCATTACCCTCATGTTCCCGCCGAATCAGCGCGGCGTTGCCATGAGTGTGTGGGGTGCCGTGGCGGGTATTGCCTCCCTGATTGGCCCGATTCTGGGTGGCGTGCTGGTGGATGGACCCGGCTGGGCATGGATCTTCTTTATTAATATTCCCGTGGGCGTGGTGGGCCTATTCCTGGCGTGGCGTTTCGTGCCGACCTTCTCTCACAAGCAGCACAGCTTTGACTGGCTGGGCGTTGTGCTCTCGGCTATTGGCCTATTCCTGTTGGTTTTCGGTATTCAGGAGGGTTCGACCTACTCCTGGGGTACCATTACCGACTCGCTCTGGGGTACCGGTATCCCGGTGAGCGTATGGGGTCTGATTATTACCGGCGCGATTATTTTCGCTCTCTTTATCCTCTGGCAGGCGGTTAATAAGAATGAGCCTCTGATTCCCCTGAGCCTGTTTAGGGATCGTAACTTCTCGGTGGGTAATATTGCCATTGCGGCAATGGGCGGCGCGGTGATTACCATGGCGTTTCCCATCACCATTTACTTCCAGCAGGTGCGCGGCATGTCCCCGACCCAGGCGGCGCTGATGACTATTCCTCTGGCGGTTATTTCTGGTGCTCTTTCGCCCTATGTGGGTAAGATGATGGCAAAGCACGACCCCAAGTGGTACGCTGCCGGTGGTTTCCTGTGCCTGGTTATTGGCTACGCCTGGTTGCGTGTGCTCATGGTGCCCGAGAGCTCCATTGTGATGCTCCTGCTGCCTTTTGCTGTGCTGGGTGTGGGTAATGCCCTGATTTGGGGTCCTCTGGCGGTGAACACCACCCGCAATTTGGCGCCTCGTGTGACCGGTGCGGGTTCCGGTGTGTATAACGAGACTCGTCAGATTGCTTCTGTGCTGGGTTCTGCTGCTATTGCTACCGTAATGAGCAGTGCGATTACCGATCAGGTAGCGAAGGCTATTGCCGCTCTGCCCGCCCCCGCACGTGCCGCTGCTGGCGGTGCTGATGCGTCCTCGCTGGGTCATGAAGGCGCGTCGATGGCGGGTGCTCTGCCCGAGTTTTTGCATGCACCTTTCTCCGCGGCAATGAGTGATTCGCTGATTCTGCCCCTGGTGCTTTCTGCGGTGGGTGTTCTGGCGTGTCTATTCTTTGCGCCTCCGGTGGATACCGGCGCCTGGTCGCAGGGTCGTGCCCCGGAGAATACTCCCGGTAGCGCCTCGGACGCTGCAGCTGAATAAAAAGTGATAAAACATTGGGCGGTCAGATACTGCGTAGAGTATCTGACCGCCCAATGTTTTTAACCAACCGGAGGTTAATTCCGATTCGGTCTCTGGAGCCTATCGCGTCTTAGCGCTTAATAGCTGCCAGTGCTACCTGATCCAGAGCGTTGGTGCTGGTTGCCGAGTATGCGGAACCGCTTGCCGGGGTTACCTCGATCGGGCTATCACCTGCACGAACCTCAACGGTGAGCGAGTAGGTGGAGCTGGTGGTCGAGTACAGGATCGGAATCTGGCTGAAGACCAGCTGGTTGTAGGCTGCCTTGCCGTTGGTGGAGCTAACGCTCAGGTCCTCCAGCAGGGTGATCTGAATATCGCCATCCCAGGTGGTGGTGTTAATGGTGGGCTCCAGGAAGGTGTAGGAGTACGCCGCGCCATTGAACGCCTTCACGGAGGGGTTAGCGGTCACGCTCATACCCGGGTGGGTCTCGAACGCCGGGATAATGCCACCCTCACCGGTGGTGCCCCAGGTTTCGGGTGCGCGTACTTCGCTTTCCTTGGCGAAAACGATCGTGTAGCTCACGTAGAAAGTAGAGCCTGCCTTCAGGGTGGAGGTGCCCGCGTAGGATCCGTCGGGAGCCAGGGGGGCGGACAGCCAGAAGCCGACGCCACCGAAGGTGTTATCACCCAGGGAGCCGCCGGGGGTGTAGTTGCCGCCGCCGTTGCTCTTGGGGTTCTCGGAGCTGCCGAAGCTATTCTCCAGGGGAACGGTCACGCTATCTGCACCGAACTTGGTGGAGAAAGGCTGGTCGGGGTGCAAATCGAATGCCTGGCTAAAGGCGCTGTATTCAACGACCAGCTCACGCGATGCTGCGTAAGCGGGCACTGCGGCGCTAGCCACCACGACCGGAGCAGACCATGCTGCCCCGGTGAGCACCCGGCGACGAGAAATGCCGGACTTGGTTGGGGAAGTCATATGGATTCTCCTTATTCCATTGGGCTTCATGAAGAAGTATCACACTGTGTGAATACCTTCAAGTTTAGTTCAAAGCTTAGAGTTATTCTACGAAGTATGCCGTAATATCTTGAAAAATAGAGGATTATTACGCTCTATGTCGGCAAATATCTATGGTGTGCATCATAGTTTAGAACTGATTAAACTCTAAACAACGTCTAGAGGTTTATATATACTTCATGCGGTACATTTATCCAGAAAATGACAGCTCAAGCTATAGGTTAAGGCTGAAAACTCATGTAGTATGGAAAACGTTCAGGTATTTATCTGACCGGGAGAAATTGGGGTATTCTCACTCACACACTCCAATATTTCTTGAGCAGTACTCAAAAAATACGTGAACCGATTCACTCACATCACTCAAACACTCACATAATTTAATGGATTCTCACGAAAGGAAACCAAGATGACTTGGTTTACCCGTACTCGTGCTGCCCTGCTGAGCGCTTCCGTCCTTTTCGGCGCGCTCGCGGTAGCACCGACCGCCAACGCCTTTAACCTGAACGACTACGATGGGGACGGCATCCCCAACTCCGTTGAAATCAACGGATACGACGCTGACGGCGACGGCATCATCGACCTGGACCTGCGCGCCATGGGTGCAAGCCCCTACCACAAGGACGTCTTTGTGGAAATGGACTACATGCCCGGCGAGCTGGCAAGCGACGCTGACCTGGACCGCATTGTCGAATCCTTCAACTCCATGCCCCTGCGCAACCCCGATGGCTCCTCCGGTATTCACATTCACCTGGATGCAGGTAGCGCAAGCGCCAAGTACAACCTCGGTGGCGGCAACCAGATTGAGCACAAGGCTCTGGACGACAATATGAAGGTCTGGCAGGAATTCAAGAACTCCAACTTCGATTCCAAGCGCGATGACATCTTCCACTACATGATCTGGGGCGACTACTACGGCAACACCTCCTCCTCCGGCCTGGGCTGGAGCAACGGCAAGGGCTTCATTGTGACCGTGGGTAAGACCAAGTGGCCCACCGCCAACGGTGATGTTCGCGTAGGTACCTTTATCCACGAGCTGGGTCACAACCTGGGTCTGGGTCACGGTGGTGGCGACAGCCTGAACTATAAGCCGAACTACTTCAGCATTATGAACTACGAGTACCAGCTCTACGGCCTGCCCATGGCTGACGGTACCCGCCGCTTCACCTACTCCTACTACACCTTCCAGAACCTGGACGAAAACGCTCTGGATGAGACCAAGGGCTTCGGACCCCAAGCATACGGTCTGAAATACAAGAACCAGCCCGCCCACGAAGCCATCGACTTCAACGGCAACGGCGTGATCGACACCGAACCCGTCTCGGCTGATCTGAATGGCGATAAGAAGCTGAGCGTGCTGACCGGCTCGAACGATATGCTTTCCCTGAAGTTCCAGACCCAGCTGACTACCTCCGGCGGCGTGCAGCGCATTCAGCAGCAGCCCACCCTGGAGCGCAATGAGCTGACCTATGAGAAGGCTCAGGAACTGCTGGCTCAGCAGCGTTAACCTTCTAGGCAGTGCAGAAAGCAGCTCGAGGAACTTTCTGCATTGTGTAATTACATAAATACACAGCCTGTTCACTATGCCCCTGCCGCCCATCCCGTTATATTCGGGATGGGCGGCAGAACTTTATCCGGCGACCGGGGTAATAGCCAATAGAAAGCAGATTAGAAGAGGAACTATATAATGACAGCGTGAACACTAGCTATGATTCTTCCTCGCGCTGCCCCTGTCTGAGTGGCGAAGTATACGGCGCCTGCTGCGGCATTTACCACGATCGTTTCGCCGTAGAAGGCACCCTGAGCGCACCCAGTCCCGAAGCGCTAATGCGCTCGCGTTTTAGTGCTTTTGCTGTGAATTACCCCGAGTACCTGCTGGTGACCTGGGCTCCCGAGACCCGGCCCGATCCTGCTGGTTTCGAACTGGAGGAGGATACGCGCTGGTACCGTCTGGATATTGTGGACGCACCCGCCGCGCTGGGAGGCGATAGCGGCACGGTTGAATTTATTGCCTATTATCGTTCCATGCCGGGCGCTAGTGAACCTTTTAAGGGCTCGATGCATGAGCGTTCTCGTTTTAGTCGCCGTGATGGTGTGTGGTATTACGTTGACGGTATTCAGTTGGGCTCATAAACATATGTGAGGATTGCTCTGATGATGCCAGAAGGGGCGGGAAACCACCGGTTTCCCGCCCCTGTGCGTTCGTCTGTGTGTATAAACGCAATCTGTGCTTTGCGCATTTGCAAAGCCCTCACTATTGTACGGGCTGATATATTCTCCGATGCCCGATATGTTCGCATGGTGGAGGAAAAGATAAAAGTGCGGGTGGCTTTCTTAATTCAAGAGATTAAGAAAGCCACCCGCACTTTGTCTCTAGAGAGTCGCTATAGCGTCTAGATGTTTAGGCGTGTGCCCAACCGTCAATCAGACCCATACCGAAGAAGACCAGGAATGCCGCGGAAACCACGTACATCAGCCAGTGAACTTCCTTCGCGCGACCCTGAACCAGACGGATGAAGACGTAGGACACGAAGCCTGCGCCAATACCGTCTGCAATGGAGTATGCCAGGGGCATGAAGATAATGGTCAGGAAGGAAGCAATACCCAGTGCCCAGTCATCCCACTCAATGTTCACAGCCTGGCGCATCATCAGGAAGCCCACGAAGACCATAGCCGGAGCCACAGCCTCGAAGGGAACCACGGTTACCAGCGGGGAGAGGAAGATAGCCAGCAGGAAGAGCACGCCGGTGACAACATTTGCCAGACCGGTACGAGCACCCGCACCAATACCGGTTGCGGACTCCACGAAGATCTGAGAAGAGGACGAGGAGGTACCGCCACCGACCACGGAACCCAGAGCGTCAACCAGCAGCACGCGGTCGACGTTCTCGATCTGGCCGTCCTTAATGGTGCCCGCTTCGGTTGCTAGGCCCACGGAGGTGCCCATTGCGTCGAAGAATGCAGAAACCAGAATGGTGAAAATCAGCAGGGTTGCAGCCAGACCACCAATGGAGGTGAAACCGCCGAAGAGATCCATCTTGCCCACCAGGGACATATCCGGGACGGCGCTGGTGTCAGAACCAAATGCGGGCACGTTCAGGGACCAGCCCACGGGGTTAGCGACCTTCTCGCCTGCATCGTTGGTGTAGACGGAGGGACCGATCTTCAGGGCAGCCTCGAGGAAGATTGCCAGTGCGGTGGATGCCAGCACGGAGTACAGGATCGCGCCGCGAACATTGCGCACCCACAGGGTGATGGTCAGCAGCAGACCGAAGAGGAAGACCAGGGTGGGCCAGCCCAGCAGGTGGCCGTTCACGCCGAACTTCACGGGCACAGTGGTGCCGGCAATATCGGGTACGCGGCGGATAATACCCGCGTTAACCAGGCCGATGAAGGCGATGAAGAAGCCGATGCCCACCACGATTGCGGTCTTGAGGGATTCGGGGACAGCGTTAAACACTGCGGTACGGAAGCCGGTGAGCACCAGCAGGGTCATCAGAATACCTGCCCAGAAGACCAGACCCATGATTTCGGGCCAGGTTAGGTTGGGGGTGCTGATAATGGTGGTGGTCAGCAGAGCGTTCACGCCCAGGCCGGCTGCCATGGCGAAGGGCTGCTTAGCCCAGATACCCATGGCGATGGTCATAATACCTGCCACCAGTGCGGTGACTGCTGCAACCTGGGGCACGCCGAGCATGGTGCCGGAGCTATCCGGTGCCAGGCCGATGATTAGGGGGTTGAGGACCACAATGTAGCTCATGGCGAAGAAGGTGGCGATGCCGCCTCGGATTTCGTTGGCTACGGTGGATCCACGCTTGGTGATATGGAAGTATTTATCCAGGCCGCTGGTGGCGTCCTGCGTGGGGGTAGACATGAGTGTAAATACTCTTTCGTGTTTGTGAATGCGGGTGTGTGCCCGTAATGTGCAGAAAGCGTCACGGGCGGGTGCCTGCGACGCTTTTGTTACTTGGCTATTTTATGGGAGTGTGAGGGTGTGTCTCAAGCTTGGGTAGCTGGCTGTGAGGTAGAGCGCGTTAGTTAGCCATGAAATATTTTCTACAGGTACCTGCAAAAACTGCTATTGTGGTGTACACTTACTCTTAGGAGCCACCACGCCCGCAATCTTTAGGAAAGATAAATACCCATGTCTCAGAATGAACAGACCGCAGATCAGGCACCCGTCCTGGATCTTTCTCTCTACCCCGCAGCTGAGTCCCTGCCCGTACGCCAGCGTGCGGTGGTCGCCACCGAGCGCCCCGAACGCTATATTAAGCAGCTGGTATCCCATATGGGTCGTAAGCTCGGCGTGGTTGAGCTGGATAATGGTACCCGCCTGGTCTTTAACCGTGACGGCGTATTCCGCGGCTACGGTGATCTGCTGGTGGGCGATGGCGCCCTGGTCATGGAGGTACGTGCTGAGGGGGCTGATAAGGCTGCCGGTGTTGCCGATGTGCTGGACCGTCACCTGGTGCGCTTTGGTGAGCGCGAGCAGCTGGTTATCGAATTTCAGGCGATTGAGGCTTAAAGAGTTGTAATAGGGCGGGGACGTTAGGGTAGTGATCCTAACGCCCCCGCCCTATGTGTTTTCAGTCTGTTACGCCTGTACTGGAACACTAGCCTGTGGATCCGTAGCCGGCGCCTCCAGAGTGCATAGTCGGTCGCATGCGGCAATCATATCGTTATCGTGTGTTGCCACAATAACGCAGCTACCCTGGTCTGCCGCGTGACGTAGCAGGTTAATCACCAACTCCCTATTGGCTGCATCCAAGCTGGCGGTGGGTTCGTCAGCAAAGATGAAAGCTGAGTGCTTATAGATTGCTCGAGCTATACCTACGCGCTGCTTCTCACCTCCGGAAAGTAGGGCAGCAGTGGTATTTTCTCTACCCGCTAGACCAATACGCGCGATGAGTTCCCTCAGCTCTTCAGAACTGCGCTGGGACTTCCAGGGGTTTCTCGTGAGGGTAATATTCTCGGCGACACTCCATTCTTCAATAATGCCGTAGTCCTGGAAAATGAAACTTGCGGATTTGCGCCAAAACCCAAGGCGCGCCTTCTCGCCGGTGGGTGCAATAGCTCCACCGATCATGACCTGACCCTGGTTCGGCCGTGTCAACAGACTCAACACATTCAGTAGAGTGGTTTTACCGCAGCCACTGGGCCCCACAATACCGGTAATTGCGCCCGCTTGCGCTTCAAAAGAGGGTGCCCATAGAACCGGTATGCGTGCCTTGGCTTGGTGAACTTCCACCACAATATTGTGTGCGCTAATACTGCCTTGGATTGTAGCGCTCATGAGATCCTCCTCGAAATAGTTGCTTTAAAGATGGAACGATGCGCGTACACCACGCTGGGTACCAGGACTGCAAGATATATGAGCGGTACCGTGCATGCCGTACTGGGATTGGGTAGGCGCAGGATAAGAGCTACAAGATACGCTAGGAGTCCGCATCCGGTGGCAAGAACTAGGTGGGTTATCCAATAGCTGCGATGCGTAGTATGCAGGGGCAGACCCGCTGTGCGCAGAATGAAGTCATTGCGAGCTCGGTCAGTCAGACTGATAAAGGCGCTGATAATGGTGCTCATAATGAGTGCGCAGAAAAGAATGACGATTCCAATCAGGTAGGCGAGCATACGTTCGCGCTCGTAGGAGCTATATGTCAGATGAGCATCTGCAGCTCGATCAATGGCGAGCACTATATCACCCATACCTGCTTCGACCATGGCTGTACTGAACTCATCTGGACTATCGGAGAGAATATTACCGCTGGAGAGCGCTGCCCCCATAAAGCTGGGGCTCATATTCTCGCTGATAGAGTCCGTAACAATAATGATTGGATTCTTGAGCAGCAGCAGAGATTCTGAGGTTGGGGCAAGTGCCGGAAAATCATGTTCGGAGGTATTGACCGTGTATGCCGAGAAACCGATATTCTGATGATCCTTGTGTTGGAAAGAATATGTGTCAATGATCGACTGATATGCACTCAATTCTCGAGATGACTCTTGATATGTAAAACCGTAACGTTCTTTTAGATGATCTAAATATTTAGTATTGGTTAGCACTAGACCATCATAAGGTGAACCCTGAAGAAAGTTTCCGCTATCATCATTGCTAATAAATGAATAATTTAAAATAGCATGATTATTCTTCTCTAGGTGCGCAATAGGGTTGCTATCCTTTTCAAAATAGGAGAAGTACTGACTATCGCTGGATCCACCGATACGAACGCTATAGAAGGAAGAGAGTGCGGACCAATAGGATTGTTTTGTCGATTCGTTCATCGATTGCACACTATTGGTGTAGAGTACCGGCAGGCTCAGTGCTACACAACATAGAATAATGCACTGAGAAATAACACTCATACCTTTATAGCTGGCGGTTGAGTTTTTGCGCCGAGCTAGGGTGTTCAGCGCCGGTTGGGAATAGAGATAAATCAGGCTAAGTAGACATACAAGAGTCACAGTGTAGATGGTTAGAAGTAAAAGAACATGCGGCACTAAGCGTGGCAAACGCTCGGCGCCGCGTAGTGCAAGGACGAGGATCGCAGCACCAAGAATCGTAATGCAGGCTGGTAGGACTGTAGCGTGTGCACTTTCGCTTATATCCTGGCGTAGCAGAGAGCGGAAGGGACGACCGTTCATCATGAGAATCTGACGGGTACGTATACGCGAGGCTGACCAGCCCATGAGTGCTATACCGCTAAGGCTGATCATGCAGAGTAGGGTGACCCCGTACCCGTTTTCAAGCAGAGTTGCAGCGAGTATTTGGTGGCCGTGAAAGGATTTATGGCTGTAGCGGATATTTGAATCTTGGAAGTAGTTGCGTAGCTGCTGTGCTGCGGTGGAGCCTCCACGGAGCAGATATTTCCCGTTCAGGCTGAGAGCCCCTATATCCCGAGCTGCACGGTAGTCTCCGTACTTGGAGCTATCGTACCAGGGGATAGATTCGCCGAGGGGTAGGGTATTTTCTCCAAAGACGTAGAGGGAAATATGGTGAAAAAAATCTTGTGGATCGGCAGATACTTTGAGCAGCGTTGCGTGCTGATCCGTCATGATTTTATCTATATCATGAATAATTTTTTCTTTAGGTAGGGAGCTTTCTTCAACACTAATAATAAAGCTTGACTGTGCACCCAGAGGCATTTCATTATCTATAGTCTTTGCAATTGAATCACCCATAATAAAGCACAATACTATAGCAAGTACCGCAGTGACTCGTATAATCAACGTCGACATTTTAAATCCATTCATAAAAATGTGGGTATAGATTGTGTGTCTTAATCTATACCCACACATTTTGTATTTTAAACTATTGTATTAGCATACGCGGTAATAGTAGCGATTATGAGTCCAAGGAGTGCCAAACTTTTCAGCGGTGGAACGGTGACCAGCAGCAGTATCAACACTGCGCACTTCACCCCAGTCGTTAGCAGCGGTGGATCCATGGCAACGATGGTCATTGGTGTAGTAAGAGCGGGCATGAAAGTCCCAGAACCCGTAAGTCCAGGTACCACCTTCATTGGGGTGCTGTACCGCTGCATTTGCGGTAATGACGCCTCCTGCCCAGAGAGAGCTGGAAAGGGCGAGGACGGTAATTGCCTTCTTGATAAACATGGTATCTCCAATATGTATGAGTAGTACCGTCTGGGGTACTTGTCGGGTGCAGCCCCAACGTCGAGGGGGGGCTGCCTTGTCACATGGAATGAGTGATATTCCATACAGAAGTGTCTATAACACATCCTGATTTTCAAGTTAGCACCATGCTAATTTGCCGTCAACAGATAAGTTAATATTTCGTCATGTAAGAGGTAGATGAGCGTGGAAGGTACTCAAACTCGTAGCGGATTTTCAGGTTAACATGCCCTAACTCCGGTAGAATAGCACCGATAGACCTTTCGTTTTCGCGGGGAAACCCGCACTAGAGATCAAGGAACATAGGTGACTGAAGCTCCCCGTCCCCTGCGCGTAGCCGTTATCGGCTCGGGCCCTGCAGGTATCTACGCTGCTGACCTGCTGACCAAGTCTGAAGAGGTCCGCACCGGTGCCGTACCCGTCGCTATCGACATTTTCGACCGCTACCCGGCACCCTTCGGCCTGATCCGCTACGGTGTAGCCCCCGACCACCCGCGTATTAAGGGCATTATTACCGCCCTGCACAAGGTACTGGACCGCGGTGATATTCGCTTCTTCGGCAATGTCGAATACGGTAAGGACCTGTCCCTGGCGGATCTGCGCGAGCACTACGACGCTGTTATCTTCGCAACCGGCGCGATTGAAGACGCCAAGCTGCCCATCCCCGGCATTGACCTGGACGGCTCCTACGGCGCATCCGATTTCGTCTCCTGGTACGACGGTCACCCCGACTACCCGCGCACCTGGCCGCTGAAGGCAGAGCAGATTGCTGTGCTAGGTAATGGTAACGTGGCTCTGGACGTCGCACGAGTGCTCTCCAAGCACGCTGAGGATCTGTTGGTCACCGAGATTCCCGAGAACGTGTACGAGGGTCTGAAGGTTTCCCCCGTGACCGACGTGCACGTCTTCGGCCGCCGCGGCCCGGCACAGATGAAGTTCACCCCCCTGGAGCTGCGCGAACTGGCGCACTCCCGCGATGTGGACATTGTGCTCTACGAAGAGGACTTCGTCTTCGATGCTGCCTCTGAAGAAGCAATGGCTAATGACAACCAGGTCAAGGTCATGATGAAGACCCTGAACAAGTGGCTGGAAGAGCAGAAGGAACGCACCGAGCACGCTTCCCGCCGCCTGCACCTGCACTTTATGCAGTCCCCCGTGGAGATCCTGGGCGAAGACGGTGCTGTTACCGGTCTGCGAGTCGAGCGCAATGAGCTGGACGGTCAGGGCGGCATTAAGGGCACGGGTGAGTTCATCGATTACCCGATGCAGGCTATCTACCGTGCTATTGGTTACTTCGGTTCCGAGCTGCCCGAGATTGGTTTCGACCCCAAGAAGGGCGTTATTACCAATGTTGAGGGTCGCGTGGTGGATGAGGACGGTAATGCTGTTCCGGGTCTGTACGCTACCGGTTGGATTAAGCGCGGCCCGGTGGGTCTGATTGGCTCCACCAAGTCTGACGCTCTGGAGACCATTACTCACCTGCTCAGCGACCGTGAGAACCTCTACACCGCTCCTGAGCCGGACGCTGAGACCTTCAGCGATTACCTGGACTCTAAGGGTATCCGTTACACCACCTGGGAAGGTTGGCATCGTCTGGATGACCACGAGAAGTCCCTGGGTGCTGCTGCTCTGGATGCAGCCGGTGAGCCTCGCGCTCGCGTGAAGGTTGTGGATCGTGACGAGATGGTTCGTATCTCCCGCGGTGAGTAGTCTGCTCTAGACTCCTATGGGTTGGGGGTGGTTGGTATATACCAACCACCCCCACAGCTTTATATATCTATATAGTGGGGGATACAGAAAACGCCCGCTCCCTGGTTGGTGGGGCGGGCGTTTGAGCCGTACAGGTCTCTTTAGGACCTGCGTGCCGGAAATTTCTCTGATCCTTCAGGTGCTCACCGGGCTCTCTCACTCATAGAGCCTGATAGTGTGGTGCCGGATCTGTGCGGAAGGTGCTCTATTGCGTTAGAGCATCCGGCGCCACTACCTTCGTTCCCCGCAATGGTTGGATGTGTGCGGCGGGGAAGCAACCTGAAAATCGCATTTTCGGTGATATTTGTGCGGTATTCATACTCATGGACTCCCGAAGGAATCCTGCAGGTCAGTGCCTACATCTACTACTCTATGGCAGGTTTTACCCCGGAATCAAGCGGATTTGACGCCCTTCGAGGGGGCAATTTTATAGTCCCTTGTCAATCGCTTGAGGTTTATCAAATTGTTATAAAACTTTTCCACCCAATGCGGTGCAGCTCACGTGTTGTGCGTCATAAAACCCCTCAAAATCACCCTGACGGCACATAATGCGGCCAAGACTCGGGTAGGTAGCCCCTGAATGAGTGCAGGGGAGTGCGCCTTCATGTGCGAGGAGCGCTCTACGGCAGGAGGGTTTCGATATAGGCGCCATCGTTCAAGTGCCGGAAGTGCAATCAATAGGCGTGCATATCCTCTCTAGCTACACTCTATTAGCTACATGGAGTGCGAACCGGATATACCGAAGGGATAGTCTGTCGTGCGCACTGCAAGCTCCCCAGGCTTCTCCCAGCAGCACCATATAGAGGGTCTCTACGGGGTTTTTGAGCTCTCGGTAGGGTGCAGGAGCGAGCGGAACAAAAAAATTTTAAAAAACTTTGAAAATCCACTATTGCTTTCTGACCTGTATAAATACATGTATTCTGCACCTCGTTATGGGGTTTTAAGGTCCCAAAATGGGGCAAAAGTGCTGTTTTCGGTTTGCGCGGCTCTTTTTTCTGTCGTAGACTAGTTGAGGTTCGAGCGACCGGCTGAAAGCCAGTCAATCTAACTAGGCCCCCATCGTCTAGCGGCCTAGGACGCCGCCCTTTCACGGCGGTAGCACGGGTTCAAATCCCGTTGGGGGTACGTACAGATTTGAAAGAATCTGTCGCCTGTCAGTTTTCTGACAAGGCCCCGTAGCGCAGTTGGTTAGCGCGCCGCCCTGTCACGGCGGAGGTCGCGGGTTCAAGTCCCGTCGGGGTCGCTCTGACCGCGTAGATGTTTTCATCTCGCGGTTATTGCGTATCTGGCTTTTGTTGGTACGCAAGGCTCTGTAGCTCAGTTGGTAGAGCGTGCGACTGAAAATCGTAAGGTCACCGGATCGACGCCGGTCGGAGCCACGAAATCCATCCTCCAGGCTTCTACAGTGGGGATGGATTTTTTCTTTAAGCTGAAAAGCGCGCCCGTGCATCACATGTGCGGGCTTTTTGCGTTATAGGCGTGTATTATCTGAGGTATGTGGTAATTCAAGACGTGCGTAGTGGGTGTAAGCACGTGTGATGCGTATTCTTCCTATCTCCATATAGCTTCCCGGGGTCGGGGCGCAGTGTAAGGTGTCCCGAAACCGGGATTTTTCTGCGGTGAATCCGGCGGGATATCGTGGTGGAGAATAGTGATTTTATAGGTTTTGAAGTGCTAGTGTGGCATAGAGACTCAAAACACAATAATCTCGCTAGCTTTGGGCTGCGGGATGCTGTATAGTTTATATCTGTTGATTCCAACAAGGCCCCGTAGCGCAGTTGGTTAGCGCGCCGCCCTGTCACGGCGGAGGTCGCGGGTTCAAGTCCCGTCGGGGTCGCTCTGACCGCGTAGATGTTTTCATCTCGCGGTTATTGCGTATCTGGCTTTTGTTGGTACGCAAGGCTCTGTAGCTCAGTTGGTAGAGCGTGCGACTGAAAATCGTAAGGTCACCGGATCGACGCCGGTCGGAGCCACGAAATCCATCCTCCAGGCTTCTACAGTGGGGATGGATTTTTTGTGCTCTTAATCACGGCATTTGATGTACTCCGCGCCCAATCGGCGCGGTTTTTTCATATCTCCCATACCTTAAAACCCGTCAATAGTGAATACCTGACTTCCCATCTGCTAGCCAAATACAGCATTAAGGAAGATAATTAGAGCATGATGAGTTATCAGCCTTCTGAACGCTTCTATCGCCACGATGGCGACACGCTCCTGAGCGTGCGCGTGCAGTTAAGGGCTATAGATGCGGATCCTGAGCTGCTGGCTCGGGCTGTGGATGACTATTTAGCAACCCTGCATTTTGATGATGACGCGCCTTTTGAGCCCCGCCTTGGTGTGGCTCGTATCCATTACGCCGCTGGTTTCACTATCGGTCTAGTGCGTAGCCCCGGTGGCGCGGGGAGTGAGAGTGTGGAACTGGTGGTATCCTCCGCCGGTGAAGACGCCATAGAATCTTTGCACGATGGCATTGATCGTTTACAGCAAGCGCTAGCCTCAGTACCCGGAGTAGAATACCGATTCACGGAAATTCTCGCCCCGGAACGCCGAGCGGGCTCCCACCACAAGGAGCCCGAAGCCTAAGCTGCACGCTCCGTACAGGGAGCCAAGCGAAGACATTACGATAAGAAACTAGAGGGTATCGGGTGTGAAGATACCCCGGCAGTTATAAAAACCGCCGAAAAGATAAGGGCGCGGGGTGAAAGGTATATACCTTTCACCCCACGCCCTTATCTATCTACCGCACACTAGCCAATCAGCAAAGCTACAGACTGGTAGGGCTTGAGAGTCAACTGGAACTCATCTGCCGTAGCCGTCAAAGCCACGCCAAGTGCCACCTGCTCATCAGCATCCTCATAATTGCTAATCAAAACCCTAGCTGCAGAGTAATCCTTAGGAACAGAAATTGCGGTCTCTTCACCAAAGAAGTTATTGAGCACCAGCAGGCGCTGTTCACCCAGAACACGCTCATAGCCAAAGACACGCTCATGATTCAGAGCAAAGGGCTCATAGCTGCCCTCGGCAATAATCTCGTGCTCCTTACGCAGAGCAATCAGGCGACGATAGTACGACAAAATGCTGCCCGGGCGCTCCTCATCCGCCACGCTAATACCCGCACCGGTGTGCGCATCGGAGGTTACCGCGGGAGCCAACCAGGGCGTAGAGGTACCAAAACCAACATCCGGCTCAGAGGTCCACTGCATGGGAGTGCGGGAGTTATCGCGGGCCTTAGACACCACAATCTCAAAGGCACGCTCGGCACTGACGCCCTGCTCACGCAGCATATCGTAGGCGTTGTGCGCCTCCACATCCACGTAGTCTTCAATGCCCTCATAGACGGGGTCGATCATACCGATCTCTTCGCCCATGTACACATAGGGGGTGCCGCGCAGCAGGTGAATCACGCTAGCGAGCATGGTGGCAGACTCGGCGCGGTAACGCTGCGGGTCACCAAAGCGGTTCAGAGCGCGAGGCTGATCATGGTTATTCCAGAAGAGCGCATTCCAGCCGCCGCCAGCCTGCATGCCCACAGCCCAATCGTTCAGAATGCTCTTGAGCTCAGCAAAACGGAAGGGGACCTTGGTCCACTTCTGACCCTCCTCGTAGTCCACCTTCAGATGATGGAAACTAAAAACCATATCCAGCTGCTCGCTCTTCGGGTGCGAATAGCCCACGCAATTTTCAATGCTGGTCGAGGACATTTCACCCACGGTCACGGTACCCTCACGCGGGCCGAAGGAAGAACGGTTCAAATCCTGAATGAAGGTGTGAACCACCGGGGTATCGGTGTACAGGGTCTTATCAATCACGCCTGCGGGGGCGTCACGCAGCACGGTGTCCTTACCGATTACATTAATCACGTCGAAACGGAAACCGCGCACGCCCTTGTCGTACCAGAAATTCACCACATCAAAGAGGGCGCGGCGTGCCGGCTCATGATGCCAATTCACATCCGCCTGGGTGCGGTCATAGAGCGCCAAATAGTATAGGGGAGTGCCCTGCTCATCGGTATAATCACCAAAACGAACCCACGCATTACCGCCAAACTTAGACTCCCAATTGGTCGGCGGCAGGAAAGAACCGTCCTCGCTCTTCTGAGCCGGACGAATATAGAAATAGGGCCAGAACTCACGCTCACCCGCCAGGGCACGCTTAAACCACTCATGCTCGGTAGAGACATGGTTAAGCACCATATCGAACATGACATTAATGCCTTCAGCATTAAAAGCAGCAATCATCTCTTCAACATCTGCCATAGTGCCCAAATCCGGGTTAATGGCGTAGTAGTCCGAAATATCGTAGCCATTATCGCGCTGCGGGGAGGCGAAGAAGGGGTTAAACCAGACCCAATCTACGCCCAAGGACGCCACATAGGGCACCTTAGCAATAATGCCGCGGATATCGCCCGTGGCTCCGTCGGAGGCAGAGTAGAAGGACTTGGGATAGATCTGGTAGATGACCTGGGAGTGAAAAGACATGAAACTTTCCGGATGTCGATGACAAGAGACAGCGCCTAAAGGGTGTTCGCTCCCTGGAAACAGAGGGCACCCTAAGCACATATACCCATTTTAAGGGGGATAATAGGGGAATGCTTAAGCCTTACAAGGCGAAGAGGCATTTCGGGGAAAACTGCCGGTAAATCGGCATCACATTCGCTTCTGTGAAAAAGCATCAGCGCATAGCCCGAAGAGAATATTATACCGGCATACCCCGCCGGGGAGTATAGACATAACGGAATAAAACGACGCACAACACACTAGGGAAGGTACCTTAAATGCCTGAATTGCGTTCTCGCACTTCAACCCACGGCCGTAATATGGCGGGCGCACGCGCACTTTGGCGCGCCACCGGCATGGGCGATGACGACTTCGGCAAGCCGATTATTGCAATCGCAAACTCCTACACCCAGTTCGTCCCCGGCCACGTACACCTGAAGAACATGGGCGATCTGGTCGCCGGCGCTATTCGCGAAGCCGGCGGCGTTGCCAAGGAATTCAACACCATTGCAGTCGATGACGGTATCGCCATGGGCCACGACGGCATGCTCTACTCCCTGCCTTCCCGCGATCTGATTGCAGACTCCGTAGAATACATGGTCAACGCGCACCGCGCCGACGCCCTGGTCTGCATCTCCAATTGCGATAAGATCACCCCCGGCATGCTGCTGGCAGCAATGCGCCTGAACATCCCCACCATCTTCGTCTCCGGCGGCCCCATGGAATCCGGCGCCGGTGTCGAAGGCGTGGTTGAACACCGCCTGGACCTGGTGGACGCCATGGTCATGGCAGTGGACGACTCCGTCTCCGATGCAGCTCTGGCACAGGTTGAAAAGAACGCCTGCCCCACCTGCGGCTCCTGCGCGGGTATGTTCACCGCAAACTCCATGAACTGCCTGAACGAGGCAATCGGCCTGGCACTGCCCGGCAACGGTACCACCCTGGCAACCCAGGTGGCACGCAAGCGCCTCTTCCTGGAGGCAGGTACCCGTATTGTCGAGCTGGCAAAGCGCTACTATGAGCAGGACGACGACTCCGTACTGCCTCTGTCCATTGCCACCAAGGAATCCTTCGAAAACGCAATGGCACTGGATGTGGCAATGGGTGGTTCCACCAACACCGTGCTGCACACCCTGGCAATCGCACACGAAGCGGGCGTGGACTTCACCCTGGAGGATATCGACCGCATTAGCCGCCAGGTTCCTTGCCTGGCAAAGGTCGCGCCGAACTCTACCAAGTACCATATTGAGCACGTACACCGCGCCGGCGGTATTCCCGCGCTGCTGGGTGAGCTCAACCGCGCCGGCCTGCTGCACAAGAATGTTCATTCGGTGCACGCCGATAATCTGGATCAGTGGCTGGCGGATTGGGATATTCGCTCCGGTACCGCAACTGAGCAGGCTAAGGAACTCTACCTTGCTGCTCCCGGTGGTGTGCGCACCACCCAGGCGTTCTCCACCGCCAATAAGTACGAGAGCCACGAAACGGACGCTGAGAATGGCTGCATCCGCTCCGTGGAGCACGCGTATACTAAGGACGGCGGTCTGGCGGTTCTGCGCGGTAATATCGCACAGGATGGTGCGATCATTAAGTCCGCCGGTATTGATGAAGAGCTTTTCCACTTTATCGGTAAGGCCTATGTTGTGGAGTCCCAGGATGAGGCCGTGCACGAGATCCTCTCCAAGAACGTGAAGGAAGGCGATATTGTCGTCATCCAGTACGAGGGCCCCAAGGGTGGTCCGGGTATGCAGGAAATGCTCTACCCGACCTCCTACCTGAAGGGTCTGGGCCTGGGTAAGAAGTGCGCACTGATCACTGACGGTCGTTTCTCCGGCGGTACCTCCGGTATCTCCATTGGCCACATTTCGCCCGAGGCAGCAGCCGGTGGCGCTATCGGTCTGTTGGAGACCGGCGATGAGATTGAGATCGACGTGCACAATCGTATTCTGCGCGCCAATGTGCCCGATGAGGTGCTGGAGGCGCGCCGTGCCGCTAAGGGGCCGCTGCCCTGGCGCCCGACCAAGCCGCGTCCGCGTGCTGTGTCTAAGGCACTGAAGGTCTACGGCCTGCTGGCGTCCTCCGCCGATAAGGGTGGCGTGCGCGTGCTGCCTGATGAGGCATAGTCTCTAATTCATAACGCCAAAGGGGCGGGCGCCAATACGGTACCCGCCCCTTTAGCGTATCTGTATCTATGTACCCAAGCCTCTGTGAACCCATTGTGAGCATTATTAGGGTGTAGAAAAAGCTCTATAGCTGGGAAGTAGCTGTAGATATACAAATAGTATTGAACACCCATTGACTTTCTCAGGGGGGGCGTAGGATAGTGACTGTATATTGCTCGCATCTAACCTGAGACTGGGAGAACGTGCTTGGCTCGGGAGGGAGAAGAACTATGCTGTACACCCGACGAACGAGTATTGAAGAACTCGAAGCTAAACTGGCACAGATTAATGAGACTTTGCGCGCCAATGAACTCACCTCGGGCGCCGCAGCACGCGCCGGTGTCGTCATCGAAGACCTCAAAAAGCAGAAGAAAAGCCAGCAGGAGATTGACCGTGCGCTTACAGAACAGGGCCTGCCCAGCCTGCAGGAAGTCGGTCAGGCAACCGTGCACAATCTCTACGGCTACTGGAAGCTCAATAACCAAAAGCTCAAGCTGGAAAAGCGCATTATTAAGCTCTCCCAGCGCGCATAAACTATAACTCTCGCAGCTAGAATCCCATACGGGGCGGGTACTGTATCAGTACCCGCCCCGTATGTGTTACGTGCAGACCGTAGCGGGTGCATCTTCGTGCGGTGTCGGGCACCTACTCGAATATATGACTCGTAGCCGTTCGCTGATTGGCAAAACACGCCCACCATTTTGCTCGAACCCCGCTCAACGTCTTATAAAGATATAGGTTAATACTTTTCACGAACCTAAGGAGCGGCAATGAAGGGGGCAAGCAATGGGCATTACACCGGCACACTTCAAAAAATGCACACTCACCTGGTGCGCACCGGACTATAGCACCTCGTACCCCGCAGGCTACACCGCAGAAGGCGTGGCCGTCATTGCCGTGGTCGAAGAATCTCAGCGCGCCAACGGCTACTGTTATAGCGCCAGTGCAACCATGACCTATATTTCCCGTGAAGACGGCACCCGAGAGGTCATCTCCGACTCCCCGAACCTGAGTACCTACAAGCACTGCATGCTTGAACCCTGCGAGCTGATCCACACCCGGCACCTGGGCCGTACCGTACTGGACGCTTTTGAAACCATCCCGGAAGAGTACCGTCGCAACCTGGTCACCATCGCTGCGGATCGACGCCAGCTCAAAACCCTCTTCCGCAAGCATGAGGCGCTTAAAACTTTCCTCGAATACCGTGCCATTGAGCGCGTACTCGACCCCTACGATAACCACTCCCTGGGCGAGGTGCACGTGCGTCTAGCCGGTACCGATGCGGGCGAGCAGCTCGCCTCCTACCAGCAGTTGGTGGCAGAAACCGCCCGCCAAATGCTCGAAGCTGAACAGCAGGAAGCCCCTGAAGAACAGCTGCAGGACTACGAAGTCTTTACCGACTGTTCTTTCCGCTCCACCCATAATAAGAAGTACACGCGCGGCGGCCGCATGGGTATCGCCGGAGTGAGCGAAGACGGCTTCTATTTTCACAATCATTATGACGGCGTGAATATTATGACCGGCGAGCTCTCGGCAATGCTTAATGCCTTTTTCGTCTTCTATAACGGCACCCGCCGCCTGGTTATTAATACCGATTCCCTGGGTGCTCTGACTTTTGTGCTGCGCCTGGCGCACCACCGCCGCTCTTTTGAACGGTGGGCCTCTGAAGGTGTTCAGGAACCCCGCGTGGTTCAGGAAATGGCGCGTATGACCGAGGCTATTCGCGCTCGCCGTGTGATCGTCAAGCACGTACCCGGTCATACCGGTCACGGTCTGCAGGAAAGCAGCGACTCCGTGTCGAAAATGCATCGTCATTTCCCCGGTCAGGTGGTGGAAAAGCGCCATATTCCGGAGTTTAATCAGCGCTGCGAATCTATTATTACGGCTCTTTCCGGTTGCGATAAGGCGGTGCGTCTGCCCGCCCCGGAGTGGCTGTATGTTCGCCCTTCCTCTATTCACGGGGGTAATAAACTCTGGCGCTAGATTCTTGTGTTAGCTAACAGCCCGGTATGGTTCATACCGGGCTGTGCTGTACCCTCTTCTATCCAGTATGCACCGAGAATAGTGCGCATATTTAAGCCGTAGTTCGGAGCACTACAATAGAGACTATGACTCTTCTGGTGGTTCCTCTGATTTTTAGCGCTCTCTTTTTTGCCGCCCTGTGGGTGTGGGAGCGCCGCACGGTTGTGCTGGGCTGGGCTTTTATGGCGCTGTACATGTGCCTGGCTGTTGCTGTTTTGATTCAGGCGGAGGTTGCTTCTGCTCCTGAACAGGGTGAGGGCGCGAACCCCATTCTGCTGATTATCGCCCTGATTCTTATTATCGGCCCGGTTATTCTTACAGCGTTCACTCCGTTGATTTTGACCGCTATTTCCCTCTATAGCGGTATCCGACTGATTGCCCGTGAGGGTTTCTCACTGACGAATTCTTTGGCTCTGGCTATGGGTGCCGGTTTTATTCTGATGCCCTTTATTCCGGGTGCTCGCACTGAGATTCCGGGTATTGGCCCCTGGTGGACCATCGTGTACACCTATGCGCTGTGCATTATCTTGTACTTCACGGTGTTTGCGGTGGGTTATAGTATTGCTGCGGTGCTCAATCTTTTCCCGCGTCGCGGTGGTTCCGATTATGTGGTGGTGCTTGGCTCGGGTCTCATAGGTGATCGAGTAACCCCTCTGCTGGCTGCGCGCGTGGATAAGGGCATTGCCCAGTACCGCAAGTCTCCGGGCTCTAAGCTGATTATGACCGGTGGTCAGGGCCATGATGAGCTGATTTCTGAGGGTGAGGCAATGGCTAAGTATGCTATCGCTCGAGGTGTTCCTGCCGAGGATATTATTATTGAGGATCGCGCGGTTAATACCCGCCAGAACCTGCTGTATTCCTGGGCGCTTATGGACGGAGCTATGGTGGACGGCCGCCCGGTGAAGGCTGCTCATGCGCCGAAGGTTATTATTGCCACTACTCACTATCATCTTTTCCGTGCCCTGCTGCTGGCACGTCAGTTGCGCCTGCCTTGCTCGGGTGTTGGTTCTCGCACCAAGCTATATTTCGCGTTTAATGCTTTTATTCGCGAGTTTATTGGCTATATTGTGATGACCAAGAAGCGTCATATTATTACTCTGTCTATATGCACTATCATCTATGCTTTGCTAGTGCTGGAAGCTTACTTCGTGGATCTGCGTCAATTCTTGCCGGGTGCATAGCCCTATACCCCTGGGTTAGAACCAGCGGAACTCTCAGAGTATTGAGCTGCTAAAAGAAGCGAGCCGGTATCGAATCGATACCGGCTCGCTGTATCTATATACGCGTCAATCGCCTAGTGGGTCAGCGCCACCTTCAGGGACGCAACAGCAATAACCACGACGGTCAGAATAATGCTGGTACGCAGGGTGACAAAGAAGTTGCCCCAGGTGACCTCAACATCCTTAACCTTGTTAATAATGAAGTTCAGGCGGAAAATACGCCCCACAATAATCGCGTAGCAAACGATCAGCACAATATATGCCGAGGCAGTATCGAACGTATCGTGGGAGTCACCGGTTGCCAGCAGTAGAATAATGGTCGGCAGGGCGGTGGTGGTCAGAATCGGGCGTGCGTTCTGCGCCGCATGCTTGAGGTAATCGCGGGTTGCGTGACCCTCGTGCAGGGCACGGTACTCCATAGCTTCGGCAACGATATGCGCAATATAGGTGCACAGACCGGTGCCCAGAACCACCAGCCAGGCGTTGCCGTCCACGACCTCGTGGGCGTCGTGAATACCGGTCAGCGCCGCGAGGATCAAAAAGTTACCGTAGGTGTACGCAGAAATAAAATGCGCCAAATCGTGCTTATCGATTGCCTTAAGGCGACGAATCATCTTGCTATCTTTACGAGCCATAGGGTCGGTCCAATCTATCTGTGATATTGAATGTGCGGAATAAAGTTGTATCTAGTGTAATGTACACCCGCGAGCGTGCTGAGGGAATTAGAGCAAGCTGGACCAGAGACGACAGACATTCTCGGTAATCTTAATGTGGTTCGGTCGTGCCGCCCACTGGTCATAGCGCAGCTCGGTGCAAATCGCCTCGTAGCGCGCGGTGACATCCTCCAGGGCCTGCACCATGGCTCTATCGGCAATAAAGGTGGATACTTCAAGGTTCAGCGAGAAGGAGCGCGGATCCATATTGGAGGAACCAATCATGACCATCTCATGATCCACGTACATGTACTTAGAGTGCAGTACGGTCGGGCCCGGGTATTGCAGAATACGTACCCCGGCTTCCAGCAGGGTCTCATAGTAGGAACGCTGAGCCATATTGGGTAGGAACTGGTCGCCCTTTTCACACACAATCACGGTGACTTCAATACCGGAGTACGCGGCGTTGGTCAGCGCCTGCAGCAGGGTTTCTTCGGGCACGAAATAGGGTGAGCAGATGGTAATGCGCTCTTCGGCGTTATAGATCATGTAGTTGATCAGACGCAGATTATTTTCGGTTTCAAAACCGGGACCGGAGGGCACAATCTGGGCCCGTACGCCTCCGGGGGTGTAGGGGAGATTCGCTTCAATTTCTGCCAGCAGCAGCTCATTCGTTTCCGAATACCAATCGGAAATAAAGATCGCGTTGAGCTCTTCAACAATGGGACCGGTGCAGGAGAAGGTCAGGTCCTTCCATTCCAGACCCTTTTCAATATTGGCCTTCATATCGTAGGAGCGGTGAATGGCGTTCTGAGAGCCGGAGAATGCAACCTCGCCATCCACAACCAGCACCTTGCGGTGGTTGCGCAGATCCGGGCGCTGCCATTGGAAACGCCAGGGGCGTAACGGCAGCATGAGTCGCCACTGGATTCCGGCGTCGGTGAGCATGGAACAGAGCTTGTGGAAGGAAGGGTATTTGCGACTACCGATGTGGTCAATGAGCACGCGCACCTGCACACCGCGCTGGTGAGCGGCAAAAAGGGCATCCCAGAGGACCTTGGTGGCTTCATCATAGGCGGTGATATAGAACTCGAAGTGCACATAGTGGCGAGCGGTGCCAATACGCTCGGCCATGGCGACCATGGCGGCGTGGTTATCTTCGTGCAGGGTAAAGCGGTTACCGCCCACCAGCGGTAGAGCACCGAGCTTGTAATTGAGTTGACTTGCTACGCGCGCGGCTTCGCTGAGGTCTTCAACATTGGTCAGATAGGGGGAGTCGCCCGCTGCTTCACGAATCATATCGTTCATGGCGTGCTGGCGGGCTCGACGGTAGCGCGGCAGGTGACTTGAACCAAAAATTAGGAAGGCGAGGAATCCCACGAATGGGATAAAGAAGATTGCCATGAGCCAACCCAGCGCCACCACGGGCTTGCGGTTATAGGGTAGCCAAATCAACGAGGTAATGCGGATCAGCACATCCAGAACGAAGATGGTGGTGTTCATCCAATCAGGTAGGAAACTGAATTGGTTGGGCCGGAAAAAGATGAAGATATTGAAGTCCACGGGGTTCTATTATCCCCGATATTCCTCTGAGCGCTAAGTTTATCTATGGTGAGATACGAGATACAGGCGTATAGTGGATTGTTTGAACGATACGCACGACTTAAACGCATAAAGATAGAGGCTTATATGGCACAGAGTGCCCCCGAGCTTGAGCAGCCCGCAGAGACTGCCGAGCAGAAGAAACACATTATTGTCCTCATGTTCTCCGCGCTGGTGGTAGTGATGCTCATGGCATCGCTGAACCAGACGGTGCTTGCCCCCTCCCTGCCCACCATTGTGGGCGAGTTGCACGGTGTGGAGCATATGAGCTGGGTGATTACCATCTTTATTCTGATGGAAACCATCACTATGCCCCTGTACGGTAAGCTCTCGGATCAGTTTGGCCGTAAGCCCTTCCTGATTTTCGCGATTCTTGTCTTTGCCGCCGGTTCTGTCCTCGGTGGCGCCGCGCAGGATCTGACCACCCTAATTATTGCTCGCGCCCTGCAGGGCCTGGGCGGTGGCGGTCTGATGATCCTTTCCCAGTCTGTGATTGCCGATGTTATCCCGGCGCGTGACCGCGGTAAGTACATGGGCGTTATTGGTGGCGTGTACGCTTTCTCTTCGGTGGCTGGCCCTCTGTTGGGCGGTTGGATTACTGAGGTTCCCGGTTGGCGCTGGGCATTCTGGATTAACCTGCCCCTGGCTGCGCTCTCTATTTTTGCTGTAATCTTCTTGCTGCCGCATACCTCTCGTAAGGGTCAGAAGAGCAGCCGTATTGACTACCTGGGCTCGGCTATTTTGATGGTGGGCACCTCCGCCCTGGTGCTGGCTACCATGTGGGGCGGCAACCAGTACGCCTGGAACTCGGTGGAGATTATTACTCTGCTGGTTATTGCTGTTATTGCGGCTCTGATTTTTATCCCGGTGGAGAATCGTGCTCAAGAGCCGATTATGCCCATGTACTTGTTCAAGGAACGTAACTTCGTAATTACCACGATGGCGTCCTTGGCTCTGGGTATTGCCATGATGGGTTCGGTGGAGTATATTCCCACCTACTTCCAGATGTCCCTGGGCGTGAGCGCAACGGTGGCGGGTCTGCTGATTGTGCCCATGATGGCGGTTCTGCTTATTACCGGTATTGTGACCGGTAATTTCGTGACGAAGACCGGTCGTTACAAACCCTTTATTGTGACCGGTACTGCGATTGTGGCTCTGAGCCTGGGTCTGTTGGGCACCACGAATCAGGATAGCCCCGTGTGGCTCTTCTGCCTGTACCTGTCTGTTATGGGTCTGGGCTTGGGTTTGTCCATGCAGTTCTTGACCCTGGTGGTGCAGAATGCGTTCCCGACCTCGGTGGTGGGTACCGCGACCGCGGCGAATAACTTCTTCCGCCAGTTGGGTTCGACCGTGGGCGCCTCCCTGGTGGGTGGTCTGTTCACCTCGCGCCTGACCTCTCTACTCTCTGAGCGTCTGCCTGCGGAGGTGGCTGCTTCTGCCGGTGAGCACGGCGCCTCTTCGCTGACCCCGGAGATTGTTGCTTCTATTCCCGAGCCGATTCACTCCATTATTGTGGGTTCCTATAATGATGCGCTGATTCCGCTTTTCCTTTCCCTGGTGCCCGTGGCCGCTGTTGCGGCGCTGCTGCTGGTCTTTATCCGTGAGGATGCTCTGGCAACCACCGTAGATAATGAGTCGGCGTCCTCCGGTGCGGTGCAGTCCAAGACGATGGGTGATCATATGCTGCGTTCGGCATCTACCGGTGCTATTCCGGTGATTGACGCTAAGCTGCCGGTCGATAAGAGCGAGCACGGAGCTCCCCGCACTCAGATTCAGCTGGGTGAACCTGAGGAAGAAAGCTCGAAGTAGCCCATAGATACGATATAGAAACCGCCGCGGGGATTATCCTCGCGGCGGTTTTCTGCGCGTGCTACTCGCCTATACAAAGAGTGCCCCGGTAGTCTATGCTTGAATTATTAGCTATACCTAAGTAGGTTGTGCGGTGTTGCTCTGGGTGCATAGAAGACCCCGGCACCCGCCCGTATCCATACGCGTCAGAAAGGACCGTTATGAAGATTTTGCTGCCCACCTCCATCACCCTGGATGAATCCAAGCTGGGTTTGGAACCCGAGGATATTGTTCGTCACTACGATCCCACCCAGCCCATTGCTGACGAAGATACCGATGCAGATGCCGCCATTATTTGGGGTAATACCACCGAGCAGCTGGCAGACTCCGCCAAGCGTCTGTCCAAGGTCGGTTTGCTGCAGGCTCTGCTGGCGGGTCCCGATGCGGTGCGCGCCGCAGGTTTCCGCCCGGAGGCTGCTATTTGCTCCGGCGTTGGTTTGCACTCCCTGACCGTTGCCGAACACGCCCTGGCATTGACCTTGAACTTTGTGCGTTTCCTCCCCACCCTGGCTCAGCGTACCGCAGCTCATCAGTGGGCGGGAGAACTGGGCGGTCCGCAGCAGCTGCATCCGGAAAACCAGGTGACCACCCTGCTGGATGCCAATGTGCTCATTTGGGGTTTCGGCTCTATTGGTCGCGAGACCGCTCGCCTCTTCTCCGCATTCGGCGCGAAGGTAACCGGTGTGGCTCGTAGCGCCGGCGAGCGTTATGGCTTCCCCGTGATCGCCACCGAGCAGATCGATGAGTACCTGCCGAGCACCGATATTCTGGTCATGATCCTGCCGGATTCCCCTGAGACCAAGCAGGCACTGAACGCTCAGAAGCTCTCCCTGCTGCCTGCCCGCGCCTACCTTGTGAATGTGGGCCGCGGTTCCACTGTGGATGAGGACGCCCTGGTTACTGCTCTGAACTCCGGCGCTCTTGCCGGTGCGGCTCTGGATGTTGCCAGCGTTGAGCCTCTGCCGGCTTCCTCCACACTGTGGGATGCAAAGAATATTGTGATCACTCCCCATGCAGCCGGCGGTCGCCCGGTGAACCCCGAAGAGCTGATCGCTCATAACCTGCGTGCCCTGCGCACCGGCGCAGCACCCAGCGAGTACCGCAACCGCTTTAACGCTTAATTCTTTAAAGCGATGTAACGCGCACTAGATATGTAGCCGCGAGCCCCGATGCCTGCACGGTGTCGGGGCTCGCGGTGTATCTGAGCATTCTCAAGCTCTCGTGTCGTAGCGGAGCGGGGGAGTAGAAGGACAGAGGCATCGCGCTCTGTTACAGAATGTTAAAAACGGGTTAAAAGAGCCGCTGTGTCTTAAAACGGTAAAAATTTTTTCCGGAGCGCCTTAAGTTAGCCCTTAACTCTTCCTTGAAGAAGAGCCAGGCACCCCTAAGTTATCTGTGGATTTCTGTGGATAGAGGTGGATAAACTGCCCGCAAACCCGTCAAAATCCGCAGATTCTCGGGGTGATTTCGACTTTAAGGCATGTGGATAGGCGCCGGGAGTCCGATGCATAGCCAATGCATAGTTACTCATGTTTAGTGAATGATAATTCCTCTTCCACTCTGCCCGCGCCAAAGAATAGTGTTCAAAGGGCATATTTATGGTCTTTAAGCCCGCGTGTGGGTTTGGTGGATAGCCCCTTAAAAATATAAGATATAAAGAACCGCTCCTAGTGACAGTAATCACGACAGCATCGCCGTGATGCATCGCGGGAGCCACTACACACTGTTAAGTCTTAGATAACCGACCATTCAAGGAGGGGAACCGTCCCATGTTTAGGTACGTCCTCCAGCGCTCGCTGACGTATCTCGTCATGGTGTTTATTACCACCACGATGGGCTACTTCGCAGCAGTTGTTACCCTCAAGCCGGCACTTGCCGAGCAGGAGAAGGTGCCTCGCCCGTCCCCCGAGCAGGTGAACCGTAACTTCGCTGCGCTGGGTCTCGACCCGGAAATGAGCCCCTGGGACCGCTATGTCCAGTGGCTGACTAATGTTGTGACTAAGTTCGACTGGGGCCGCAGCCCCGATGGCGGCTATGTGAACCAGGAGTTCGGTGACCGCGTGTGGGTCTCCGCTCGACTGATGCTCGCAGCAACCATTCTGACCATTGTTATTGGTGTGGCTCTGGGTGTGTACTCGGCAGCTCGCCAGTACAAGTTCGCTGACCGTGTGATTACCGGTTACTCCTACCTGGTCTACATCATCCCCGCTCCCGTGGCATACTTCGTGATTCAGATGGGTGCCATCGAGATTAACGATGCTGCCGGCGAGAAGATCTTCTATGTGACCGGTATTTCGACCCCGGGTGTGACCGGCTTCTGGGATACTCTGATTGATGGTGCGGCGCACTACTTCGTGCCGACCTTCTGTATGACTATCCTGGGTTGGGCTGGTTACCAGATTGCACAGCGCCAGTACCTGCTGGACAACGTCAATGCTGACTTTGTGCGTACTGCACGCGCTAAGGGTCTGACTCGTAACCAGGCGATTACTCGCCACGCTCTGCGTGTGTCCTTCATTCCCGTGGCACAGTCCATCGCGTACCAGATTCCCTACATCTTCGCGGGCGCATTCTTCGCGGAGTCGGTCTTTGCATGGCCCGGTATTGGTAAGTGGTCGATTGAAGCTATTACCCACCAGGATGTAAACGGTGCAACCGCTACCCTGGCATATGGTTCCGTGCTCTTTGCTATCGGCGCCATCATTGCGGATATCGCTACCACTGTCGTTGACCCCCGAGTGAGGATCTCATGAGCCAGGCAACTGAAACTACTGCTCTCCCGGTCGTTCAGGGAGACGATTTCAAGGTCATTAGCAAGAGCTCTATTATCGTTCGCCGATTCCTGCGTAATAAGGCAGCGGTCTTCGGTCTTGCGGTTTTCGTGCTGATGATTCTCTTCGGTTTCTTCGGTCAGTACCTCACTGACTACAAGCCGACCGATATTGACTTTATGGCACTGGGTGAAGAGCCCAGCGCTGAGCACTGGTTCGGTACGACCAGTGCGGGTAACGACCTCTACGCTCAGATGGTTGAGGCGGTTCGCGTCTCGCTGCTGATCGGTATTTTGGTGGGTACCGTCTCGATCCTGATTTCCGCTATTTACGGTTGTGTGATGGCGTACTTCGGTGGTTGGGTTGATAAGATCATGCTCTTCATTCTGGAGACCCTGATCATGGTTCCCTCCCTGCTGATTCTGGCCATTTTGATTAATGGTGAGATCGGTAAGGAAATCCAGAAGACCATGCCCCCGTGGATGCTGCTGTCGGTCGTTCTGATCGTCTTCGGCTGGATGGGTCCTGCCCGTCTGATCCGTGCGGTGGCACAGTCCCTGATTACCCGCGATTACGTTAAGGCTGCACGCTACATGGGTGTGCACCCCTTCAAGATTGTGTGGCGCCACCTGGTTCCCAACCTGGGCTCCCTGCTGGTTCTGGACTTTACCCGCGGCATTATGGGTGCGGTTCTCTCTGAGGTTGCGTACTCCTTCATCGGTATCGGTGTGAAGTACCCCAACTACTCCCTGGGTTCGATGATCCAGGCAGCATCTGAGCAGATTAACACCCTGCCCCATATGTTCTGGTTCCCGGTGTTCTTCTTCTTCCTGCTGGTGGGTCCGCTGGCTCTGATGAACGACGGCCTGCGCGATGCCTTCGACCCGACTTCCATGTCTGTCGGTAGCATTAAGAAGTCCAAGAAGAAGGACGAGGACAAGAAGTCCGATTCTAAGGAAGAAAAGCAGCTGGCTGCCGCTGGCGCTAAGGAGGCGAAGAACTAATGAGCACTTCTCCGGTTCTAAGCGTTAAGGACCTCAACGTCCGCTTCAACACCGAGAACGGTGTGGTGCACGCGGTGCGCGGCGTGGACTTCGACCTGTACGCGGGTAAGACCCTGGGTATTGTGGGCGAGTCCGGTTCGGGTAAGTCTGTTGCCTCGATGGCAATTATGGGTCTGCACCCGACCACCGCTGATATCACCGGCTCCATTAAGTACAATGGCACCGAGCTGCTGGGTCTGAGCGATAAGCAGATGTGTGAGTACCGTGGTAAGCACATTTCCATGGTCTTCCAGGATCCGCTGTCCTCCCTGACCCCCGTGTACACCATTGGTGACCAGATTGCCGAGGTGCTCAAGGTCCACAATAAGGGCATGAGCAAGCAGGCCATTAAGGCTCGCTCCATTGAGCTGATGAAGATGGTCGGCATTCCCTCTCCCGAGAGCCGTCTGCGTTCCTTCCCTCACGAGTTCTCCGGCGGTATGCGTCAGCGCATTATGATCGCAATGGCTATTGCGAACGACCCGCGCGTGCTGATTGCCGATGAGCCCACCACCGCACTGGATGTGACCATCCAGGCGCAGGTGCTGGAGGTTATGGAAAAGGCTCAGGAAGAGACCGGCGCAGCAACCATTATGATTACCCACGACCTGGGTGTGGTTGCCGGTATGGCAGATGACATTCTGGTGATGTACGCCGGTCGTCCGGTGGAAATCGCAAAGGCTGAGGACCTGTACAACAACCCCAGCCACCCCTACACCATTGGTCTGCTGGGCGCGGTTCCCCGCGTGGACCGCTCCGATAAGGTTTCCCTGGTGCCCATTGAGGGTACCCCTCCGAACCTGATTAAGCCGGTTGAGCACTGCTCCTTCCGTCCGCGCTGCCCCATCGCTAAGAGCGGTGGCCAGTGCTGCCAGGATGAGCACGGCGAGCCCGAGCTGAAGCTGGTTCCGGGTGCTGGCGAGGGTCACTACTCCTCGGCAACCATTGCTCCGGAACTGAAGGGCAAGACCGCGGAGGACCTCTACGTCATCCCCGAGACCCCGGTCTCCAAGTTTGACGATATTCCGCGCGAAGAGCGTAAGCCCGTGCTGGAGGTGCGCAATGTCAAGAAGCACTTCCCGCTGACCAAGGGCGCGCTGATCAAGAAGCGTGTGGGTACCGTCAAGGCTGTGAACGGCGTATCCTTCGATATCCGCGAGGGCGAGTGCTTCTCCATCGTGGGTGAGTCCGGTTGTGGTAAGACCACCACCCTGCTGGAAATCATGGAGTTCAGCCCCAAGACCGACGGCGAGATTCTGATCGACGGTGTTTCCACCAAGGACCACAAGTCCGCTAAGGAGATTCTGGAGCTGCGTAAGAACCAGCAGATGGTGTTCCAGGACCCGACCGGTGCACTGGATCCGCGCTTTACCGTGTACGAGGTGCTGGCTGAGCCCCTGGAGAACCAGGGTATGTCCACCAAGGATATTAAGAAGCGCGTTATCGAGCTGATGAAGACCGTGGGTCTGCAGCCCGACCATGTGAACCGCTTCCCGAACCAGTTCTCGGGTGGTCAGCGTCAGCGTATTGGTATTGCGCGTGCACTGGCTGTGAACCCCAAGCTGGTGGTTCTGGATGAGCCCGTGTCTGCACTGGACGTGTCCGTGCAGGCTGGTGTGATCAACCTGCTCGAGGAGCTACGCGCTAAGCTGGGTCTGAGCTACCTGATGGTGGCTCACGACCTTGCGGTGATTCGCCACGCATCCGACCGTGTTGCTGTGATGTACCTGGGTCGTATTGTGGAGATCGGTAATGTGGACGAGGTCTTCGACCGCCCGATCCACCCCTACACCAAGGCTCTGCTCTCGGCTATTCCGGTTCCCGATCCGGAGGTTGAGGCTAATCGTCACCGCATTATGCTTGAGGGCGACCTGCCGACCCCGGTGAACGCGCCTAAGGGTTGTGGCTTCTCCAGCCGTTGCCCGATCTTCAAGCTGCTGCCTGAGGATAAGAAGCAGAAGTGTCTGGCTGAGCTGCCCGATGTCGTCGAGGTTGAGGGTCAGGATCACGGTTATGCGTGCTTCTTCCCGGATGGTCCGGAAGCTGAACAGGCTTTTGCCGGTAGCACCGTGAGCGCTGCATCCGCACATAGCAAGTAAGAGCTTGTAGAAATAAAGCCCCGTTATGAGAGATCATAACGGGGCTTTGTTGTGCCCGGAATTGTGTGCTGCGTGGTGAGCGGACTGGGGGAGAGGCGCCTATGCATAGGATGTATAGATATGTGATGTAGCTTTATGACTTGGGTTTATGAGCTGAATAACGGAGTGCATAACTCCCAGGAGTCCACATAGCGAGATTTCAGGGAATCTCTGAAATATTTATGTACTTGACCGTACAGACATGACGTAGTATTGTGATATCAACCGCACCCCGGACGGTGAGGTTACACACATGCAGAGTATTGCCACGACAGCGATACTACTACCCAAGGAGATTCAAATGACCACTCAGATGTTTAACCGTCGTACCGTTTTGGGCGGCACCGCAGCATTGGGCGCTGCGGGTATGCTGGTTGCCTGCGGTAAGAAGGGATCCTCCGACGAGGCAACTCAGGTGCTGGATTCCAACACCGACATTAAGAGCCTGTACAACATTAATGAAAAGGATCCCTCGACCCTCAAGAAGGGTGGCGAGCTGAACCTGTCCATTGGTGGCCTGGGCCCGGATTACAATATTCGCAGCCAGAACGGTAGCTCCTCCTACACCTACACCGTGGTCGCTCCCGTGCACGCAGCAAGCGTGTGGACCAGCGACTTTGCCGGTAATTACAAGCTGGATAAGAACTTCTGCATCGATTTCTCCGAGACCGAGGAGAACGGCAAGCAGGTTCTGACCTACACTATGAACCCCAAGGCTAACTTCAATGACGGTACCCCCATTGACGTTGACGCCTTTGAGACCACTTGGCAGGTCCAGAAGACCAACGAGGGTGATTACAAGATTGCCGCTGTAGGCTTCTATGACCGCGTGGAGTCCGTGGAAGCAGTGGATGGCGATAAGCGCAAGGTCAAGGTGACCATGTCCGAGCCCGCATACCCCTCGACCGACCTCTTCACCTACTTCCTGCACCCGAAGATGAAGGACCCGGAGCTCTTCAATAACGGCTTTAATAACAACCTGCACGATGAGCTGGGTGCTGGCCCCTTCAAGGTTGAGAAGCTGGATACCTCCGCTAAGGTGCTCACCCTGGTTCCCAATGAGAAGTGGTGGGGCGATAAGCCCGTGCTGGATAAGATCATCTTCCGCGAGATGGACACCCAGGCGGCACGTGCAGCGCTGAAGAACGGCGAAATCGACGCTCTGCGCGCCGGCACCGTCTCCACCTATAAGGAAATCAACGGCACCGCCGGCACCGAAACCCGTAAGGGTCAGTACCTCTACGCGGGCGGCCTGAACATTAACCCTAAGCGCGTTGAGGACCACGCTGTCCGTAAGGCAATCTTCCTGGGTACCGATCGCCAGGCACTGGCAAATATCTGGTTCCAGGGTTTGCCCTATAAGGAGACCCTGCCCGGCTCCATGATGCTGCTGCCCTTCTCCAAGAACTATCGCGATAACTTCCCCAAGGCTGAGGGTGACCAAATCCAGGCCGCTCAGAAGGTTCTGGAAGACGCAGGTTACACCAAGGTCAATGGTATCTACCAGAAGGATGGCAAGAACGCGAAGGCAAATATCACCATCTTTGGTGATAGCCCCGCACCGACCGGCCAGGCTCAGACCTTTGTTCAGAATATGAAGAACATCGGTATTGAGAGCACCATTGATACTCAGCCCCTGAGTGCCTTTAGCTCCGTGGTGGGTAATAAGCAGTACGATATCTCCATGTCCGGCTACGGTGTCTCTCAGGATCCCACCAGTGCAGCCAAGTTCTTCTACTCCACTGAAGATAATGATGGCGTTGGCACCCCCGAGATCGACGCTCTGATTAAGCAGATGCTCCTGGAGAAGGATAACGATAAGCGCGCCCAGCTGTGCAATGACATTGAGAAGAAGCATATGGAGGAAGTCTCCACCCTGGGTACCGTGCAGAACGGTGCTGACTTCGTGGTCTGCAAGAAGAAGCTGGCTAACTACGGCGCATTCCTCTTTGCATCTCCCGAGTGGGAGCACATTGGTTGGGAGGAGTAATCCACTAGCTTTCTAATCTAGAGATATTAAGGCGAGTTACGCGACCGCTCTGAGGATTATCATGCGATAGTCCGCAGAGCGGAAGTGTGACTCGCCTTAATGTTTATCTATACATAGAGTGAATGTCATATTCCGTAAAAAATAGTCAATTACGGTGAAATATTTGCTAAAACTTCTAAATTCTTGCAGAACTGCCCCTATAATAGTGATATGGAACTCACCCATGCCGGTGGGAATCCATACCACTCTGTATAGGAAAGTATGGTCTTTCTGCACTAAGGAGGAGCAATGACTCACGCAATTACTCGCCGTACCGCTCTGGCAGGCACCGCAACCGCAGGTGCCGCAGCACTGCTGGTAGGCTGCGCCAAGAAGAATAACGAAGAGACGAAGAATATCGCCGACTCCAGCACCGATATTAAGGAGCTCTACGATATCAACGAGCAGCCCGTTTCTGCTCTGAAGCAGGGCGGTACCCTGGTTCTGCCCATTAGCGCACTGGGCCCGGACTTCAACACCTGGTCCGCATCGGGCAATAGCTCCTACACCTCCACCGTCATGTCGCCCATGCGCAACGCAGGCTTCTGGCAGACTCTCTCGGATGGCTCCGAAGTGCTGAATAAGGCATATTGCGAATCCTTCGAGCAGAAGATCGAGGGCAGCAAAGAAATCCTGACCTATAAGCTGAACAAGCAGGCAGTCTTCAACGACGGCACCCCCGTGGATATTGACGCAATGCGCACCACTTGGGAAGTCAAGCAGGATGAGGAAGGCCCCTGGAAGATCGAGGGTAGCGAGCTCTACGGCAAGATCGAGAGCATCGAAGCCATCGACGGCGATAACTTCCACGTCAAGGTGGTCTGCAAGGAACCCGCATACCCCGTGCAGAACCTCTTTAGCGAAATTATGCACCCGGCAATGCGCGACCCCGAGCTGTTCAATAATGGCTTTGTGAACAACCCGCACCCCGAATACTGCTCGGGCCCCTTCAAGCTGGAAAACCTGAATACCGGCGAGAAGGTTATGACTCTGGTGCCCAATGAGAAGTGGTGGGGCGATAAGCCCGTACTGGATAAGATTATCTTCCGCCAGATGGAGCCCCAGGCAGCGCGTGCAGCACTGAAGAACGGCGAGATTGACGCCGTGGCAACCGGTACCGCCGCGGGCTACAACGAGCTTAAGGACACCGCCGGTACCGTGGTGCGCAAGGGCCAGTACCTCTTCGCGGGCGGTCTGAACATTAACCCCAAACGCGTTGAGGACCAGAAGGTGCGCAAGGCAATCTTCGTCGGTACCGACCGCGAGAACCTGGGTAAGATTCGTTTCCAGGGCCTGCCCTATAAGGAAAAGGTTTCCGGCTCGATGATTATGATGCCCTTCAATAAGAACTACCGCTACAACTTCCCGGTAGAAACCAAGGACATCCCCCAGGCACAGAAGATCCTGGAAGGTGCCGGCTACACCAAGAATGGTGACTACTACGCAAAGGACGGCAAGAACGTCAAGGTCAGCATCACCATCTTCGGCGATACCGCTATGAACAACAGCATGGCTCAGGCATTCGTGCAGAATATGAAGGAAATTGGCATTGAATGCGCCATTGACCAGCAGCCCAATAGCGCCTTCTCCAAGGTTGTCGGCAATAAGGACTACGATATTACCTTCTCTGGTTATAGCGTGTCCTCCGACCCGACCATCGGCACCAAGCAGTTCTACTACCGCAAGGAAAACGACGGTGTGGGTACCGCAGAAATCGACGCCATGATTGAAAAGATGCTCACCGAGCCGGACGACGATAAGCGTGCTCAGCTCTGCAACGAGATTGAGAAGAAGCATATGGACGAGGTCTGCACCCTGGGTACCTCCTTCAACGGCCCGGACTATGTGATCGTCAAGGAAAAGCTGGCGAATTACGGTTCCTTCCTCTACGCACGTAATGCTCAGATCCCCTGGGCAAAGATTGGCTGGATGAAGTAACCGCCACGAAAGATAGCCGGGAGCGGTGCATCGTTTGCCATCAGGCGCCGCTCCCGTTGCTTCTTTCAGCGCGCGGAATGAAAAAGCTGCCATAAAGAGTTAATCCGCATGCTGAGATTAAGCGCCCTCGCAGAGTGCGAGGGCGCTTAAAGCCGTGTATAAACGTGCATGTTAGATTGAAAGACCGTGCTCCACGGAGATACCCATCTAACACTCACTATCTTTCACACCTGAGAGATGCCGCAGCACAGCGCGGTGTCCTCGTTCAGTCAAGGAGAAGTAGCATGAGCAGCTACATTGTTAACCGTCGCACCGTCCTGGGTGGCTCCGCAGCTCTGGGTGCAGCAGGCCTGCTGGCAGCTTGCGGTAAGAAGAACACCGAAGCTAAGCAGACCCTGAGCGAAAACACCGATTTGAAGGACATCTTCAACATCAACGAGCAGCCCGTCTCCGCACTGAAGTCCGGCGGCGAGTTCAACCTGGCACTGACCGCAATGGGTACCGACTTCAACCAGTGGTCCGTCTCCGGCGGTGTGACCGATACCCGCACCGCTCTCTCCCCGGTGTACGCAGCAGGCGCATGGATCAGCAAGTACGACGGCACCCCCGTGCTGAACACTAACTTCGTGGAAGCCTGCGAAGAGACCGAAGAAAACGGCAAGCAGGTTATCACCTACACCCTGAACCCCAAGGCTAAGTTCAACGACGGCACCGACTTCGACGTTGAAGCCTTCAAGACCACCTGGCAGATCAAGCGTAGCGCAAAGAGCGACTACAAGATCCTGACCCCGGAAATGTACCCCCAGATCGAAAGCGTCGAGGCAGTAGACGGCGACGCGAAGAAGGTCAAGGTTACCTTCTCCACCCCCTACTACCCGCTCTCTGAGATCTTCAGCCTGATCATGCACCCGAAGATGATCGACGTTGAGCTCTTCAACAATGGCTTCGTGAATAACCCCCACTCCGAGCTGGGCGCGGGCCCCTTCAAGGTGGAGAAGTGGGATACCTCCGCTAAGGTTCTCTCTCTGGTTCCCAACGAGAACTGGTGGGGCGATAAGCCCGTGCTCTCCAAGATTAACTTCCGTCAGATGGAAGCACAGGCAGCACGCGCAGCATTCAAGAACGGCGAGCTGGATGCAATCTCCGCAAACACCGCGGCAAACTACACCGAGCTCAACGGCACCGCCGGTACCGAAACCCGCAAGGGCCAGTACCTCTTCGCCGGTGGTCTGATGCTCAACCCCGCCAAGATCACCGACCAGGCAGTGCGTAAGGCAATCTTCCTGGGCACCGACCGCGCGGCACTGTCCAAGATCCGCTTCCAGAACATGCCCTATGAAGAGAAGCTCTCGGGTTCCATGATCCTGATGCCCTTCTCCAAGAACTACCGCGATAACTTCCCGCAGCCTGAAGGCGACGCAAAGAGCGCCGTTGCCAAGGTACTGGAAGCAGCCGGCTACACCAAGGGCGAGAAGTACTACGCTAAGGACGGTAAGGACTTGAAGATTTCCTTCACCATCTTTGGCGATAGCGCAGTGAACACCGCAACCGCGCAGACCTTCGCCCAGAACATGCAGTCCATGGGTATTGACTGCGATGTCGTCACCGAAGCAACCCAGAACTTCTCCAAGGTCATGGCTGGCAAGGAATACCACGTGGCACTCTCGGGCTACGGTGTCTCGGCAGATCCGACCGTGGCAACCGCGCAGTTCTACCTGAGCACCGATAACGACGGCGTGGGCAACGCCGAGATTGACGAGCTGATCAAGAAGATGCAGGTAGAAAAGGACGACGCAAAGCGCGCCGCTCTGTGCAACGACATTGAGAAGAAGCACATGGATGAGGTGTCCGTCATGGGCACCCTCTTCAACGGCCCGAACTTCGTGGTCTGCAAGAAGGACCTGGCGAACTACGGTGCGTTCCTCTTTGAAACCATTGACTGGACTAAGGTTGGTTGGAAGGCATAGTTCTTACACCCTCTAGTTAAACCTTAAACGGTTGAAATCTAAGGCTAGGGAAAGAGTCGGAATGCTTCTATGACGCTCCATTTTTCCTCTTAGCTTGTGTAGCGCCCCTGTACCCCGCTTTTGAGCCGGGTACGGGGGTGCTTCGCTTTCTCTTAGCTGGCGCAGATGTGGCAAATTCATCACGGATTAGGGGGAATTTTCCCGGCACGACATAAAAGCCCCGGAGTATAATGTGAGGTAGGTCAGGTAAGAGTTCGCGCTCGCGAGCTCCTACACCCCCGTTCGGGAGTCAGCTCGAGCGGGCACATTTCATCTACGAGGAGATTCGATGAAGAACATGTCTGTTAACCGCCGTACCGTCCTCACCGGTACCGTGGCACTGGGCACCGTTGGTCTTCTTGCTGCATGTGGCAAGAAGACTGATATCAAGGATGCGGGTACCTCCGCTTCCAGCGCTGATGAAGCAGTCAAGAACGTTAAGGTGAACGAGCAGCCCCACAGCAACCTGAAGCAGGGTGGCGTGCTGAACCTGGCACAGCAGGCGCTGGGTCCCAACTTCAACACCATGACCCAGTCCGGTTACACCGCCTCCAATATTCTGGTCATGAGTGCCGTGAACGTTCCCTCCGGCCCCGGCTTCTTCAACCTCTCTCCCGCCGGCGAAGCAAGCATTAACACTGACTTCCTGGAAGAGTACAAGGCTGAGACCAAGGATGGCGTGCAGACCATCACCCTGAAGCTGAACAAGAAGGCAAAGTTCAACGACGGCACCCCCATGGACATTGACGCAATCCGCGCAATGGCATCCGTGTACGCCGCTGACAGCCCCTTCGCAGATGAGGTTTACGCTAACGAGCAGTGGGCAAACGCTGGCACCATTGAAGAGGTGGATGGCGACAAGTTCCACGTGAAGGTCACCTCCAAGAAGCCCTACTACCCGGCTGATTACGGCATGTACAGCCAGGCTGTGCACCCGGCAGTGGTGGCATCCAAGGAAATGTTCACCGACGGTTTCAACTCCAAGGTTGAGAACTTTAAGTATTTCGCAGGCCCCTACAAGGTCGAGAGCTGGAACTCCAGCGAGAAGACCCTGACCTTCGTCCCCAACGAGAACTGGTGGGGCGAGAACAAGGGTATGCTGGACAAGATTGTCTGGCGCCAGATGGACTCCGAGGCTCAGCGCGCAGCAGTGAAGAACGGCGAACTGGACGCAATGATCTTCTCCACCGCAGCAACCTACAAGAATATGCAGGGTGTTAAGGGCACCGAGATCCGCCCCGGTCAGCTGACCAGCTGCACCTACCTGGAGCTGAACCCCAATAACATCCCCGATCTGGCTCTGCGCCGCGCTATTGCAACCGCAGTGAACCGCGAGCAGATGGCGGAGATCCGCTTCAAGGAACTGGGTTGGAAGGAAACCATGCCCGGCTCCATTATCGCTATGCCCTGGCAGAAGGGTTACGCTGATGCGTTCTCCGCTGCCCTGCCGGCAAGCAATAGCGTTGAAGCTGCACAGAAGATCCTGGAAGAGGCTGGCTACACCAAGTCCGGCGACTTCTACGCAAAGGACGGCAAGACTGCTGAGTTCTCGCTGACCACCTTCGGTTCTGACGCAACCACCACCGCTCTGATGCAGATGATTGACGCTCAGATGAAGAAGGTCGGTATTAAGATGGGTAACGATGTGCAGCCCGCTTCCAGCTACCAGACCGTGAATGCTTCCAAGTCCTTCGGCGCGCTCGTTAACGCTATTGCGATTACTAACGATCCGACCAGCTCGGCTTCCTACCTCTTCGCAACCAACTACTACGAGGGTGCAGGCAGCAAGGAAATCGACGACATGATCGAGAAGCTGAACGCTACCGAGTCCATGGATGAGCGTTACAAGCTGACCCAGGAGATCGAGAAGAAGTACGCTGAGACTTCCTGCGTGTATGTTCCCTACCTGAACGGCCCGGACTACTACGTGGTTAAGAGCGAACTGGCTAACTTCGGTCCCGCACTGTTCAAGATGGCGTACAACGACGCTGCTTACTGGACCATGGTTGGTTGGCAGAAGTAATAGGCTGTCTTTAGTCTAGATACGCTTTCAAGAGCGTAAAGGGGCGGGCTTCCATCAGGAAGCCCGCCTCTTTCGTGCTCCTAGGTCATATATCTTCTTCTTGCAGTATATGCTTGCAGAGGTGCAGCTCACATGGCTATACTGAAGGGACAATGACGTCGCACTAAGGAGAAGCTATGATTCGTCAACGATGGGCACGGTATATAGAGTCCGTTAAAGAGGATAATGCTAAAAATATTAATCTCCGCGACGATGAATGGACTCAAGAAAGCCCATGGCGTACCATAATACGCGGCTGCGGATTAGAACCCTTGATATATCACCGTGATAGAGTGCGTGATTATGCTGTACGCTCCTTAGCTTTTATTCCACTCTATGCAATATATCTTTATATTAAAGATATCTGGATCTATGATGGCTCTGATACCGAGTCGATGATTGCCCTCATGCCCTCCAGTCTGCACGTCAATCAGCAGATGTGGTCTGTAGAGCATATGTCGCAACCTCTAGCATCGATGGCGATAGTTTTTCTACTGATTATCCTGATGGTGATAGTTCTTAAAATAACCGATACACGAGCCAGAGGACAGAATTTTAAACCGCCCCTAGATTTTCGTGGATCCATTATTATTATTTTCCAAAGCTGGGGAATATTTGGTGCACTTGCCCTCATAAGCTGGTGTCAATTTCTTATGCTGCCCAATGGAGAGATTGAAAAACACTATATTGGTGAATTTACCGCCCGATATATGGTGAATTGGGAATTACCGATCTATATATTCTCTATGTTGTTACTCCAGGCGGTATTTATAGGATATATGTGCATGAATATCGCGGCGTCCTTACATATTCCCGGCTGGGTGGCCGTGCCCGCTATTGGTTTATGCTGCTCCCAATGGTACAACGGTTACCCGCCCAATATGCAGGTGCTCGGGGTTATCTGGGTGTGGTGCATTATTATTATCAGCTGGCTGGTACGCAGTGGATGGGGGAGTGTACTGGGTGTTGCCACCTATGTACTGATGCTCAGCACCATTGCTGACCGTTCGGCTCCGTCCTTCCCCTGGTGGGCGCTGGTTCAATTTATTCTCTTCTGCCTGGCGGCGTGCATGGTGATGTTGGTTGCCTGGGGTGGTCTTTATAGAATCTACTGGTTGGAATCAAACCGCGGCATGCTGGACTATTTGAAATCAAAGGGACTGTACACGGGGGAGTTTTAGATAGAATCCCCGTGGCTCTGAATGGACACTCGGCGGGGAGAAGTGTCAGACGGTGAAAAATATTCCAGGTTCATGTGAGCCTGTGCTTAAAGCTGAGATACACCTTGCCCGCCGGGCTCAAAAGCGATAGAGTTACCGGGTACTGATGAAATGCAGTGCCCGGTTTACCGTGCACAGGGCATTTCGGAGCAGCACACAGGGTTGTTACTGGTCAAGCAGGCAAGACCTGAGGAGCTTAGAGTAGAACCGGTATACGGCATAGCCGTAGAGACGGGCTACTAGGCACACCTCGGGTCTTTTTTCGTTTTTCGAGCCTTGCGATCGGGCAACACGGTGCGCTGCCCCATCGTTATCTATCCGAATTGTCATCCAAGGAATAATCGTGAAAAACCGTGAACTTGGCGAGAAGATTCTCGAAGGCCTGGGTGGTCCCGAGAACATTGCGCACTTTACTCACTGCGCAACCCGCCTGCGCGTGACCCCCGCCGATAACGGCAAGGTCAACAAGGAAGAGATCGAGAAGCTGCCCGGCGTACTCTCCGTGATTGAGCAGTCCGGTCAGACTCAAGTTGTGCTCGGTGAGCGCGTGGAAGCCGTCTACAATGAAATCCATGACCTGCCCAGCATGAAGAACGCTGACGAAGGCGAAGTAGCCCCCAACGGCAAGAAGGCCGGCTGGCTGACTAACGTCTTCGATGTGCTCTCTGACTCCTTCCGCCCGATCCTGTGGGCACTGCTGGGTACCTCCATGGTGCTGACCCTGATTGTGTTCCTGCAGCAGCTGGGCTTCTTCGGTCAGTATGTTGACCTGACCGGTCAGAGTGTAAACATTGACATTATTAACGGTGCGCGTCTGAGCGACGAAGCCGCAGCAGCTGAGTTGAACAAGCAGTGGATGCAGCAGTTCGCGTTCTGGTACATCTTGAAGGCTGCCTCCCTGTCGGTGCTGAACTTCATGCCCATTATGCTCGGTGCTACCGCTGCTAAGCGCCTGGGTGCGAATATGTGGGTTGGTGCGGCTATTCCCGCTGCGCTGATGACCGGTACCTTCACCGACCTGGCTGCACTGGCTGATAAGAACACCCACATTCTGAATGTTCCCTTCTTTGGTCTTGACCTGCCGCTGTACGCATTCTCCTACACCGGCCAGATCTTCCCGCCGCTGCTGGCTGCCGCTCTGCTGGCACCGCTCGAGCGTTTCCTGAAGAAGGTCATCCCGAACATGCTGCAGATGGTTTTCGTGCCCATGATCTCCGTGATGATCCTGGTGCCGCTGACCGCTTTTGTGGTGGGCCCGATCGGTATTCTGGTTGCTCAGTCTATCTCTGACTTCCTGGGTGCTATTAACGATGTTGCTCCCTGGGCTGTTGGCGGTCTGATTGCAGGTCTGTACCTGTTCATGGTTCCGCTGGGTCTGCACTGGCCGTTGAACGCTGTGATGATTTCTAACCTGCAGGTTAATGGTTTCGACTTCATTCAGTCCCCGATGGGTGCATACAACTTCGCTGTATTCGGCGTGGTGACCGGTGTGGCTATTCGCGCTACTAAGGATCGTGAGCTGCGCCAGACCGCTATTGGTGCCTCCATGTCCGGTCTGCTGGGTGGTATTTCTGAGCCCTCCCTGTACGGCGTGGTGCTGCGCTACAAGCGTGTCTTCCCGATTATTCTGGTTCCGGCAATTATCGGTGGTATGACCATTTCGGCTCTGGGTGTTAAGTCTTACGCCTTTGCCTTTACTTCGCTGCTGTCCATTCCGGCTATGCAGCCTTGGTACTTCTACATTGTTGGTCTGGCTATTGCATTCTTCGGCGCAATGTTTGGCGTGATCCTCTTCGGTTACGAGTCCAAGCCCAAGGCTGGCGTTGCTGCTGAAGCAAAGCAGGCTGAAAAGGTTGCTGAAGCTGCTGCTGAGCCCGTAGCCGAGGCTAAGCCCGCAGCTGCTGTTGCAGCTGAGGAGCCCAAGGCTGCTGAGGTATTTGAGCTGACCGCTCCTCTGGAGGGTACCGCTGTGGCCCTGTCCGAGGTTCCCGACCCGATTTTTGCGGGCGAGAAGCTGGGTAAGGGTGTCGCTATTGAACCTACCGGCAATACCGTGTTCGCTCCCGCTGCTGCTAAGGTGAGCGCTACTCTGCCTTCGGGTCACGCTGTGGGTCTGAAGCTGGAGTCCGGTGTTGAACTGCTGATTCACGTGGGTCTGGATACCGTGAACCTGAATGGTGAGGGCTTTGAGGTGAAGGTCAAGAAGGGCGATATGGTTGCCCCCGGCGATGAGCTGATTGTCTTTGATCCCGAGGTCATTAAGGCAGCTGGTTACCCGCTGATCACTCCGGTGATTGTGACTAACACCGTGAAGTTTGCTGAGGTTCAGGGTCTGCCCGGTGTGGCGGATGCTGACCACACCGTTATTAAGGTGACCACTAAGTAGGCTTAATACTGTAGTTGGTATGTGTGGGGCGCGAGAGGAATCTCGCGCCCCACACTTTTGTGTATTCTCCGTCTGGGTCCTGGGAGGGAGGGGATTGTAACGGAATATTACGTGATGCTTGACACTCTATGTGAGCTGGGTCTATGATGTAGCTATCAGTTGGCAATACCGCCACTGAGGGAATATAACTCCCATGTAGATTCATTCTTCCGCCCGGACGAAGGATGAAAAGCAAGAAAGGAACAACCCGTGTTCGCTATCTACACTCCTATCGTTCGTATCCACCCCCGCGCTTTCTCGTGCAGTCTTGAATCGCTTGCACGCTAGAAACGCGCTATATTTCTCTTCTTGACCCGAAATCTCTTCGCATACAACTGATCCGCTGATACTACATATCAGATGAGCGGATATATCCCGGTAAAAACCCTATTCTTCTGAGGTTAAATTTTCCTTTGCCCTTGGGGTTTTGCTGAATGGAAAGTTTTTAAGAGTATATCTGGCGCACTCGTGTGCAAGATGCCGAACCATCAAACGATAGATTGTGCCCCTAGGGGCGAAGAAAGGTATGTTATCGTGAATGCACGCACTATGCTCAAGAATAATAAGCCGCTGCGCCGAGTGACGTTTGCAATCGGAGCAAACCAGCTCTCAGATTCCATGAGCTATATAACCATCCCGCTTTTGGTCGTATTCATAACCGGACGCCCCGAAGACGCATCCATTCTTCTAGCAATCGTTAGCATTGTCGCAATGATTGTTGATATCTTTGCCGGAACCATGGTTGACCGTATTAAGCCTCACCGTAGTCTGGCAATATCCTGTGCGGGACAGGCGATATTTTGGGCATTGATTGCGTTGTGCATTGCAGGAAATGTATCTTCCCTATGGATACTCGGTATTATTCTTTGTGCTGCTGCCGTGATCTCTCGATTCGACTACCCCAGCGAACAGGCAATTATTGCACGCGTGGTAAAAACAGAAGATCTCGGATACGCTGCCGGTATGGGTGAAACCCGGTTCTCCGCAGCGAACCTGCTCGGTGGCCCCATTGCAGGTCTTCTCGCCGCTGTCTCTATGGGTGTGCTGGCGTGGACTCACAGTCTCATTAACCTGGCAGCTTTGGTTATTTCTCCCCGTCAAAAGGATATCCGCGCTGCGCAAAAAGAGCTGGGAACTTTAGGAACGGATAGTGTTGATTCCGAGCCCATTACCTTTATCGAAGATCTGAAAATTGGATTCCGCTATGTTTTCAAAGATAAGGTTCTGGTTGCCATTGCCTTTGTAGCTTGCTTTGCAAACTTTGGCGCAACGGGTATGCCTCTCAGTTTTATCTACTATTACAACCAAGAAGGAATTCCCGGTTGGCAGCTGGGTGTCTTTGCCAGCCTCTTCGGCGCAGGTGTATTGGTCGGATCGTTCTTTGTTGGTAAGCTGACCGAACGTTTCACGCTGGGGACTCTGGGAGTTATTGCTCTGGGCACGATGGTTCTCAGCTACAGCGCAACTGTTATCAGCGCTCAAAACTTCTGGGCAACCAGTGCGGTTCTTTTCATTGCGGGCATCCCTCTGCCGGCTTTTAACTCCGCAATCATCAGCTATATTAACGCCTCGACTCCCGTAGAATATGTGGGTCGTGTGCACTCTGCGCAGGGTATCCCCAATATGATCCTGACTCCTGTGGCAACTCTATTGGCAGGTTTTCTATACGTTGCCTGGGGTATTGAAAACACCGCCCTGTTCTATGCCAGCTTCATGGTGCTCGCCTTTGTGCTGATGGTCAGTCAGCGCGGATTGCGTACCCTGCCCAAGCTTGCCGATATGAGCGCGGGGGAGAGTGAAGGGCAGCCTGAAGAGGAAGCGGCTGAGGCTGTAGAAGCATAATATGCTGCAGTGTATCGATAGTTATGAATCCCCATAATGTCCACTATGTGGTCATTATGGGGATTTGTGTTTTTGGGGACGACTTTCCCGTATTCACAGGAATTTAGAGGGTGTCAGGTGATGAAACAAGTTCCATATGTATAAATATTTTATAAAAACCATAGATAAGCGCGTCCCAGTTCACACTGGGCGCTCCGAGTGGTATATACTCTTCCTATGAGCTAGCGCACTACACTGCAGGTAGAGCCTAACAACGCCCCCTTCCCTGACGTAAGGGTGCACCCTAACTTATGGAGGAAAATCATGACTATTTCGGTAAATCGCCGTACTGTTCTGACCGGTACCGTAGCTCTCGGTACTGTTGGTCTCCTTGCCGCATGTGGTTCTAAGTCGAAAGAATCTGCTGCTGGAGGCACCGCAGCCACCAGCTCGGAAGAAATTCTGAAGAACCTCAATATTAATGAGAAGAGCTACGACCAGCTGAAGGATGGCGGTGAACTCCGCCTGGCAGCAGCTGCGATGGGCCCGAACTTTAACACCCTGAACCAGTCTGGCTACACCAGCGGTAATATTCAGGTAATGAGCGCTGTTAACGTCATTAGCGGTGCGGGTTTCTTCAATACGAAGCCGAACGGCGATTATGAACTGAACGACGATATCATCAGCGACTACAAGGCTGAAACCAAGGACGGCGTGCAGGTCGTAACCTACCGTATCAATAAGCAAGCTAAGTTCAACGATGGCACTCCTATTGACGTCGAAGCTGTCAAGGCTATCTGGACTCTCTACGATCGTGGCAGCGACTATGGCTACCAGGTCTTTGACGACGATGCGTGGAAGAACGTGGCATCCATTGAATCCGTAGACGGAGATGCCTTCCACATCAAGGTGACTTCTAAGAAGCCCTGGTATCCCGCAGACGGTTTGTACGGTCGCGCAATGCATCCTGCTCTCTTGGACAAGGATCTCTTCAACGAAGGCTTTAATAACAAGATTGACGATAAGTACTTTGCCGGTCCCTACAAGGTGAAGGAATGGAAGTCCAGCGATAAGGTGCTGGTCTTCGAACCCAACCCGAATTGGTGGGGTAAGAAGAAGGCAAAGCTTGACCAGATTATCTGGCGTCAGCTGGATTCCGAAGCATCTCGTGCCGCTATGAAGAACGGCGAAATTGATGCTCTGGGCTTCACCACTGCTGCAACGTACAATATTGCTAAGGGTATTAACGGTACCGAAATCCGTACCGGTCAGGCCATTGGCGTACGTTGGGTCGAACTTAATGCTTCCGCTATTACCGATTTGGCTGTACGCCGCGCAATCTCCGCTGCGATTAACCGTGAACAGCTGGCAAAGCCTTCCTTTGAACCGATGAACTGGAAGGAAGAAGTCCCGGGCTCCGTTATTGCGATGAAGTTCCAGACCGGTTACCAGGACAACTTCTCTGCAGTCTACCCCGAGAGTGGTCCCGAAGCTGCTAAGAAGATCCTGGAAGCAGCGGGCTATGCAAAGTCCGGCGACTACTACGCTAAGGATGGCAAGGAAGTTTCCTTTGCTATTACCACCTTCGGTAATGACTCGTTGACGACCGCGCAGTTCCAGAACCTCGAACTGATGATGAAGAACGCTGGTATTAAGGTCACCAATAACGTTCAGCCGGTGGCAAGCCAGAACTCCATCATCGGTACCCGCCAGTACGAGGCAGTGTTCAACGGTATCACTATTGCATCTGACCCCGCGAACAGCGCGTTCTACATCTTTGACTCCAGCTTTAAAGATGCTGGTGATCCTGAGATTGATCAGATTTGTAAGAGCATTCCGACCGTGGAAAGCCGCACAGAGCAGCTGGCTAACGCTAATAAGGCTGAGAAGCTGCACTATGAGCGTGTTGCTCTCTTCATCCCGTATGGTAATGGTCCTTCCTACATGGTTGCAAAGAAGGAATTGGCAAACTACGGTCCGTCCTTGTTCAAGATGGCATATAACGATGCTTCCTACTGGACTATGGTGGGCTGGCAGAAGTAATCTGCCGCTTTCCAGCAGGGTGGATACCCCTACCTGACCTGTATTCGGGGTATCCACCGGGAGCTGCGGTGCGGCGCTGACCTTCGCCCGGAGCACCTCTGCAAAACCTACTGAATCTCCATAAGTAGCCACTGATACCCCGATGTGATCACACACCGGGGTATCAGTGGCTTAAAGTAAAGAGGCATAGAAAGAGGGCGGGTGCATCCAAATAACCGGGTGCACCCGCCCCGTTCCTTAAGAGTTCTCCTGGAAGGATGCTATGAATTGCTTATAGAGGTCATCTGTAGCACGGTAGGCTTTAAGTTCCTCTTTGAGCTGCGATTCATTATTGCGAATGAGCGGTAGCTGATAGGAGGCCTCGAGGTCTCCGAGCTTTTGAGCCAGCTGGGTTTTCTGAGCGCACTCTGCCTCGAGGGTAGCAAGACGTACTTCTTCGTCAGTGAGCGTCTCGCGGATCATAACCCCTTCGCCTTCTTTGGTCCAGACACCACTATCCTGTTCAGGAGGAGTGAGCCCCTGATCCTTCAGACAGCGCCGCCATTCATCCTTGGTTTGTTTCCACTCGGGGCGTGTTTTTGCAGCTGCCCGAGCTTTCATGCTCAAGTCTTCAGCAAAGGTGAGATGCTGCCTAACGGACACTTTATCCAGTTCAGTATAGCTATATTGCTGACATTCAGAGAAATGTTCTTTAATTCCACCCTCAACTTTTGTTGTCTTATCCCGGTCAAGATACCCATATTTTTGGGTGTATTCAGGGTTCCACATACCGTATTCTCGTCCGGTACCATCAATTCCCAAATCGGCAGATTTAAAGTCAAGATTATATTTCCTGAAACATGTGCGCATCAGCAAATCGTAGGCTTCCTTACGATGATCCGGTACACCGTAGTGCAAGTACTCATCAAGCGGCTTAATCACTCGATTCGCTTTATAATCAAGCGTTACCTTTGCTGAATCATCGTGCTCAAGATTGCTGACGGGCGGAGGGAACAGGGAACACCCCGATAAGGACACGCAGGTGAGCAGAGCAAAGCACGTATATAGTCTTCTCAAACGCATTGTAAATCCTCTGATGGTATTGAGTTATACGCATTGCATGGAGCTAATGGCATCATTCCAATCGCCCCAACGAGTTAAGCCATCAGTTACACCTACCAGGCTCGAGTAATCACGGCGATTATTATAGAAATAGTCACCACCGTAGTTGATGTTATCGTAGAAACGCCAACTCTCATTCCAAGAGCGTATTGAAGTAACCTGATCGTTAAACTCTGGACCAAGCCATGAGACGTTATAACACCCGTGGGTGTCGAAAGCCCAGCCTGACCAGCCAGCGTTCTTGAACATCTCAACGCTCTGAGCGGGTGCTACCACCAGGCTCACCGCAAGCATTGCACCTGCCATACTTAAAATCTTCTTCTTCGAAATCATGGTTTATTCCTAACCTTGTGGAGTCAGGTTTCTAGGTCCTGCTAGAAATATGTACTCCTGGGATATGTTTCTCACCCCACTATGAGGTGATATATTCAGGTTACTCCTCTGGGTACACATATTTCTTGATTTTTCTACCCAAAATAGTGTCTAACGATAAAAATATATTCATCTAGTATATGAAATATTTGTAGATATTGTCGATAGAAATATATATAATGAAAGATTGTGTAAAAATTAGATAGATTTACTGTTGTAGTGTAAGTGCCAACAAGAATCTCACATACAGCACCCGATACCCCATCACGTGATACGTCAAACCACTGATACCCCGATGCGATCACACACCGGGGTATCAGTGGCTTAAAGTAAAGAGGCATAGAAAGAGGGCGGGTGCATCCAAATAACCGGGTGCACCCGCCCTCAACAATAGCTCTCAGATAAGACCTCGCTAGAAGTACCCTCCTAAGAACTTACGACGCCTTCTTCCTCGAGACGAAACTCATCGAAGGAACTTCAAGATCAGGATACATACGCTTCTGCCAACGACGATTACGATGAGCATTAATCTCAATCAAAACCGCGCCCAAAGCACCAGCCGCCACAGAAATACCCAGCAGCTGCGGGCTCAACGCCATAAACTGGTGATACTCCACCAAGATCGGTACCAACAGAGCCGCAAAGAACACCGCCAGCAGAGCCGCATAGAGAGCAACACGCGCCTTATTGAAAGGACGAGCAACAGCAGCCAAATTCCACATACCCATCATCACCAAGGTAATGAAGCTAGCAGTCTGCAGCTGACGCAACTCAGGAGCAGGGGAGAGCACATAGGTACCCAGCAAGTTCACCGTCAACAGCATGAGAACCACAAACACAGAATTCGGCACCGTGTAGTTCAACACGCGCTTCAAAAAGCCCGGAACATAACGACGAGAATTCGGCAGCAGAGTCAACGCAAAGGACGAAGCACCAACAATCAAGAAATCAGCCGTAGAATACTGACGCGGCAAGAAGGGGAACGTCAAACCCACCAGGGAGAACACCACACCCAAAAGGATCGCGAAACCGGTCTTGGTCAAGAACAAATTCGAGACCATCTCAATATTCGTAATCACCTGACGACCCTGCTCCAAAGCCGGAGGCAAAGAAGAGAACTTACCATCAGTCAGCACCAGACGAGACACAGCCTTCGTCGCCGGAGCAGCATTACCCATAGCAATACCCAGGTTCGCGTGCTTGAGAGCCAAAGCATCATTAATACCGTCACCGGTCATCGCCACAATATGACCCTGCTCTTTAAGAGCCAGCACCATATTCTTCTTCTGCTCGGGAGAAACACGACCAAAAATATTATGGGTAGCGGCTGCCTCCGCCAGTTCCGGACCATCCTGAGGCAGAGTAGAGGCATCCACCGCACCGGCAGAAACATCCATACCCGCAATCTCAGCGGCAGCACGCACTGTAAAGGGATTATCACCCGAGAAGACCTTCAAAGTCACGCCCTGGCGAGTAAAGTACTCCACAATCTCCGGTGCATCGGCACGCACATTCTCACGGAAAATAATGAAAAGAACCGGCTGAACACCCTCAGGAATCTGCTGCACAGGCTTATCCTCATCATCGCGCACAATCGCCGGAGCATGAGCCAGGACCATAGTACGCAGACCCAGTGCCGCCAGCTGCGCCGCACGCTCACGCTCACCGGTCTTCTGATCCAGCAGAGCCTCAGGAGCACCCAGCAACCACGCACCGGTCGAGGGGAACTCCACCGCACTAAAACGAAGAGCCGAAGAGAAAGGTACAATACCGCTCGCCTCTTCAGCGGGCAGAGCCTCAAAGCCACCAGTCAGAGCAGCAGCCGTGGGGTTAGCATTTTCATCATGACCAAACCAGGACAGAGCATCCGCCCAACCGGCAGGCAGGGCAGACTTCCACGCGGCGGAATCGGCAAGCTGATCCTCGGGAGCCACCGACTGAACCGGAGTATCCAGGGGACGCACCGAATCAAAAATCACGCCACCCTCGGTCAGAGTACCGGTCTTATCAAAACACACGGTATCTACACGAGCCAGCACCTCAACCGCGGGCTGCTCCTGCACCAAAATCTTATGCTTACGACCCAAAGACACAGCCGCAGCAGCAAAAGCCAAAGTGGTCATTAGCGCCAGACCCTGAGGAATCATCGACGCCACAGAAGAGACCACCGCAATATTCACGCGCTCCCACAGGTTCTGCTCAACCACGGTATCCCAACCGCCAGCAGCCTGAATCTGACCCCACATCACAATGGGAATAATGACCGCCAGAGCGCAAGTAATCCAACGCACCACGCGGTTCAGAGCATCGCGCAGCTCCGACTGAATCGGAGCGAACTGACGAGCCTCATTAGAAATCTTCGAAGCACGAGAATGCGCGCCCACCGCCGAAAGCAGCACACGGCCGGTACCGCCCAGCACGCTGGATGCCGAAAGCACCATATCACCCGGGCGCTTAGCAATAGCGTCATTTTCACCCGTGAGCAGAGACTCGTCCATCTCCAGGGAATCGCTCGTCAGCACTACAGCATCCGCCGGTACCTGATCGCCGCGCTTGAGCACCACAACGTCACCCTCAACCAGCTTCTCCATCGGAACCTGCTCAAGAGCACCATTACGCACCACAGTCGCCGGAGAACGATCCAGCAGAGTAATACGATCCAGTTCGCGCTTAGCCTGAAGCTCCTGCACCAGACCAATAATCACATTGGCAATCACAGCACCCATAAAGAGCATATCCAGCCAACGCTGATAATACACCACCACGGCACCGCACAAACCCAACACCAGGTTAAACACCGTAAAGAGGTGAGTGCGGGCAATAGACCACACGGTACGCGAGGACTTATTATTCTGCGTATTCACCTTACCGGCAGCAATACGCTCCTGAACCTCCGCATCGGTCAAACCGCGTTCAGCAAGCTGAGCACCACCGGAATGAGCCAACTCAGAATAATCAGGGACATAGCCGTCCGTGGCGGCCTCAACAGCCTTCGCCATAGGCGTGCTCTCCTTCAAGAATGAGTGGAAACGCGGATACAAACCCCACCCGCGCATAAAACAAAGATTCTTCCATTTTACCGGTCGCAAACACACACACGCCGAAAAAGAAGAATATCCCAGGCAATACCCAGGAAAAGAGATAGAGCTAATAGAAAAGTGCGGGAGCTCCCGGACACGCCGGGCACTCCCGCACCTCTACCATGCTTACACCACGAAGAAGCCTAACGCTTAGGCAAAATCAGTAAACGACCCGTCACCGGATGCTCAAGCACCTCAATCGGATGACGATACACCTCAGAAAGCAACTCAGCCGAGCAAACCTCCTGCGGAGTACCCATCGCCACAATCTCACCCTGACGTAAGAGCACAATACGATCAGAATAGGCAGCGGCAACATCCAAATCATGCAGCACCGCCAGCACACCCCGGCCCTCAGCAGCCAACGCACGGCTATTGACCAGAGTCTGCTCCTGATGGGTAATATCAAGGGCCGCCGTGGGTTCATCCAAGAGCACCAGAGGAGTCTGCTGAGCAAACACACGCGAAAGATGCGCGCGCCCGCTCTCACCACCGGACAGAGTCGTAATATCGCGATCAGCCATATGAGTCACCTCAGTACGCTGCATAGACTCCGCAATAATACGCTCGTCCTCTTGGGCGCTACCGGTACCGCGCCAGGGCGTGCGACCCATAGAAACCACCTCACGCACCGTATAAGAAAAAGCAACCTGCATCTTCTGCAACAACACAGCACGCTCACGAGCCAAAGCCAGAGGCTTATAACTCGACAGGGGAGCACCCGCCAACTCGACACTACCAGCAACCGGCTTAACATCACCGGAAATCACCGAGAGCAAAGTAGACTTACCGGCACCATTAGGGCCAATCAGCGAGACAACCTCGCCCGGGAAGACATCAAAAGAAATGTCATTGAGAATACGACGACCGTCAATATCCAAAGAAATATTACGGGCGCTGAGCAGAGGAGAATCAGACAAAGACATTACAGACCACCCTTACCCATCGAACGACGCAGCAGGAAGAAGAACGTCGGGCCACCCACCAGCGCCGTAAAAATACCAATCGGCAAATCAGCAAAAGGCACCAGAGTACGCGCCGCCAAATCAGAAGCAGCAATCAGCAGCGCACCGCCCAAAGCCGAGGCCGGAAGCAACGCCTTATTCGACGGACCCAACAGCAGGCGCAAAACATGCGGAACAATCAAACCCACAAAAGCAATAATGCCCGCATACGCCACCGCAGCACCCGTCAAGAGCGCCGTCGCCGCAATAGAAATCAAACGCAAACGCTCAACATTCACACCCGAATGCTGCGCCGCGCGCTCGCCCAACGCCAGAAGATCCAGCTTAGACGCCAGCACAAAGCACACCACCAAGCTGATCAGGATCACCGGCCACACGCTAGAGACACCGCGCCAGGTCGCACCATTGAGCGAGCCCATCTGCCAAAACACAATCTGATCACGGCTGGTCGAATCAGCCAAAAACATCAAAAAAGCAATAGCAGCATTAGCAACGGCAGTCACCGCAATACCGGTCAGAATCATCGACAGGACCTTCGCCTTGCCCGAAGAACGAGAGAGGGTATACACCAGAGCCGTAGCCGCTAGAGCACCCACAAAAGCAAAGGCGGGAACCGTGAAAATACCCAGAAACTGGAAACCCAGCACAATCGCAACGCAGGCGCCCACAGCAGCACCCGAAGACACGCCGATCACGCCCGGCTCTGCCAGAGGGTTACCGAATACCGACTGCATCACAGCACCAGAGGTACCCAGAGCAGCACCCACCAGCAGACCCAGCAGCACGCGAGGGAAACGAATATTCCATAGAGTGTTATCGGCAAGAGTCATCGCCTGATTTGCCGGAGCCAAACCCAGCTTACGACCAATCGACCCAATAACCTCCTGCACCGGAATATAGTACTGACCCAACCCGGCAGAAACCACCGTAATAATCACCAGGCTCAGGCTCAGCACCGCAAAGGTTGCGGTAATGCGCGCACGACGCTTCGCCGCATAGCTCGATGCGGGCTGCGCGGAAGAAACTACAGACTCGCTCACCGGCACCTACTTCGCGTAAATAGCGCGAGCCAGCTGCAACAAAACGGCGGGAGTATTCGGACCGTAGGAAAGAATCTGACCGTCAGCCATATCCACCACGCGACGGTTCTTACCCGCATTGGTCTCCATAACGCCCGGGCGAGCCAAGAAACCATCCAGATTACCGGTAGACTTCACACCATTGGTCATGGTCAGGATCATATCCGGGTTGACCTTCACCAGGGACTCGCTATTAGCTGGCAGCAGCTCCTTAGCGCCACCGCGAGAAGCCACATCCACACCCTGCATAGCGTCAATCAGATCATCAGCGCCGGAACCATCACCCAGAATAAAGAACACACCGCCATTACCGCGGACATAGAGGAAGACCATCTTAATCTTGCCCTCTTCATCCTTAGGAGCGACCTCCTTAATAGCTTCCAGAGCCTGCTGCAGCTCGCGCTCAACGCGGGCAGCCACCTGCTCGCCAGCCTCATCCACACCCAGGGCATGAGCAACAGCCTTCAGCTGAGGAGTAATGCTCTTAATGCTGCGTTCCTTATCCAGAACCACCACAGTAATACCGGCGCTACGCAGCTGCTCCACAATCTCCTGAGGACCATTGGATTCATCGTAGAGCACCAGATCCGGGTTAGTGGACAGAACAGCTTCAGCATTCAAATCGTGACCGTTCTGAGTCACCAAGGGAAGCTTCTGCAGGCTCGGCTCGGTATTAGCAATCACGCGACCAACCAGACGATCGCCCAGACCCAGAGAAATCACTTCCTGAGCAATGGTGCCGTACATATCCAGGGCCAAAATACGATCAGCGGACTTCACGGTCACCTCGGTACCGCGATGATCGGTCAGAGTCACGGGGAACTTCGGGGTGGGCTTATCTACCATAGCCTGAATTTCCGGAGCGTTTTCAGCGGTAGAAGGGCCGGTAATCGACTTCGGGTCATCAACCTTCGAGCCCTTAAGCTGAGAAATCAAAGAATCCAGACGGGACTGGCTTTCCTGATCATTGACCACCTGCTGGGATTCAGCATTACCACCGGTAGCATTCTGAGTACCCACGCCACAGCCGGCAAGAACCAGCATGAGCAGCGCGGTCAGCAGCGCCAGAGCACTGCGCATCAAAGAGCGAGAAGACGCTCGGGAAGCAGAGGAAGAATTCGCCACGTTACGGCCTTTCTGCGATATGTCTCTGTGAAGTGAGGAGAGGGATAAACTCCCACGTGCAGCTTTCGCCCTGAAAGCTCACACAATCTATACATCTATAGAAGAGAAGAACGGGGCGCGCCAGCGGGAAAAACCCGTGCCGCGCCCCGTTTTGAAGCTACTCGCCCGCCACTATGCTCGAGGATTAGGAAGGCGAGAATAGCGTCTTAGGCCTGGCGGCGACGCGAGTACACCAGGATACCCGCACCAGCTGCCAGAGCAGCCAGACCAACGCCAGCGCCGGTTGCTACACCATTAGCACCGGTGGAAGCCAGCTTCTTACCGGTTGCAGGATCGCAACCCTCACCCTCGTAGACGGTCTCGGTAACAGTCTTGGTAGAGGAAGAAGCGGAAGATACCGAAGCGCTCAGGCTCAGCGGATCCATATCCTTACCGGGTTCGTAGAAGTCAGCCATAGCCTTCGAACCGGTCTCGGAAATGTTCACTGCAGCACCGCTCAGGCTCAGGGTGCCATTGGAGAGCTGGATACCGGAGGTATCAACGGTAGCGAAAGCAACCTCGCCGTAGTTGATGGACTTGCCGTCCATGTTATTGGACTTCACGGTCAGGTACAGGGTACCGGTGGAGCCGTTAATCTCCAGGCGGGGGTTGGAGAGAGTGGTGTCCAAAACGCCCTTGTGACCGGTGAAGTGAACGGTACCGGAGAAGGAGATGGAACCCTTGCCGTTTGCGTAGGTGCCGGTGCCATTGGACCAGTTGAAGGCGTTATCGGAGTAGGTCACACCGTCCAGATCCCAGGAACCATTAGCCAGACCGCGGATGTAGGAACGGAAGGAAGAACGAACGCCCCAACCCAGGGTTGCTGCGGTCACCTTGCCATCGGATGCACCGGTGGAAACCTCGCGGGTGCGGGTAACGGGTACGCACACAGCGGTTGCGGGGTTCTTAGAGACCGAAGTGCTCTTAGAAGAGGTGGAGGAGTTCGAAGAGTTCGAACCATTGGTCTTCGAGGAGTTGGTCTTCTCAGCCGGTGCAGCCTTATCGGAGGACTTCTGATCGTCCTTCTTCGGGGTGGTGGGGGTGGAGGGAGTCTGATCCTTCACATCGGTCTTGACCTCTTCCTTAGCGGTAGCGCTCAGCTTCACGCCCAGGGTCAGGGGAGCCATGACCAACTTGCCCTTATCGGAGTACTGGCCGGCGAACAGAGCCTTATCGCCTTCGGAGGTCAAGGTGACGGTAGCCTTGGTTAGAGACAGACCGGTCTCAGAAATAGACAGGGTGCTCAGATCCACGGTTGCAATGGTCAGATCCTTGTAGGAGTACAGGGTTGCATCGTGCAGCTTCTTAGACTGAGCGTCAGCCACCAGGTAGCCCTTGCCGTCCTTGAGTACCAGGCGGATATTGGTCAGGGTGGTGTCCAGCTCGTAGGTACCGGCGTTCTTGGGGTCCTCGTGGCCCCACATCTTGACGGTGTTGGAGAAGTACACGGTACCGGTCTTGGACTCAACGTTCACAGCGCCGCCGGATGCGGTCAGAACAATGGGAGCGTCCTTAGCTGCGTTGTAGCCGGCAACAATGGTGCCGTCCACGGAGACATTGCCCTTGGTGATAGGCATGTGCAGGTACTTGATGTAGGACTCACGGATACCCCACTCCAGGGCACCGGACTCAACCTTATTACCGGTAGCAACAGGAGCCTGGGTGGTAGCAGAAGCGCTGGGCGCAGCGGTGGTAGCCGAGGGGCTGGGTGCTGCGGTGGTTGCGCTCGCGGTGGGGGAAGGTGCCTCGGTGGTAGCAGACGGGGTGGGCTTAGGAGCCTCGGTGGTCGGTGCTACGGTGGGCTTGGGTGCCTCGGTGGTAGCAGACGGGGTGGGGCTGTGTGCCTCGGTAGTCCGTGCTACGGTGGGCGTGGGTGCCTCGGTGGTAGCAGACGGGGTGGGGCTGGGTGCCTCAGTGGTCGGAGCTACGGTCGGTTCTACGGTCGGCTCGGGGGTGGGCACAACCGGGACGGTGGGTTCGGGGGTCGGAGCTGCGCTGAGCTTACCGGAGTACTCAAAGCCATCCAGCGGGTCGCCCGCCTTGTAGAAACCACCGAAGACCGGGGAAGATTCCTCGGTAACAGAAACATTCGGGTTTGCCGCATCGGAGGAAACCTTAATAGCGAAGCTATCACCGTTATTGACCACGGATGCACCGGTGACCTTAGCCAGCTTCATATCGGAAACATGGGTGATCGGTTCAGGCGCGGTGGTCGAGACCAGCGGGCGGTAGTCGACGTCAGCAATGATGAAGCCATTGCCATCGGAGTCAACGGTCACGCGGGTGTTGGAGAAAGTAGTCTCCAGCACGCCGTGGTGGCCCTCCATCTTGTAGGAGCCTTCCAGGGTGACGGTGTAGCGACCGTTTTCGAAGGTGCCATTACCCTTGTTCATCAGGAACTTGCCACCGGAGTACAGGACGTTACCGGTGGTGGTGATCTTACCGCCGGCGATGGGGCCGGTCAGGTACTTGGTGAAGGAACTACGAAGGCCCCAGGACAGCGCACCGTCGGTGATGAGCTGAGCGTCGGAAGCCTGGGTGCTTACTGCCGCCGGCGCATCTACAGCGATTGCCGGAGCGAGAGCAACACCGCTAAAGGTCAGCGCTGCGCTGGCCAGCAGGGCGCAGGAGCGCTTGGTGAAAGAGCTAGACATAGCCTCTCCTCAATTCTCGTGATGTGTATCGGTTTATTAAGTCTAGACCGAATACGGTACGAATGTGTACTGTAATAGGTAGACGGTTTACGGGTCTGAGGATAACCTTATCAAAATTTTTTGAAAAAGTGTTGCCAAATCTCAAATTTAGTGACATGATGTCATTAACAACTTGGTGACACGATGTCACCAAAACTCAGAACTCACGATTCCCCAAGAATCACTCAACCCCTCAAGGAGCACACCGTGACTATTGCACCCGAAGCACCCGTTGAAGAGCGTTTCTCTGCACAGCTGAAGGCAGGTACCAAGCAGGTACACGACAATGCCGAGCACTCCACCTTCATGGAAGACCTCATGGGTGGCAAGCTGAACACCGCAGCCTACCTGCGCCTGATCAACCAGTACGTCTACATCTACGAGGCACTGGAAGGGCTGACCGCCAAGTTCCGTGCCGAAGATAACGAGATCACCCGCCCCTTCACCATCGAAGGTCTGGACCGCGGCGCAGCAATTCGCTCCGATATCAAAGCCCTAGGTCAGAGCGAGATTGACCCGATTCTGCCCTCCACTCAGGCATACGTCGATGCAATCCTCGCCACCGAAAACGCACCCGAGCGCTACCTGGCACACCACTACCTGCGCTACCTGGGCGACCTCTCGGGCGGTCAGGCAGTGGCAGCCCTGGTGGCACGCCACTACGGCATCGACAAGGATGCACTGAGCATGTACCGCTTCCCCGAACTGCCCAAGCCCAAGATCTTCAAGGATGGTTACCGCGAACTGCTGGACAACGCTCCCCTGAGCGAAGAGCAGCGCGCAGCACTGGTCGCAGAGGCTACCGAAGGCTTCCGCCTGAACGCCGCCCTCTTTGCTGAGCTGGGCCGCGAAACCGCTGCCTAAGGCAAAAATTCTGAGCGTGAAGCCCATCTCAGGGCGGGCGCTATAGAAGAGAAGCATGACTTAAGGGGTGACTTTCTATGATGAAAGTCACCCCTTAAGCGTGCCTAAAGAAGCTAAATCGCCAAAATATTACGAACACTAGAGTGCTGTACCCAGAGATATATGCCACAGCAAAGCGCAGACACCGCTAGAGCACAGCACAGAAAACAGCATAGAAAAACGGCGGGCGGTGCATCCTTTAGACACACCGCCCGCCGCTATACCTCTACAGGTCAGATAATCTCGCAGAGATTAGCCCTGAGCAACCTCACCGAAGTAAGACGCCAAAGTACCCTCGTGAGCTGCACGCAGCTCATCCAGAGGCAGGGAAACCTCATCCTGGAACTCCAGAGCGTTCGAGGAAGCATCCACCACGCCAATACGTGCAAAGGCGAAACCGCGAGCAGTGCACATATCCTTGAAGCGAACCTCTTCGCTACGCGGAACGGAAACAACCACACGACCCAGAGACTCGGAGAAGAGCAGGGTGAACAGATCCAGGCCGTCACGCTCAGCAACCTCGCCCAAACCAATGCGGGCACCGGTGTTGAAACGCAGGCAGGACTCCACCAGAGCAGCCACCAGACCACCGGAGGAAACATCGTGAGCGGCATCAATCATGCCGTCGCGGCTCATGTTCACCAGCATATCGCCCAGCTGCTTCTCAGCTGCCAGATCAACCTTCGGAGGCAGACCGCCCAGGTGACCCTTGAAACGAGCCCACTCGGAGCCATCCAGCTCATCAGCGGTAGTACCCAGCAAGTAAATAGCCTGACCGTCATGCTCGGGAGCCCAACCGGAGGGGGTACGACGAGTAACATCGTCCATAACACCCATCATCGCAACTACGGGGGTCGGGTTAATAGCCTTGCCACCGGTCTGGTTGTACAGGGAGACGTTACCGCCGGTCACCGGAACACCCAGCTCCATGCAGCCATCCGCCAGGCCGCGAACAGCCTCAGCAAACTGCCACATAACATCCGGGTCCTCGGGGGAACCGAAGTTCAGGCAGTCAGACACAGCCACCGGACGAGCACCAACGGTTGCCACGTTACGGTACGCCTCAGCCAGGGAGGCACGGGCACCCTCGTAGGGATCCAGGTAGGTGAAGCGAGCGTTAGCGTCGGTTGCCAGAGCAACACCCAGGTTGGTGTCCTCATCCACGCGAACCACACCGGAATCGTCCGGCATGGACAGGGCAGTATTACCCTGAACATAGCGGTCGTACTGGTTGGTAATCCAGGACTTGGAGCACATATTCGGGGACGCCATGAATGCCTTAATAGCCTCACCCAGCTCAGCGCCGCGCGGACGGGAATCATCAGCTGCGCTACCGCTAAAGTGGTTAGCCTGCAGCTCATCCTGCCAAGAGGGGCGAGCGTAGGGGCGCTCATAGGTCGGGCCGTCGTGAGCTACGGTCTTGGGATCAACATCCACAATGACCTCGCCATCCCACTCAATGACCAGGCGACCGGTATCGGTCACCTCGCCCAGGAAGGAGTACTCAACGCCCCACTTATTCATGATCTCTTCAAAACGAGCTACGTTCTCGGGAGCCACAACAGCCATCATGCGCTCCTGAGACTCGGACATGAGAATCTCGCCCGGGGTCAGGGTAGGATCGCGCAGCAGAACCTTGGTCAGATCAACGTGCATACCGCCGTCACCGTTGGACGCCAGCTCGCTGGTAGCGCAGGAAATACCCGCAGCACCCAGGTCCTGAATACCCTCAACCACGGAGCCCTTGAACAGCTCCAGGCAGCACTCAATCAGAACCTTCTCAGCGAAGGGGTCGCCCACCTGAACAGCAGGACGCTTGGAAGGCTTGGTGTCATCGAAAGACTCGGAAGCCAACACGGATGCACCACCAATGCCGTCGCCACCGGTGCGAGCACCGAAGAGCACAACCTTATTGCCCACGCCCGAAGCGTTTGCCAGGCGGATATCCTCGTGGCGCATAATGCCCACAGCCAGAGCGTTAACCAGCGGGTTAGCCTGGTAGCAGGAATCGAACTCAACCTCGCCACCCACATTGGGCAGACCCAGGGAGTTACCGTAGCCACCGATACCGGCAACCACGCCGCCAATGACACGAGCAGTGTCCGGGTGATCAATCGCGCCAAAACGCAGCGGATCCATCACAGCAATCGGGCGTGCACCCATGGAAATAATGTCACGCACAATACCGCCAACACCGGTAGCTGCACCCTGGTAGGGCTCAACATAGGAGGGGTGGTTGTGGGACTCAATCTTGAAGGTAACAGCCCAGCCGTCACCAATATTGGTCACACCGGCGTTCTCACCGATACCGACCATCAGGTCCTTCTTCATCTCATCGGTCACCTTCTGGCCGAACTGCTTCAGATGAACCTTAGAAGACTTGTAGGAGCAGTGCTCGGACCACATGACCGAGTACATTGCCAGCTCCGCAGCGGTAGGACGACGACCCAGGATCTTCTTAATATCCTCGAACTCGTTCTCCTTCAGACCGAGCTCAGCCCAGGGCAGCTCGGTCTCAGGGGTCTGCGCCGCATGTTCAACAGTATCGAGATTAAACTGCTTCTCGCTCATAACAATAATCCTTATAGAAACTAGCGGGCGTTAACCAGGGAAGAGAGTACGGAGGTGAATACACCCAGACCGTCAGCGCCACCGCGCAGGGGAACATCGCCGAAACCGGAGGAGGAAGGACCGAAGCCCGGCTCCACAGCGTGCTCGGGGTGAGGCATCAGACCCACAACATTGCCGCGAGCGTTGGTCACGCCGGCAATATCATTGCGGGAGCCATTGGGGTTGTAGCCCACGTAGCGGAATGCCACACGGTTCTCAGCTTCCAGCTCGTCCAGGGTGCGCTGATCGCACACGTACTGGCCGTCCTGGTTCTTCAGAGGAACCACAATTTCCTGGCCCAGCTCGTAGCCGCTGGTGAAAGCAGTGGTGTTATTGTCAATGCGCAGAATCTGGTCACGGCAAATGAACTTGCGGTGATCGTTCTTAATCATGGAACCGGGCAGCAGGTGCGCCTCGGTCAGAATCTGGAAGCCATTGCAAATACCCAGAACCGGCAGGGGAGAAGAACCCGAGGTGCCGGAAGCATTTGCTGCTGCCACCACGCTGGTCATTACCGGCGCCTTAGCGGCAATAGCACCCGCGCGCAGGTAGTCACCGTAGGAGAAACCACCGGGGATAATCACAGCGTCTACATTGTGCAGGTTGGAATCGTCGTGCCAAAGCTCAACGACGGTACCGCCAGCCAGGCGAACTGCACGAGCCGCATCGCGGTCGTCCAGGGTGCCGGGGAAGGTCACCACGCCAACGCGGATATCGGAAAAATCGGGGCCAGCCGGGGCGCTAAAATCGCCCACCAGAGGCACCTCGTGTGCTGCGAGAGACTCTGCCATTGCTTAGTCCTCCAGTACAGATACGTTTACAACGTCTTCAATGACGGGGTTGGAGAGCAGCTCCTCAGCTGCCTTGCGAGCAGCCGCCAGGTGAGCTTCGGTCACCTCGCCCTCAACGGTCAGTTCAAAACGCTTGCCCTGGCGAACGCCTGCGAAATCATTCAAACCAATGCGCGGAAGTTCGTGGGCGATTGCCTTACCCTGGGGATCCAGGATTTCGGGCTTGAGCATAACGTCAACAACAATACGGGCCATGTGTGGGCACTCCTAAAGGTGCGAGAGTTCTGTATGAGCCGTTATTAATGGTACCTCACACCCCGCGACCATGCCCCCTAGATAGCCCGGCGAACAGCGTGCAATTTTTCACTTGAAGGGTGGGGTGAGATGCCTGTATCTGCGCTAGGTGCAAAAACACATAGATACACCTATTCTCTCATAGAAGTTGCCAAATAGATGCATTTACTCTCTCCAAGTATAGGAATGATTTTTACTTGAGTAAATATATGTTGAGAGCCACTTATATGTTAGGGTTGAAGTAACCATATATGATATGGGTGTTAGATATCTAGCCGAGACTGCTAGATATAACGTAATAAGAGGTATCGGCAAAGACAAGCCGGCACTCTACGATACATGAGGAGAAACAATGAACTTCGTAAAGAAGGGATGCGCTCTGAGTATCACTCTGGGTATGTGTCTTTCATTCTCGGTACTGCCTGTACATGGAGCTGAATACTCTGAACATGACGCACATGTAGTTAGCGTTTCTGCGGCTACTGTGGAGACCTTGACCTCAGAGAGTATTTCGCCTGCACGTCTGAGCCCTGCTGAATGGCAGGAAATGGCCTATCGTGCTTATGAAGCTGGAGAATATCAGGATTTTGCAGAAATTTTGTATATCTCCCAGACGTATAATTCCAAGCCTACTGGGAAAGTGGAGGTGCAAAATATATGGGCTAAGCTGGCACGAAAAGGTGCAATATACATCCTTCGCTATGGACAGCACCGTCTTCCTGCCTCCATCCGGCCATGGGCTACTAAGATTGCTGATTTCTTGGAGGGTGTGGATAATCTGGGGCACCACGTGATTACTTTGGGGCTAATGCAGGCTGGAATGCCCTATGAGGTGGCAGTTGGTGCTGCAGACTGGATAGCCATTGTGCTTCCCTAGGCATAGAGCGCCCGTGAGCAGCATATAGATTATGGTTGGGTGATTCGGCTATGTTGAACGCAGTCTACTTCCTTACAAGCGCGTATGTATTGGTTAAGGTGTGTAGGAAACTGCAGCTGTTGTATATGAAGAAAAAAGAGAATATCTACCTTAAATTTTTGGGTGACGTTATATCTATCTTCATATCTGCTGAGGTTTTTCTGGGTATAAGCGACTGGGACTCTTTATGTTGTGCTCTCATTATCACAACACTTACTTGGTCGATCCTCAGGGTATACAGGGATCGTCTGAGCGGACGAGAAACATAGCATAATATGTGGATGTGGTAGCATACATAATTCCGTATGTTACCGCTTCGACATGTGTACTGATTATGCGGCGCGTATCAAATTAACTTGAGATAGAAGGCGGCGGCGCAGATCCACCGAACGCTGCGCAAAGGCCCGCTGATAGCGCACATACTCAGCCTTACCCTCGGGAGTTTCCACCGGAATCGGCTCATAACCCCAATCGGCAATATCATAGGGAGCCGCACGCATATCTAACTCACGGCACTCCCACGCCAACTCAAAAGAATCCAGAAGAAGCTGCGAATCAACCAGCGGCAGCAGCTTATACGCCCACTTATACACATCCATATTCGCGTGCAAACATGCCGGCTGCTCCATAGTTCGCTGCAACTCGCGGGTAGGCTGCAATTCATTCAGAGGAGCAGCCTGAGGCATAAAGAACCGAAACGCATCAAAATGCGAACAGCGAATACGATTCGACTCCACCACTTTATCTGTACCCTCAGCTCCCAAGCGCAGAGGCAAACGAGAATGGCGAATAGAATTCTCCTCAGATTTATAAGCCATAGCCCACTCATGCATACCAAAGCAGCCAAAATAGCCCTTCTGAGACGCCGTATTGCCCAGAATTTGCAGGGTGAAATCTAAAGCGGTGGAGCGGCGCTCTACAAAGTCCTCAACGTCTACGGTTGCGGCTAAGCCGTTATCCACCTGATAGCGTGCGGTTTCAGAATCAACACCGGCAGCTTCTAACTCATTGAGGGTAGCGGCACGATAAAACTTACGCTCCAGATACTCGGGAGCATCCCCCAAAATAAAGCCTGCGCCCGGATGCCAGCGCTTAAACTGACCCGGCTTGAGAGTGTAGTAATCAAAGAGGAAATCCTCCACCGGATGCGCCTGCCCCGCGGCACGACGCTCAAGATGAGGATCAACATAGCGGGAAACCATCTGCTCATGAGCCTGCGCTTGAGCGCGCCAAAGGGAAGCCGGGAGGAAAACTAAAGACATACTTCTATTGTATCCGCGCCCCCGGTGAACTGTATGGGGTCTGAGCCCAGCCCCAATAACGGGCAGAAACTATACAAGCGGGGCAGATACCCGAAAGTATCTACCCCGCCTGAAATCACAAGCCTAGACGGCAAAGATTAGCGTCCGGTACCACCGTAGACGGTAGCCTCGCCCTCAACATCCAGACCGAAAGCCGCGTGCACAGCGCGCACAGCATCGTCCAGCTTGTCGATATCGGTAATCACCGAAATGCGAATCTCGGAGGTGGAGATCATCTCAACGTTCACGCCCGCACGGCTCAGAGCGTCAAAGAAGGCGAAGGACACGCCGGAACCCGAGCGCATACCCGCACCCACCAGGGAGAGCTTGCCAACCTTCTCGTTGTAAATAACCTCGGAGAAGCCCAGTTCCTCGCGCTTAGCCTCCAGGGCGTCCAGAGCCTGCTGACCCTGAGCCTGATCCAAAGTCATGGAAATATCGGTTACGCCCGGGCGGTCGGTGGGAACGTTCTGAACGATCATATCCAGGTTAATATCAGCCTGGGACAGAGCACCGAATACAGCGGCAGCGCTACCGGGAACATCCGGCACGCCCACAACGGTAATCTTTGCCTGGCTGCGGTCGTGTGCAACACCAGAAATCAGCGGCTGTTCCAAAGGAATCTCCTTCATATTCACGGGGGTCAGCTCATCAGAGCTGGTAGGAATCACCAACGTACCCTCCAAACCGGAGAAGGAGGAACGCACATGAAGCTTCAAATTAAAACGACGAGCGTACTCAACGCTGCGCAGGTGCAGAATCTTCGCACCATTAGCTGCCAGTTCCAGCATCTCTTCGCTGGTCACGGTATCCAGCTTATGAGCGGTGGAGACCACACGCGGGTCGGCGGTAAACACACCGTCAACATCGGAGTAAATCTCGCAGACATCAGCGTTCAGAGCTGCTGCCAGTGCCACAGCGGTAGTATCGGAACCGCCACGACCCAGAGTGGTAATGTCGCCAGTCTCGCGGTTAATACCCTGGAAGCCCGCAACAATAGCGATATTGCCCTCGGTAATGGATTCCTTAATGCGGTCCGGGTTGACCTCAACCAGGCGTGCAGCGCCGTGCACACCGTCGGTAATCATACCCGCCTGGGAACCGGTGAAGGACTGAGCCTTAGCGCCCAGCTCATGAATAGCCATCGCCAAAATAGCCATAGAAATACGCTCGCCGGCAGTCAGCAGCATATCCAGCTCACGGCCGGGGTAAATGGTGCTGGTAACCTCGCCAGCAAGATCGAGCAGCTCATCGGTGGTGTCACCCATAGCGGATACAACAACCACCACATCATTGCCCGCGTTCTTCGTGTCCACAATGCGGCGTGCAACGCGCTTAACGCCCTCGGCGTCAGCAACAGAAGAACCGCCAAACTTTTGGACGATCAGGCTCATCGGAAAACTCCTGGTCGGTGTGAATGTAGCATGTTGAATGATTTTCAACGCACTATCTATAGTATCGCTCTCACGGGGCACAGTATAACCAAAATGCCACTAATGGACGTGAAAAACTACACTCGCACCCTCGCAGAGAGCCGCCATCACGCCAGAAACCGGAGCCACCCACAGCTGCGGGGCAAAAATATTCAAAGAAACCAACACCAGCACATGGACAGAATAATCTACCGTGCACTACTCCCAGGGATTGACATACGCCGACTCCGGGCGAGGAGGCACATGCGGCTTGGGCGTGCGCAGCGGCTCCTGAGCCAGCTGCTGCAGGCGCTGATCATAATCGGCAATGCGGGCCGCCGGGGCGGTCTCCACGGGAATCTGCTCTTCTGTTTCAGTTTCTGCGCCGGTTTCGGCGGGGTCGACAGGAGTGGTCACCGCGCTATCTTCCAGCACCTGCTCAATGAGCGCAACATCCAGAGAAGACTGCTGCTCAGGGCTAGAAATCGCGCCTTCAGAGCCTAGGTTTTCAGAAGCACTGGCAGAAGAATCAAGCTCATCAAACATACTGCCCGACCAGCGCTTCTTAGGCTCAGCGGGAGCCTGAGCAGCATTCTCTGCTTCTTCGCGCTCGCGCTGCGCCTGCTCGCGGAAATCCTGCTCGGCGGTATTGGCCTGCGGCACACCCTCGCTAATAATACGGCGACCTTCCAGGGCGCGACCCAAAGTAATCTCATCGGCATACTCCAAATCGCCACCCACCGGCAGACCCGAGGCAAGACGAGAGAGACGAATACCCAGGGGCACCAGCATGCGCGAAAGATAGGTTGCGGTAGCCTCACCCTCAAGGTTCGGGTCCATTGCCAAAATCAGCTCGGTAATACGCTCATCGGATAGGCGCGTGAGCAGCTCGCGAATACGCAGTTGCTCCGGACCCATACCCGCCAGCGGATTAATCGCACCGCCGAGCACATGGTAGCGACCGGCAAAGGAACGAGTGCGCTCAATGGCCACCACGTCCTTGGGCTCCTCCACCACACAAATCACGCTCGGATCGCGGGATTCATCGCGGCAAATCGCGCATAGATCCGTCTCGGAGACATTGCCACACTCGCGGCAGAAACTCACGCTAGTCTTTACCCGGGAGATCGCGTCGGTCAGGCGCTGCATTTCCTCAGCCTCGGCATTGAGCATATAAAAAGCGATACGCTGCGCCGACTTCGGGCCCACGCCCGGCAAACGGCCCAGTTCATCAATGAGAGCCTGAACAGCACCTTCGTACACAGCGTTTCTCTTTCTTCTCGGGACGCCGCCAAAAGAACGGCATGTACAAGAATACCCCCTCGACCGACAGGTTAAGGGGGTATTCGCTAGCAGGGCACAGTGTGAGCTGTGACCGTAGGTTATGAGCTTATTGGCTCAGGGGGCGCTCTTCAATCACCGTGGCACCAAAGACCTTTTCCAGGGCCTTGAGGCCAAAGACCGCGGTATTTTCTAGGCGTTCATCGTCCTCGGAGATATATTCTTCCTCGTTCGCTGCCGTGCTGGAGGCGGGCTGAGCCGGTGCTTCCGGTGCGCTCTCTTCGGGGGCAGCGGGCTCAGGCTGCGTGGGGTCAGCCTGAACAGGTGCCGAGCCGGGTGCCAGAGGCGCTGTGGGATTCAGCGGAGCTGCCGGATTGAGCGGGGCAGCCGGGTTCAGAGGTGCCGCAGGATGAGGTTCAGCTACTGGGGGCTGATGCGCCGGAGCCGGTTCAGCAGGTGCTGCTTCTAGCGGGACACTCTGAACGGGAGTCGATGCTGCGAAGGAATCGCGCTCACCGTAGGGAGAAGGCTCCACAGGTTCGGGATAGTCCGCGGGCTCGGGGGCTACAGGCGGCTGCTCAGTAGGCGCGGGCTGGAGCGCTGCGGGTGCAGGCTGAACGGGCGCCGATTGAACGGGCGCTGCCGGTGCAGGCGTAGCCTGGGCAGGCTCGGAGGGTGCATCCTGAGGAATAGAAGCCACCTGCCAAGCACCTAGCGGCTCACTGGGTGCAGGCTCAGAGCTCATGGGCTGACCGTGACGCTGCCACGCCTCTTCACCGCCACGCGGACCCTGAGCAATGGGCGCCACCTGTGCCGGTGCAGACTGTGTCGCGCCAAGAGCAACCAGCGGCTCACGCAGACCCGTACCGGGCTCGGCAATTTCCGCACGCACCGCCATCTGAGTATTCAAAAGGGTGCTGACATGGGAAGATAGCTCAGGTACCAGGGGCTTGACCGCCTGAAGGACCGGAATCTCAGCACGCACAAAAAGCTGCGCACCATCAATACGCACCGGCTGCAAAAAACCCAGAGCCGGGTGCTGCTGGCTCATACGACCCAGCACCTGAGCCCAGGAGGACTGAACCAGGTCCAGAGGATTCTGTGCGGGCTGAGCTTGAAGGGGCTGTGAGGGGACAGGCTGTACCTGTGCGGGTGCCGGAGCGGGCTGTGCCTCCTGTGCTCCCAACGGAGGATTACCCGGATTCTGGGCGGGCGCGCCCAGGGGAGGCGCGCTCAGGGGAGCTACCTGCGGTACCTGTGCGCTATTAGCCTGTGCCAGGGGCGCCTGAGAGAGCGGCGGAGCATTTAGAGGCTCCGGAGCCTGAATAGCGGGAGCACTCTGCGCGGGGGCGGCAGCTCGAGTATTCTGAGCCGTCGTATTCTGTGCGGTGGGAGCACTGCTAGAAGCCGCGGGCAGACCGCGCGCAATACGCGCCTCCAGGGCATCCAAACGAGCGGACAGCGCCGCGCTATCGCTACCTGCGGGTAGCAGCAGACGAGCCGCCAACAGCTCCAACTGAAGCTGCGGGTTCGAAGCGCCACTCATAGTATTCAGAGCGGTATTTACCGTCTCAGCGGCAGCATTGAGAGAAGCGGCACTTAGCGCACTTGCCTGCTCCTTCAAACGTTCCAGCTGATCTGCCGGAACACCCTGCAAAATACTGCCGGCTTCCTCAGGAACAGCCTGAACCACCAGTAGATCACGCAGGCGCTCCAGCAGATCCTCCACAAAACGGCGGGGATCTTGGCCGGTTGCCACAATGCGAGCCACCGCACCAAAGAGAGCGGAAGCATCCGCACCACCAATAGCGGTCACCACCTCATCCAGCAGCTGAGCGTGGGTATAACCCAGCAGAGCCACCGCACGGTCATAGCTCACGCCGGATTCGGTAGACGCGCCGGAAATGAGCTGATCGAGAATAGAGAGTGAATCGCGGACCGAACCGCCACCGGCACGCACCACCAGCTGCAGCACGCCGGGCTCCACACTGACATGCTCTTCATCGCAGAGCTGCTGTAGATAGGGCAGTAGAACCTCTGGCGGAACCAGGCGGAAGGGGTAGTGGTGGGTGCGGGAACGAATCGTGCCCAGCACCTTATTGGGCTCGGTGGTCGCAAAAATAAACTTAATATGCTCCGGCGGCTCTTCCACAATCTTCAGCAGCGCATTAAAGCCCTCGCGGGTGACCATATGCGCTTCGTCAATAATGAAGATTTTGTAGCGGTCACGCACCGGCGCCAGGGTCGCCCTCTCGCGCAGATCGCGTGCATGATCCACACCGCCGTGGCTGGCGGCATCCATTTCAATAACGTCCAGGGAGCCGGTGCCATCGCGGGAGAGTTCGCGGCAGGAATCGCATTCGCCGCAGGGGGTGGGGGTCGGGCCCTGAGCGCAGTTGAGGCAACGCGCCAGGATACGCGCGGAGGTGGTTTTACCGCATCCGCGCGGGCCGGAGAAAAGATAAGCGTGGTTAACGCGGTCATTGGCGAGGGCGGTCATGAGCGGTTCGGTGACCTGTTCCTGACCGATAACCTGCGCGAAGGTTTCGGGGCGGTATCGACGGTAGAGTGCGTAGCTCACGGGAATCCTTTGCGCTGGGGGGACTGGTACTTCTCATTTTAGGGGAGAGGCGCGCCTAAAGCGCTATGCGCCGCTCATATTCGACTCTGATGAGGGCATAGAAAAACCCCTTACGCACCCGTCATAGCTCGAATACCCTTGCTACCTTCCGGTCCTGGGGGAGTTTTCCAAGATAACGCCACGTAAGAGGCTCTTCTACTATACCCGATGAGCGGCTAAAAAGCGAGATCGAAGGTATGAGTGTTCCAAAAAGCTCCCCTGGTGGGCTTAATGGAGAGCAATTCGGATACTTTGAGGGATATTTAAGTGTTCCCTACCACTTTTATCCCTTTTGGCTTGCACATGCCAAAAAAGCCCGGTATAGTTTTATCCGTTCGCTTTTATAGCAACGAGGAGAATTCGCCTAGCGGCCTATGGCGCACGCCTGGAACGCGTGTTGGGTTAACAGCCCTCGGGGGTTCAAATCCCCCATTCTCCGCCACGAAGCCCGGTAGCATAAGCTACCGGGCTTTTTTATATCTCACTGACCCAAACTCCCGCCCGCATACCGGGTACCCAGGTAGAATAAAGAACTATGATTTTCAAACGAGTCGGCACAACCCGCCCCTACCCCGAACATGGCATTACCCACGCCGACTGGGGTAAAATTCCGCCGCAGCAGGTGCGCCTGGACTCGATGATCACCACCCAGAAAATGCTGGATCTTGAGACTCTGCTTGCCGAAGACTCCACCTTTTACGGTGATCTTTTCCCGCACGTGGTCAAATGGCGTAATGAACTCTACCTGGAGGATGGCGTGCACCGCGCGTTGCGTAACGCCCTGCACCGCCGTGCCGTCATGTATGCGCGCGTGCTTGATCTGGACACTCTCGATCCGGCACTGCTGGGTGCGTCGGCTCAGAGCTCCTCGTCCAATTTGCCGAACACCAAGCCCACTCCGCGCGTATCTTAAGGCTCGATGTCGTACGGGGAGTCTGAGGCGCCCATAGATATAGATAAAGCGCGGGAAGCAGTCATGAACTGCTTCCCGCGCTTTTTATATGTAGGTATAAAATTGTGCCCCGCTATATCACCCCGGTGGGTAGGGGAGTTAAGCTACCTGAACCGCGGTGGGGGAAGATTCGGTAGATGCCTGCTCCTCAGAGAGCTGAACCGGCACGCCCTCGGCATCAAAACGAGCACCCAAGCCCATCTGAATAAAGCGAATCGTGCTCAAAATCTGGCGTTCGCGAGTCTCCTCATCCGGTGCGTCTTCAGTGCGACCGGCGCTAGAAGAGAGGGAACCATGAATGAGCATAGCCAGCTCGCGAATATCGGCGCGCGGAATATAGCGCTGCTCAATCGCCTCGGAGAGAATACCGGCCAGTACCATCTGCAGCTCGCGCACATGCTTACCCAGCTTGGCGTAGCTCTCGGGCGAAAGCATGGAGCGCATTGCCGGACCCGGGGGCAGGTGGCGGCGCGAAAGATCCTCAATCTGCAGGCGAATATAGATAGCCAGCTGGTCGATCGGGTTAGTCACGCCCTCCAGGGAGGAGTTGAGCTCGTTCAAAAAGCGTTCGGTCTCATCCAGGGCGTAGGCGACCAGCAGCTCGCCCATATCGGCGAAGTAGTTGTAGACCGCGGTACGACCAATGCCGGCATTTTTTGCCACATCGGTCATGGTTAGTCCCGGCAAGCCCTGAGCGTAGAGCAGGGCGCCGAAGGAGTCGAGAATTGCGCGCTTGGTGTTTTCACGCTGCGCGGCATTGGAAGAAGCACTAATACGGGGCATACTGACACTTTACATGAAAATGTCAATAAGTTACTACTCTGTGTGTCCTAAGTAGCCCAAAAATTTATGTATTTTCCCAAGTCACCGCCATAAAACACTGTACATGTCATATATTGGCACCCACGACCGTTTATAGGCGGAGCCGCTGAGCCCTGCCGGTGCGCTACACTAAATAATGCTCGGGTGGCAGACGGGCGATTCAAGAACACGAACAAACACATCAAGGGTGAACTATGTCCTCTGTATCTACTGAATCTCAAACCACCGCGGGCACCCCGTGGAGCAAGCGCCGCAGCTACTTCGATCTGCTGCTGGCAGCATCCTGCGTGATTCTAATTATCTCCAATATTGCCGCAACCAAGGGTGTCGCCTTTGGTCCGCTGCCCTTTAGCATTCCCTTCATCATGCCCGATGGCGTGATTATTACCGACGGTGGCTTCTTCCTCTACCCCCTGGCATATGTGCTCGGTGACGTGCTCTCGGAAGTCTACGGCTTCAAGCGCGCACGCCGCGCAATTGTTGCATCCTTCGTGGCAACCGCCTTCGCCGTGCTCTGCTTTGTGATTACCCTGAACCTGCCCGCCGCGGACTTCTACACCAATCAGGAGGCATTCGCTACGGTTCTGGGCCCGGTCTGGCAGATTTTTGCCGGCTCCCTGCTAGGTTATTTGACCGGTCAGACCCTGAACGCCTGGGTGATGGTCGCCATGAAGAAGGCAACCGGCGGCAAGCACCTGTGGAGCCGTATGATTGGTTCCACCCTGGTCGGTGAGCTGGTGGACACCCTGATCTTCTGCACCATTGCTGCTCCCGTGTTGGGTATTAGCGATATTGAAACCTTTATCAGCTATGTGCTGCTGGGCTATGTGTACAAGTGCCTGGTGGAAATTCTGCTCATGCCCATTAGCTACCCGGTTATTGGCTGGTTCAAGAAGCACGAAGCCGAATACGTGGGCTAAAGACTAGGGGAGTGCGGCTATCTCCGATATATGCTGCACACCGTATAAAACTTGATAAGAGCGCCGAACTGCTGGATAGTTAAGAGCATTGCTTAATGACTATGGGCATTCGGCGCTTTATCATACCCGGTAGAGCGCGAGCGCCGTATAGGGTATATAGCTTGAGAAACACACAATGCACAGAGTGAAAGTAACCTGATGAGCACACCGCAGAACGCTGAGCATCGCGAGCTCAAACGCTCCCTGAGCCACGGCCAGATGACCATGATCGCTATGGGTCTGGCGCTGGGCACCGGCCTATTCCTCGGCTCGGGTGCCGCCATTGGCATTGCCGGCCCGGGCGTGATTATCTCCTACGCCATTGGCTCCCTGATTGCCGCGATTATTGTCGCCTGCGCGGGCGAAATGGCAATCCGCCACCCCGTGCCCGGCGGCTTCGGCACGATCTCCACCCGTTATCTGAGCCCCTACGCCGGATACCTCGGCCGCTGGGCATATTGGGCTGCTACCGTACCCCTGGCGGGTGCCGAGCTGATTGCCGTGGGCGAGTACATGGGCTACTGGTACCCCAATGTTGACCTGTGGGTCTGGGCGGTTATTTTCGGCATCATGATCGTTATGCTCAATATTATTAGCGTGCGTTCCTTTGGCTCGACCGAAACCATTCTTTCCGCCATTAAGGTCGGCGCTGTGCTGCTCTTTATTATTATTGGCGGTATTTTCGTCATCTTCGGTCTGCCCGGTCAGGCACCGCACGGCGTGGAGTATTTGACCAGTGATGGCGGTTTCCTGCCCAATGGCCTCTCTTCCATTTGGGTGTCTATGGCTGTGGTCATGTTCTCCTTCGGCGGTATTGAGATGATTTCCCTTTCCGCTGCGGAGGCAAAGGATCCGGATCGTTCGGTCTCCACCAGCGTTAAGGGCATGATTGTACGCCTTTCCAGCTTCTATGTGCTTTCCATGCTGGTGATCCTGTGCCTGGTGCCCTGGCGTCAGGCTGCGGAGTCCGGCAAGGCTCTGACCGCATCCCCCTTTGTGACGGTCTTTAGCCAGGTGGGCATCCCCGGTGCTGCCGGCGTTATTAACTTCGTGGTCTTTATCGCCGCACTCTCGGGTGCGAATGCTGCGCTGTACGCGGCAACCCGCCTGCTGCACGCCCTGGCTCAGGACGGCATGGCACCTCGTGTCCTGGCAAAGACCAGCAAGAGTGGCGTGCCCGTGGGTGCGCTGACCGTCTCCAGCGTGGGCGTTGTGGTGGCTATTGTGCTGGCACTGGGTGGTCTGAAGAATATCTTCGCCCTCTTTATGGGTCTGGTAACCCTGTCCATTCTGATTGTGTGGGTCATGATTCTGCTGACCTATCTGAGCTTTAAGAAGGCTCACCCGGTCGCCGATGGTTTCCAGGTGCTCGGTGGCCGCGTGACCGCTTGTATTGCTCTGGCGGGTGTGCTGGCAACCTTTGCCGCAATGTTCGTGGTGGACGATACCACCCTGAACTCTGTGCTCTTCGGCTTGGGCTTCTTCGCGCTCATTACCCTTGCCTATTTTGTGGTGGCTAAGCGCAATGGCGGTTTTAAGGCTGCCGATCTGGAGGCGCTGGCACAGCAGGAAGAAGACATCAAGGCTTAGTCTTTGTGCAGCTTGCAGCAGCTGAATGGAACGGCGGCACGCACTTGGTGCCGCCGTTTCGTACATCAGATTCTATGTGCACGTACTATTCACTCTTAAACCAATATTCACGAAAGAAAATCATGTCCTCTACGGATACTCCCTTGGGAGAAACTAACCAGAACGAGCTCAAACGCTCCCTAAGCCACGGCCAGATGACCATGATTGCCCTCGGTCTGGCTCTGGGCACAGGCCTATTCCTCGGCTCAGGCGCCGCCATTGGTATTGCGGGCCCCGCGGTGCTCATTAGCTATGCCTTCGGCTCGCTGGTAGCGGCAATTATTGCAGCCTGCGCGGGCGAAATGGCAATCCGCTACCCCGTACCGGGCGGTTTTGGCACCATCGCCACCCGCTATCTGAGCCCCTACGCCGGATACCTGAGCCGCTGGGCGTACTGGATTACCACAGTGCCCCTGACCGGTGCTGAAATCATTGCGACCAGCCACTATATGGGGTACTGGTACCCGCAGGTGGATCTGTGGGTGTGGGCGCTGATGTTCGGCACGATGATTGTCATGCTCAATATTATTAGCGTGCGTTCCTTTGGCTCCACCGAAACCGTGCTCTCGGCTATTAAAGTTGGTGCGGTGCTCTGCTTTATTGTGGTGGGCGCTATTTTCGTTATCTTCGGTATGCCCGGCCAGCAGGCCCACGGTCTGGAGTACCTGAGCAGTGACGGCGGCTTTATGCCCAATGGTCTCTCCTCTCTCTGGCTTTCCCTTGCGGTGGTCATGTTCTCCTTTGGCGGCGTGGAGCTGATTTCCATCTCTGCCGCCGAGGCGAAGGACCCGGCGCGTTCGGTCTCTTCCAGCGTGAAGGCAATGATTTGGCGTCTGAGCTCCTTCTACGTGCTGTCTATGCTGATTATTCTGTGCTTGATGCCCTGGCGTAGCGCCGCGGAGGCAGGTAAAGATTTGACCGCCTCCCCCTTTGTTATGGTCTTTAGCCAGGCGGGTATTCCGGCGGCTGCGGGCATTATTAATTTCGTGGTGCTAATTGCGGCGTTTTCCGGTGGTAATGCGGCGCTGTACGCGGCAACCCGTCAGCTGCACGCCCTGGCTCAGGATTCTATGGCTCCGCGTGTGCTCGCCAAGACAAGCAAAACGGGTGTTCCGGTTGGTGCTTTGGCTGTGTCTACCCTGGGCGCTGTGATCGCCCTGCTCATGGCGCTGCTGGGTCTGGATAATATTTTCCGCCTCTTTATGGGTCTGGTGACCTTCGCTATGCTGCTGGTCTGGGCAATGATCCTCATAACCTACCTGCGCGTGAAAAAAGCCCACCCGCGCGGTGTCGGCTTCCAGGTCTTCGGCGGCAGAATTACCGCCTGGATTGGCCTGGTTGGTATTGCGGCAACCTTTAGCGCCCTCTTTGTGGTCGATGAAACCACCCTGACTTCGGTCAGCGTGGGCCTTGCGGTGGTGCTGATTATTAGCTTGGCGTACCGTGTGCTCGCATCTCGCCGCGGCGGTTTTGAACCGGCAGATTTGGAGGCGCTCTCGGGCAGAAAGGGCACAGGGCGCGAGGACTAAAGCGCGCGCCGCTCCGAGCACCTTCATGGGCTTAGGCTCCGCGTGCATCCTGCACCCAAAGGTGCGGGCGCATAAGCGGCCACAGATATGTTAGGGTGTACCCGTACAGGGTGTAATCTCACCCTCTCTGAAAGGGAGATAATGGCTAAAAATACTGGTGGGCAGACCGAGCTCAAGCGCTCGCTCTCTCACGGCCAGATGAATATGATTGTGCTTGGCTCGGCGCTGGGTACCGGTCTTTTCCTGGGCTCGGGCGATGCGATTGCTCTGGCGGGCCCGGCGGTTATTCTGACCTACGCGATTGGTTCGGCGCTGGCGGCTGTCATTGCCGGTGCGACCGGTGAAATGGCGATTCGCTACCCGGTGCGCGGTGGTTTCGGTACGATTGCTACCCGCTACCTGGGTCCCTACGCGGGCTTTTTGACCCGCTGGGCTTATTGGACGGCGACCGTGCTGATTGCCGGTATTGAACTGGTGGCTGTGTCCAGTTATTTGAGCTATTGGTTCCCGGGTCTACCCCTGTGGGTGCCTATTGCTGTCTTTGGTGCCGCGATTATTGCGCTGAATCTCTCCAGTGTGAAGTCTTTTGGTGTGCTGGAGTTTTTCCTCTCCTCCATTAAGGTCTTTGCGATTCTGCTCTTTATGCTGGTGGGTCTATGCCTGATTTTCTTTGGTCTGCCCGGTCACGCCGCGGTGGGTATGAGCAATTTGACCGATCACGGCGGCTTTATGCCCAATGGTTTTGAGGGCGTGTGGCTGGCTCTTGCCGTGGTGATGTTCTCCTTTGGCGGTATTGAGATGCTCTCCATTTCCGCCGCGGAGGCAAAGGACCCGGCTCGTTCGGTACGTTCGAGTACCAAGGCAATGATGGTTCGCCTGGCGACCTTCTACGTGATTTCTCTCTTTATTGTCATGTCTCTGATTCCCTGGCAGCAGGCTACCGAGTTGGGCGGCAGTGTGGAGACTTCTCCCTTTGTGCTGGTCTTCCAGCAGCTCAATATTAGCGGTGCTGCCCATGTGGTGAACTTCGTGGTGCTGGTGGCTGCTTTGTCCAGCGCGAATGCGAACCTCTACGCAGGTACCCGCCTAATGCATTCTTTGGCGGTGGACGGCATGGCTCCTCGCGCCTTTGCCCGCGTGAATTCTCGCGGTGTTCCCGCTGCGGCTCTGTGGATTTCCACTCCGGGTATTGTGCTGGCGATTATTTTGCGCGTGGGTTACCCCAAGTCAGCATTTATGTGGATGCTGGGTCTGATTATGGTGTGCGCTCTGATCGTATGGGTGCTGATTCTTTTCGCCTATGTCGCATACCGTCGTGTTGAGGGTCCTTCGAGGTCCTTTAATCTCTGGGGTGGTCGCCTGACTGCCGGTGTGGCTATTTTGGTGTTCTTTGCGGTGTGGGTTGCTCTCTTCCGTACTCCCATTAGCCAGTTTGCGGCGATTGCCGGCGTGGCGTATTTTGTGGTGCTGACCGTGGTGTATTTCGCGGTGGTCAAGAGTACTCTGCGCGTGGACGAGGAGGCTTTTGCCGAGGCGCAGCGTGCCCTGGATGCTGAGCGCTAAGCACTGATCCTAAGGCTAACCCGCCGCTTGCCCTGTGTGCAGGCGGCGGGTTTTTCTATTCGGTGGGGAATAATCAGAGAAAAATTATGTGGTTTTATGTTGGAGCATGTGGGATTTTTGTGGTTTTACCTGTGGTTATGTGGGTTATGAGCCGGGTCTAGACCGTATATTTCGTAATATTTGTGTATTTTCGCGAAATATTCGCATATTCCGGGGCGAAGGTCTACCCGTGCGCTAGAATAGAAGAGAACCGTATGATCTTGTATGCGTTCAAATGTCTGTGTGTTGGATACGTCCTGCTAGCGCTGAAGCTAGCAGGACGTATCATTTTGCCCTCTAAACATCTATAAACTACATGTTTTATGTAATTTGATACTCATTCACTGCGGGTTTATTCTCGGGGCGGGCGCGAGTAGAGTGGTGCTATGAGTACTTTTGAGGTGACAATCCCCGTACGCTGGGGCGATATGGATGCCTACGGGCACGTTAATAATGTGGCAATGCTGGCGCTCATGGAAGAGGCGCGTATTGCCCTCTTCGGCCCGCCTCCGGCATCGGGCGAACCGAATCACGAGAAGATCCAGGCGGTTATTCCCCTATTTGAAATGATGGGGTCTAGCGTGCAGGCTCTGATCGCCGAGCATAGCGTGAAGTATAAGGCTCAGCTGCCCTATACGGGTGAGCCGGTAACGGTGCGTATGGCATTGGAGAAGGTTAGCGCCGCGTCGATCACCCTCTCCTATTCCTTTATCAGCCCTAAGGACGGCCGCGAGTGTGTGCGCGCTTCTACCGTGTTGGCTTTTTGGGATACGCGGGCGGGCAGCCTGGTGCGTTTGACCAAGGAGCAGCGCGAGTTGCTGGCTTCCTACGCCGGTTAGACAGTGGATCAGAGGAGCTCTAGACTCCATCATGAGCGATAAATGAGCGATAAATGAGCGATAAATGAGCGATAAATGAGCGATAAATCCACTTCGCGGTGTAGGATAGGCTGATAGTTGACCGTACCCGTGCGTAGAGCATCAGGATTTTCTCAATATGCCGATTCTCGTGAGGACACGAAATTTAAGGAGACGACCGTGCAGCCCCCTTTTCATATAACCACCGAAATGATGAATAGGGTTGTTGAGATTTCTCAGCGACTGGGTCAGCTAGAGTTTCAGCTGGAACGGCAGCTGACACTGCGGAAAGAAAATCGTATCCGTTCTATCCATTCATCTCTAGCTATTGAGCAAAACAGTCTCAGCGTGGAACAGATTACCGCCATTATTGACGGTAAGCGTGTAGCGGGTGCGCCCAAGGAAATCAAAGAGGTGCAGAATGCCTATCGAGCGTATGAGGAGATTCTACGTCTAAATCCCTATAAGGAGAAGGATTTTCTCAAAGCTCATGGGTTCTTGACTGAGGGTATCGTTAAAGAGTCTGGTCGTTACCGCAGCACAGATGTGGGTATATATAATCAGGATGGTACAGTAATCCATATGGGTGCGCGTCCACAATTTATCCATAATCTGATGAGTGATTTATTTGCGTGGGGCGCTGAAGATCAGACTCCGGCTTTGATTAAAAGCTGCATCTTTCATTACGAGATTGAGACGATTCATCCTTTTGAAGACGGTAACGGTCGAATGGGTCGGCTGTGGCAAACTGTCATTCTTGCTCATTGGAGTCCAGCATTTGCTTGGATTCCCATTGAGACTATTATTCACGCACATCAGGAAGAGTATTACGCAGCTCTGCGACGGGCAGACGAGGAATCAGAATCTACACTCTTTATTGAGTTCATGCTGGACATGATTCTACAGGCTCTTAACACATACTCGATTCATACAGAAGAAACGGTTCCTTCTCCCGTATTAGAGGGGATGACGGATGCCGAGAACAATGCATGGCGTATTATTGCCAAGTATCTTGCTGATTATCCATATATCACCGTGTCTATAGCTGCTCAGCTGACGGGGAAGTCCGCCTCAACCATTCGTAAATATTTAGCGAAGTACGCTGCCGCTCATCTGCTGCAGGCGCACGGTGGCAATAAGAACCGCAGCTATAGCTTGGGAGCAGAAACACGCTAGGCGTATCGCTCAGCGAGAAGCTCTAGACAGGTGCCTTCAATGGGTGCACAATAATCCCTATAAATACACCGTGCCGGCAGGTACACTCGCAGAAAGGTTAGAGCATTATGCCCCAACGCATCGACTTTACTCCCTTTCTTACCATCGCACCCATGCGACGCGAGTACATTCCCGCCGCGCGTGTGGCTCTCAGCCTGGCAATTCCCCTCTCCCTGCTGGTGGCATTGGGGCAGATTCAGCTAACGTTCTTCGCAATTTTTGGCGCGTTTACCGCAATTTATGGGCGCCATGAGTTGCCGGCCCTGCGCTTCAAGCACCAGTTGCAGATCGGTATTTTGCAGATTATCTGTGTTGCTCTAGGCCTGTGGATGAGCGCTATTGATATGAATTCTTGGCTCAAGGTCACTATTTGTGCCCTGGTGGGTGGTCTGGGTGGAATTATTTCAATCTATCTGGATCTTTTCCCGCCTGGTCCACTTTTCTATATCTTTGCGATTGCTCCGGTGGCGTTCCTTCCCTATAACCATGAGCCTTGGCTGTCTTTGGGTGCTACCGCTTTTGCTGTGTTTTGCGCTCTTTTTACCGGCTGGTTGGGTACCCTGGTGGGCGAGGGTACTAATGAGGCAGCGGTTCCGCCTCGCCCGCACCATGGCTTGAGCACCTCTGAGATTTTGGCGCAGGGTGCTATTTTTGCGGTAGCTATGTTTGCTGCCGGTGCCTGGGGTGAGCTGTCAGGTGTGCAGAATAATTATTGGGCGATGACCAGTGCCGCGGCAATTATGCTGGGTATTACGGCTCGCATGACGGTCCTGCGCAGTATCCACCGCGTGTACGGCACGATTGCCGGTATTGTGGTGAGTGCATTTTTTGTTTCGATGAACCCTAGCCCCTGGCATGTAGTGGTGTTGGTGGTTGTTTCCCAGTTTTATGCTGAGCTGTATATTAAGCGCCATTACGGTATTGGTGTCTTTTTTGTAACTCCGGTGGCTTTGCTTATGATTTATCTGGTTTTTCCCACGGATGCTTCTGTTCTGATGACGGCGCGTATTTGGGAAACGATTATTGGCGCTATCGTGGCTGTGGTGGCGGTGTATTTGGTGCCGAATCCTGAGTATCGCGGTCAGGATACTCAGGCTATTCCGGTATTGCGTCTTACGCGTGATTTGCGTCGTGCGCGTGCTCATGCGGCGGCGGCTCAGCGTGCTGCCGAGGGTAAGCCGGGTGCACAGATCCGCGGTAGTGTTTCGATTGATACGGGTGCCGAGGAGTAGAGTCTATCAGAGCACAGAGTAGGTGCGGTATACGCTATGTATACCGCACCTACTCTTTATTGGTGGGTGAGCACAATCTTTTTAATGCGCTCGCTACGCTTTTTAATGGCGTCTTTAGCTTCGTTGAGCTCGTGCTGGTGCTGGCGAATAAGGGGCATCTGGTAGGAGGCTTCTAAATCACCGAGGCGCTGAGCCATGCGAGTGTCCTGGCTGCATTGAGCCATGGTCACAGCGAGTTCAATTTCTGCTTCTGTCAGCTCGGGTGCTGACACAAAGTTGAACTCTTCTTGGACTCCCCATTCATGCTCCCCTTTTCGAGGGTGCAAGCCTTTGGACTCAAGGCATGACCACCACTCTGAACGGGCTTGTTTCCATTCGGGGTGGGAGCTCGCATTATGGTAGGCCTGATTGCGAATTTCCTGGGTCAGCTTCTGGGCGTTTTCTGAGACTTGATAGTCCTCTTCAGAGTTGAGCTGATCGCGTACCTGAGGTATACAGGTTTCATCCATAATGCGCTCAAAATCAGCTGTAGTTTCCAGACGTGATGACGTTGGTTTATCTCGTTCAACAAGACCGGTTTTTTGCGCTTTTTCTACATTCCATTGTCCGTAAATTTTATCAAATTGAACAGCATGAGGAATGTGTTGCAAACTTGATGCACCCGGCATTGTATATCCATGGGGTTTCATGCATTCCGCATAAAGATATGCGCTATAGGCGATTTCAAAGCGTAAATCTTCCATGCTTTGACCGTATGAGTCCAGAGGATAAACAATTTCGCCATTCTCGTAGTCTAGTAAAGCGCGCGCTGATGTATCTCGTTCCGCTTGGACAAGCCTAGAGCAAGATACCACTGTAAGGGCTAGGAGGATACAAAGAATAATTCTCCGCATGATATACCCTCAGTTTAGTAATTGGGCCCCAAGTTTCGGATAGAGGATATGCGATGATCCCAACTCTCATAGGGCTTAAGATTCTCATGTTCTGCCCACAGAGCACTGTAAATCCTGGAACCAGTAACTGTCAGATAACGACCGAAGGAGCGCATCGTAGTAGCCTTTCTGTGAGTCGTGGGATGCGGTAGTACCTATAAGGGGTAGGGAGGTATGGTTCATTTTCCTCCAACGAAGCTGTCCAAAATTCTTTACTTACGTATAGCCTTTATTGACAACTTAAGTTCTATATGCAAGGCGTTAAATGTTCCAGTGTCTGACACGACCGGGCGAAGGGGTAAAATAGGAGTGCCCGCAAGGTGACATGAGCGGGAGAAGACCCAATCCCAGCACGATAAAGGTTAACCGTGTCTACACCCCACCCCACCCCGGATAACGCATTCCCCAATGAAGGATTCTCCTTCGAAATTACCAGCCGCCTGGAAGATACCGCGCAGATTAGCCAAGAGCGCATCGCGGCAAACGGCGGCCAGTTCAAGGGACGTACCGGCATTATTCATACCCCGCATGGAGATATTGCAACCCCCGCGTTCACTCCGGTGGGTACTAAAGCAACTGTTAAAGCTGTGCTGCCCGAATCCATGAAGGAACTGGGCGCCCAGGCTCTGCTTTCGAATGCATACCACCTGTACCTGCAGCCCGGCCCGGAGATTCTCGACGCAGCCGGCGGTCTGGGTGCCTTTATGAACTGGGAAGGCCCGACCTTCACCGACTCCGGCGGTTTCCAGGTCATGAGCCTGGGTTCCGGCTTTAAAAAGGTGATTGATATGGGCACCGTGGCAAATGCTAAGGGTGCTGACGGTCGCCCTATTGGCGATGATGATGTTGCCAAGGGTAAGGAACGCCTGGCCCATATTGACGATGACGGTGTGAACTTCAAATCCCATATTGACGGCTCTATTCACCGTTTTACCCCCGAGGTGTCCATGCAGGTGCAGCACCAGATCGGTGCGGATGTCATGTTTGCTTTTGATGAGCTGACCACCCTGTATAACTCCCGTGGCTATCAAGAAGAAGCTCTGGAACGTACCCGTCTGTGGGCTTTGCGCTGCATTGCTGAGCATGAGCGTCTGACCGCTGAACGCTCCACCAAGCCCTATCAGGCTCTCTTCGGTGTGATTCAGGGCGCTCAGTATGAGGATCTTCGCCGTAAGGCATGCCGTGATTTAGGCTCTATGCCCTTTGACGGTTTTGGTATTGGTGGCGCCCTGGAGAAGGAAAATCTGGGTACCATTGTGCGCTGGTGTGCTGAGGAGCTACCCGAGTCTAAGCCTCGCCACCTGTTGGGTATTTCTGAGCCTGATGATATTTTCGTGGGTATTGAAAATGGCGTGGATACTTTTGACTGTGTTTCTCCCACGCGTGTGGCGCGTAATGCCGCTATTTATTCGCCAACCGGTCGTTATAACGTGACTAATGCTCGCTTTAAGGCTGATTTTAGCCCGCTCTATGAGGGCTGCGATTGCTATACCTGCCAGCACTATACGCGTGCTTATGTTCGTCATCTTTTTAAAGCCGATGAGCGTTTGGCGGCGACCCTGGCATCTATTCACAATGAGCGTTTTATTGTGAAGATGGTTGATGATGCTCGCGAGGCTATTGCCAATGGCACCTATTTTGAGTATCGTGATGAGTTCTTAGGCAACTACTATTCGGGGAAGAAGCCCTAAATATTGAGGGTCTGCACCCCGGCTAAGGAGTAAGAATGAGTATTGCACAGGTAGAAGAGCATGAACTGTTGACTTTCACAGCCGAGCTTGCTTTCGATGTGCCCAGTGTTTTTGAGGCCTTTGTGGTTCCCGAGCTGCTGAGCGCATGGTACGGTCCTGCCGGTTGGCATGCGCGCGCGCAGGATACTGTGGTTGAGCCGTGGGTGGGCGGTATGCAGCGTTTGACGATGGTTAATGAGCTGGACATGTCTGCCTCGTGCATTATGCAGAGCCGTTTTCTGAGTTTTGAACCGAATAGCCACGTGGAGCTTGCTGAGCAGCTGCCTGATCCTGCGGGTCAGCCGGGGGACGTGTTGATTTATTCACGGTTCCGTTTTGATAATGATACGGTGCTTACTTCTACGGGCGTAGGTGCCGGTACTCGTGTGCGCGTGGAGATTGGGCCTCTGCCGCAGAATGTGCATGAGTCGGTGGCTCAGTCCTGGCGTTCGGCGTTCATTCGTTTGGATTCTTTGCTGGAGTCACGCCAGAATAAAGCCTAAAAGGTTATATCAATCGTAATGCTGCGGTGTCGTAGCTGCGACTAAAGCCCCGCATAGAGCGATACTTTATGCGGGGCTTTACTCGTGTGTTTTAGAGGGTGCCGTCGAGGATCTTGGGTGCGTTCTCTTCAGCATTCTTTTTTGCTTGAGTAATGCGCTCAATCAAAGCCTGATTATCTTCCAAGAAGGAAGTCATATAGGCGTTGAGCAGATCGTTTAGACGTCCTTCATAGTTCACCTGTTCGCGGCAGGTTGCATCTTTAATCGAAAGATCTGCTGGAATATCGGAATCACGATATTGATAGAAGATTTCATCAGGAGTTCTAAAGGACAGCTGATATTTAGTGTTCATACACTGAGCCCAATCAGTGTAAATATATCCCATATCATTAGAAACACCGGCATTCTGCGTGTACGGGAGAATAAACTTCTCTGCACCAAAAAGATATTGGGCGAGTTCTGAATCACCAAAGAGCTTAACCTCGGTGAGATACTGACAACTTTGAGGTCTTCCCTCAAAGGTAATCCCAGAGTATGCTCTCATTTCCTCTTCCGTCATTGGAGAATTTCTTTCAGCGGCTTCTAGCTCGAGAGTCTTCTGGCTCTTAGGGGCATCATAGCCACGCTCACGTGCTTGTTCAACGCTGATTGGACCCGGCGGAAGAGTATTACGTACGTAGTTGGGACGGCGCATACGGTAATAGGGGCGTGGTGTATACCCTTTAGATGCCATGCAATCTCGTAGAGATTTTTGCCAAGCCTGTACCAAAGGTTCCGGGTACTCCGTGAGCTGATCAACTTTTTGCACTGCTTGAGGGTCTACCACTTTGGCTGCTTTGACATCCCGAACAGGACGTATACTATTATCAGCATTTTGCTGGGGTTGAGTAGCGCATGCGCTTAGCCCAAGTATTAGGGAGAGTGTTAGTGCGTGTATTTTATTCACCACGGCGCTCAGTCCTCCAACCTGACCAGTCCCAACGAGCTACAAAGTCAGCCTTATCGTTGGAATTCTGACCGTTCGGACGAATATCATCCTGCAGATTATTGCCGCTTGTATTAGGCTCAAGGTAGGACAGTGCGACAAGTTTGCGTCCGAACCAGTCATACTGCCATTCACCGAGGTATTCGGTAGTCAATTCGTTAGCGTTGCCCCATGACGAGGCGCGGTCGTGAAGATAACCGTTGAGATCAGTGTAAGCAGCGAATCCGCTTACCTGTTGTTTAGCGCCACGGAAGTGTGAATGTTCCCAGACGCAGACATGTCGGAATTCGCAATCAATGACTCCCTTGACGTCATGGGCATACGTTCCAGGAAGCGAGAGGGAGAGTACTGAGATGGTTGCCAACCCCAGAAGGGTGGCTTTGCGAAGGAGAGTCATAGCTCTTTGCCTTTCATAAATAGTGCTGTAGCGGTCATGGGTGCAGCAGGGAATGTATGGTGAACGTATTTCTTGTTAGAGTGTGCCGTCGAGGATCTTGGGTGCGTTCTCTTCGGCGTTCTTCTTTGCTTGGGTAATGCGCTCAATGAGTGCCTGATTGTCTTCCAAGAAGGTAGTCATATAGGCGTTGAGTAGATCATTGAGGCGACCCTCGTAGTTTACTTTCTCACGGCAGGTGGCATCTGCTACCGGTATATCTGCAGGGATTTGAGAGCCACGATACTCATAAAAGATTTCGTCAGGCGTCCTAAAGGGCAGCTGATATTTATCGTTCATGCACTGAGCCCAATCCGTATATATAGGACCGAGGCCATCTGACATTGCAGCTGCTTCTGCATAGGGAAATATACGTTTCTCCGCAGTGAAGAGGGTATGTGCCAGCTCAACATCGCCAAAAAGTTTGACGGTCGTTATGTACTGACAACTACTGTCTATGCTTTCTGCATTATCTCCTCGTAGAGCTCGAATCTCTTCTTCTGTAACTGTAGATTCACGTTCTTCAGCAGCGAGTCTTTGAGCTCTGGGGTTGGAGTACCCGTATTGGCGTGCGTCCTCTACCGTGAGAGGGCCGGGGGGTAAGGTTCCGCGTACCGTATTGTTATACGACATATGGTATCTGTCGCGGGCAGGAAATCCTTTCTTGACCATGCACTCTCTGATAGATTTTTGCCAGGCAAGCCTGAGCGCCTCGGGGTAGTCAGTGAGCTCATCAACCTTTTGTACCGCCTGATGATCTACTACAGTAGCTGCTTTAATAGCTTGGATCGTGGGGCTAGAGTCCTGAGGTTGTTGAGCTGATGGGCTCGCAGAACACGCAGTGAAGCATAGGAGACCTGCGAGAATAATCCTAAATTGCCGGGTAATAGCGCGGGTTCCCATTCCAGCCGCTCCAATCCCATCGAGCTACAAAGTCAGCCTGATCATTTGAATCTGTACGGTCGTAATGCACATCGTGTTGCAGATTTGTACCGCTCCAACCGGGGTCGAGGTATGCCAGAGCTACTGCTTTACGCCCGTACCGGGTGTTACGCCACTCCCCAATATATTCTCGGGTGCTTTCATTCGCGTTGGTCCACGAGGATGCACGGTCATGTAGAGAACCGTTGAGGTCAGTGTAATCGGCGAAACCGCTAATCTCCTGTCTGACACCGCGGAAATTAGAGTGTTCCCAGACGCAGACATGACGGAATGAGCAGTTTTCCGCTTTCTGGACGTCATGGGCATACGTTCCAGGAAGCGAGAGGGAGAGTACTGAGATTGTTGCCAACCCCAGAAGGGTGGCTTTGCGAATAAGAGTCATGGCTCTTTCCTTATCTATAGTGTGCTGTAACGGTCATGGGTACAGCACTTTAGGCTCTATTGCCTGGTATAGCGTGTGAGTGACTTTGTGTGCTTCACAAAGCGGCCGAGTTACTCTAATCTTTTCACGTCGGTCATCCACGAGTGATATATGTGGTCTTCCTTAAGATTAGAATCGAACTCTTTTTAAATCAAGCACTTTTCAAGTGATGTTTATCTCAAAATGTGCAGTACGGCTGGTATTTATGTGTTATATGTGATAATAGTCTATATCTCTTGAGATGGTATGCGCAACGGGGTGCTGGGATATGCTCCCAACACCCCGTTTATAGAAGAATCCTACAGTCCTTATAGCTATGAGTGTTCTACCTGCCCGCACTCTCCAGAAGAGCGGCAGCCTCCATGATCATCCACGCTCCCACCTGGGCAGACAGCTCCACCGGAGCGCCCGGCTTGAGCACCTCAGACACCGGGCGAATAGCCTCCGGAGAAAAAATACTCACGCACTCATTACGAATCTCACCGGGATCAATACCCGGCTCATTCATAGGCAGGGTCGGATCAAATTCACGACGGCCCTCCCACAACAACTGGGCGGTATCGCGAATTAGTAGAGCGCAAAGCTGACGAACATCCTCATCCAGAGGCTTATAGAGAGCAGCCTGCGCCAAATGACGTACCAAAATCGCATCAAAAAGACCGCGATCACCGCGACCCTCAGAAGAAATAACACGAACCACCGTACCATCAGCGCGCTCATAGGGTGTAGAGCAGGAACGTGCAATAGAGACCACCAGCTCCTGGGCACGTTGCAGGGGATCAAAATCCAAACGATCCTTAAACGAAGAATCAAGAGAATCCAGGTAGAGCAGGCCCGCCAAGCCCGTACCCTGGTTATAGCTATGAATAGAACGCTCAGGCTCCAAACCGCCGCTCTTAGCGTGCACACCGTCAATATAGAGGGAACGTTCGCTATCCCACAGATGCTCATTAGTCCACTGCCAGAGCGCAAAAGCAGTCTCATGATCCGCAGCCTGGCCAAAAGCAAGAGCGCTCGGAGCGGTCGCCGGCATATTCACAAAATCACGATGCTGCTTAGCCCAACTCACACCACCACCGGCAAAAGCTAAGCCCGACGCCACGCCACCGCGCAGCTGAGACATGAGCGCAGTGCCGGCATCCTGAGCAATACGAGAACCGGAAGATTTCAACTGCACACTCAGCGAATCCATACGCTCCACCGCCAGAGCAAGCCACGCCATATCATCATAAAAACTCGTGGCAACCTTACCCATATTGCGCGCACGAATACCGGCAATCATAGCCTGTGCATGCTTGAACCATACAGTTGCCTGATCAGGATCCCCCTCGCGTGCATGGCGCATACCGGCATCCACCATGGCATCCATCAAATGAGCCTGCCACCAATAATTCCAGTGCATCATACGCTGAGATAGAGAGCGAGGATCCGGCTCCTGAGTAGCACCAATAAGAGTGCCCGGAACCTTAGCCACCGGGGCAACATAGCGGTACATGACAGAATGCGCTGCAGCTGCCGCAGCAGAAGAAAAATCAGTCACAATGGATGGCTTTCTGGGCATACGCCACGCTTGAGAATAAGGGCACTCTCATTATTGCATGCTCGGGGACAGGATAAGACTAAAAACGGCACTATGACAATCGCGCGCAGTACGTGCACTAGATAGGTGCTTTTAGCGCTCAGCAAGCGGAGCAAAAGCCAGGCTTTGCTGGGATTGCAGGTGAATATCTTCCCCCGTAACGGGGTGCTCAAAATCCAGGGTATCCGCCAGCAATTGCAGAGGCAGAGCCTGCTCATCGGGGGCGGCAGGAAGGATATTCGGGTAGAGAACATCCCCCAGCAGGGGAGCGCCCAGCAGATTCATATGTGCGCGCAGCTGATGCGTCTTGCCCGTATGAGGGTGCAGGCGATACAGACCCAGCTGCGTGTCGGACGCAGGGTAAAAACTGGCGGGATGAATGCGCTCTTCTGCATCCAATGTGGCGTGTAGCTGCCGAGCGCCGGGAGTGTCCTCAAAACTATAGCTATCCAGTAGCTCAATACGACTGAGGGTATTGGTCTGCTCACCGCTCTCTTGGCATTGGGCGGCGCTAAGCTGACGTACCTGCAGCTCATCACGCACCTTAGTAATGCGGCTGGCAACCTGCAGTGTGCCTGCGCGTGCTTGAGCTAATGCGTGCGCGTCGGGGAGAAGAGGGGCTACCGCCAGATAGCTTTTAGAAACGTGGCGATTCTGGAACATGGTCTGAAAAGGAGCGCGCGCTTGAATAGTTTTTGCAAAAAGCAGCACGCCTGCGGTGGGGCGATCCAGACGGTGAATAGGAATGAGTAGGGGGTTGCGCTCGCGCACCCGCAGCTTGGTTAGAGCTGTCTGGGCAATATAGGATCCACGCGGGGTGGTGGGCAAAAAATGTGGCTTGTCTACGGCGAGTATATGCTCGTCTTCGTAGAGAATAGGAATATCATCGGAGAGGGCGGGTTCGTCTGCTAGTTCTCGGTAGTACCAAATCTTCTCACCGGGGCGGTAGAGTGTGGATTCATGAAGAATTTCTCCTGTGTCGGAGACTACTTCACGCCGTTCAAAACGGGCTGAAATAACTTCAGGATGCCCCGGATAAAATCGAAGTGTCAAATAATTCGAAATTGTGAGAAGTGTCTCTGGAGTATTGAGAGTTAAACCCAAGTTTTCGAGCGTTTCGCCCGGATTTTCGGGCAGAATGAGGCTTACGGGGTCAATACCCGCTCTCTGTGGTAGAGGTGCTTGCTTCTGATTCTTTAAAACGCGACGAGCCATACTTCCATTATCACCCTGTGAAAAAGGATCGGGGATTCTCGAATCACGGTGTTCGCATATATAAGGCAAACTTCACGCTCTCTCGGGGTCTGATGTGTCTCTAAAAGAGTGCTTAAAACATACTAAACTGCATCAAATAGCATGTTTAATCATTAAACTCTAGCAACAATCAAAAAGTATTGTACACAGCCTATTTTGAGGGGGTACTACACCCCTATATCCGGCTAAAATCATTTCCAGAACGTAGAATTAAAAGTAAGAAGAGGTCATGTACAGACCAAAAGACTAAGGTGCGTATGGAACTGAACAAGCGCAATGCAGCGAATGAAACCCCGGCAACGGCGGAGCAGTCTGCTGCAAAGGAAACCGGCACCAACCTCCGTCTTGACCCGACCGTCCGCGAGGACCAGATTCTGCAAGTCGCAATTAAGCACTTCGCCAGCCGCGGTGTACTTGCCTCTTCCATGAAGGCTATTGCTGAGGATGCGGGTATCACCCGCGCCCTGCTCTACCACTACTTCCCGGGCAAGGAATCCCTTGCCGCTGCAGTAACTCGTCGAGAGGCACGCATCGTACTGGCAACGCTAAGCGAACAAGGAATCGATGACGCGGAGGCAATCCGCGAAACCGTCGAGGCATACTTCGCCCGAGTCGCAGGCACCCCCGGCCACAACCCGGACATGCCCAACACTCCCGAAGCATTCATTTCCTGGCTGATTGAATCCAGCGGAATGACCGTCAACGAACGAACTCGAGTGGTTCTCACCGGGTGGATGTGCATGGTCGATTACTTCGCCCAGTACGTCGCCCAAGGCGAACACAATAACCGCCGCAGCATGCGAACCGACGAAGCCATTGATATTTGCATTGGTGCCGTCACCAGCATGACCAGCGGATTCTAGGCGGGACGACCCGCCAGTCGAGTACCGCACGGTGCGCCCACCGCCCACCCGCCACGGGTGAGACGACAAGCAAAGCCGTGCCAAGACCGGATGTGGCTCCGGTAATGTACATGAAAATTCTGCGCTAAAAGCCCCGTACTTCTCAGTTACGAGAAGCACGGGGCTTTTGCCTTTAACACTGCTCATACTGCGGGGTAGGATTTCTGAGGCTAGAACTCCTTACGCAGGCGCAAACCCTTAGGTCTAGCGTAGAATCCCTGAGCCTGCAGAGCGCGGCGCAGAGCAATTACCGGATGCTCTTGACCGGATTCCAGAGGCTCAGGACTATCGAGAATTGAGAGGTCATTGACCTTCTCCACCGTGACCGTATCCATGGCTCCGGCACGCACCAACTGAGCCACCAAAGGAGCCGAAGCCTCCAGGAGCAGAGGATCATGGGTAAACGCCAAGAGGGTCTTCGAGCCGCGCTCAATATAGAGCGTGGGTTCACCATCAAGGAGCACCACGCAGGCACCCGCCTTACGACCCGGACGATGCTTAAAAGACGTAGAGCCGAAGGATAGAACCGCAGGCCAATCCAGCGCTGCGCCATAGGGTTGAGCCGGATCGCACGCCGCCAGCAGCACCGCTTGGAAAGAACCAAAAATATTCTCCTGCGGGGTCATCTCAACCTGGCGTTCGGAGGCGGAGTCCTCGGGTAGAGAATCCCCTACAGAGCGCAGGGCGTCCACCGTAGCGGGGGAGGCAAATTGAGCGCCGCCTAGCCCGGAAATGAAATAGCCGCGACGCACCAGGGCACGTTCCTCCGCAGCGGCATAGACCCTATAGAGCGCCGCAAAACCACCCGGAACCTGCTCCAGAGCGGCAGAACCACGCGTAAGCACACCGTAGCGATCCAGCAGCAGCTCAGCACGAGCCCACGCTGCCACCGTGGGCTCTAGAGGTTCAGCGCTATAGTGTTCATCCAGCACCGACCAGCGACCGGAAACATCCGGTGCCGGAGCCTGAGATACACCCGATAGACGAGAGGTACGAGAGGAAAAACCATCGGAAGCACCCGAGGCGAAACGCGCCGAGCGCAGACGGGAAGCGCCGCGCCTGGACCGCGAACCCACCGAAGAGCTCATGCCACTTGAACCCATGGAACCAAAGCTCAGCCGCGAAGAACTCGCCGCCGCCTTGGGCACAGCGTGGGTCGTACGAGCGCCCTGTAAGCGAGCGCGTAGGGGAGCAAAGGTGTCATTAGTAATAGCACCCACCCAGAAGAGCTCCCAGAGCGCATCAGCCAGCTCAGAAGAGCTCGGAGCCTCTATTACCTCACCGGGGGCAGAATCAGCCCGCAAATCCTCGTATACGCGCTGAGACAGCATGGGGAAGAAAGCCCCACCGGCAGAGAGCACACGGTAGAGAGCACGAGCCACATAATTGAGCTCATCCACTGCCTGGGCGCGAGTATCAGCATCGGGCACCGTCAGCTGGGCGCTCTCGCTCAGGTGCAGACACACCCAGCCATCCCCACCGCTGCCCAATGTCCCGGCACCGGTGAGCAGTACCGTGCCGGCAGCCAGAGCCGAATCCAGCAACTGAGGAGAATAATCCTCAATACGAGCCGCCAGCACCAGCTGCTCCAGAGCGGATGCCGGAATGGGCGCACCCGCCAGCTGATCCACCACCGTCAGCAGCCCGTCCATACCGCGCAGAGGCTCGGCGACAGGTTCGGAAAGCTGCGCTACACGCTCGGGAGCCCTATAGGCGCCGTAAGCACGGGTGTGAGCGTGCGCTTGATGTAGGGTTACACGGCGGGTCATCACCTGCTGCCAAGCGGGCAGAAACGCACCGTAAACCCGCGCGGGAACCGGAGCAATCTCACGACGTAAAGCCGCCAAAGAACGTAGGCGAGCGTTACGCAGCACCTGAATATCCACCCACTCAGCACCCGTGCCGGCACGCAGCTGCTCGGGCATGAACTCGCCGTATTGCACGCGCCCCTGCTGAGCTAGCTCGCGCAGAACCGGTTCCAGGGCAGCCGGGGTGATGGGCATCAGGCGGCTGAAATGATCCGCCAGCTGCGCGGAGCTAAAGGGAAGGTGGGTGCGCGCATAGCGGGAGACAAGGTCCTCTAGGGGCGCGGGAACCTGTTGAATATAGGCTTCGGGCAGGGAGGTGGGTAGCACAATGCCCAGGCCGTCACGCAGGCGCGCGGCGTCTTCCACCGTGGCATAATAGAGCGGTCGTTCTTGATGATGAGCGCTATCATCCACCCGGGCAAAAGAGCTCATACTAAAGATCCGACGGCTCTCTTCCAGCTCATCAAGAATGCGTTGCAGCACCGAAGCAGGTACCGGGTCCAGATCAGGAGCCTCGCCCGCCTGACGATCCTTCGGAGGAGCCAAACGCAAACGATCCAACAGCTCATCGGCCGAGAGTGGACCGAGAGTGCGCAGAAGCTCCACCACGGGTTCTATAATCCAGGCTCCGGAAGAATCGGTTTTCAGGCGCGCCGCCGAAGAACCCAGGCGCTGCATCTGCTGCTCCATAGCCACCAGCACATCGGGTTCCAGCAGCTCACGTAGTTCGGTAGACCCCAAAAGCTCCGCCAATAGAGTGGGATCCAGAGCAAGAGCCGCCGCACGACGCTCAGCCGCCGGAGCATCGGTGTTATAAAGATTCTCGGCAACATACTCAAAGAGCAGGGTACGCGCAAAGGGCGAAGGTGCGTCGGTGACAATACGGTGCACACTTACAGAACCTGCCGCAATATCCCTGTGCAAAGCCAGCAGCTGAGGCAGATCGTAGACATCCTGCAGGCACTCGCGCGCCGCTTCCAAAAGGATCGGGAAATCCGAGAATTTACGCGCAACATCCAGCAGCTGAGCCGCCCGCTGACGCTGCTGCCATAGGGGAGTGCGCTTGCCAGGGTCGCGGCGAGGCAGTAGCAGAGCGCGCGCTGCACTCTCGCGGAAACGCGCGGCAAAAAGTGCCGAATCGCCCACGTGCTCGCGCACCGTGGCTTCCAGATCCGCGGGGTCAAAAAGCCAGATATCCTCATCCGGCAGCTCCTCGGCGGTGGCGGGCAGACGCATAACAATACCGTCATCGCTGGCAAGTACCGAAGCATCCAGCCCGAAACGCTCCTGCACGCGCGCCGAGAGAGCCAACGCCCAGGGTGCATGCACCGGGTAGCCCAGAGGAGAATGCAGAATAATACGCCAATCGCCCAGCTCATCTCTAAAACGCTCAATCACCAGGCGTTTATCGGTGGGAACCGTCTGGGTGCTGGCTTTTTGCTCGGCAATATAGGCAAAAAGATTATCAATCGCCCACTCGTCCAAACTCAGGGAATTCAGCTCAGCACGCAGAGCCTGCAGCTTACTCTCATCCCCCAGGGCATGCACAATGCGCTGCACAAACTCACCAATGCGGTGCCCCAGCTCTACGGGACGGCCATTGCGCTCACCGTGCCAAAAAGGCAGACGCCCAATCTCACCGGGGGCGGGGCTGACACGCACACTATCATGAGTAATCTCTTCGATTCTCCAGGCGCTCGCACCCAGGGCAATGACGTCCCCCGTGCGGGATTCATACACCATCTCTTCATCCAGCTCACCCACGCGCTTGGGTGTCTTGGAATCGGTGGGACCGGCAAGAAAAACAGGGAAAAGACCGCGGTCGGCAATGGTTCCACCATTGGTAACCGCCAGACGCTGAGCACCCGGGCGAGCCTCTAAAGCCCCGGAACCCTCCTCCTGGCTTTCGGGGCGATGCCAAATCAACCGTGGGCGCAGCTCGGCAAATTCATCGCTGGGGTAGCGACCGGCGAGCATTTCCAATACCGCGTCAAAAAGAGCGCGTGGCAGGGATGAAAAGGGCGCAGCGCGGGTAACGGCGGCATACCAGGCATCCACATCAATGGGTGCTAAAGCTGCGGCGGCAACTGTCTGCTGGGCGAGTACATCCAGGGGATTGGAAGGCACATGCAGAGGCTCCAAAATACCGGCGCGCATGCCGGTGAGCACCACGGCACTGGTCAGATTATCGCCGCGATGCTTGGGGTAGAAAGTGCCCCGGGAAATATCACCCACATTGTGACCGGCTCGACCCACGCGCTGCAGGGCGCTGGCTACCGAGGGTGGGGTCGCCACCTGAATAACCTCGTCCACGCTGCCCATATCAATACCTAGCTCCAGGGAACTGGTTGCCACCACGCAGCGCAGCTGACCGGATTTCAGAGCTTCTTCAATTAGAGTGCGCTGATCCTTTGCCACGGAGCCGTGGTGGGCGCGTGCCAGGGGAGGGATGGGACTCTCTTGTCCAATGGCGGGTAGTTTTTCACCGCGTGCCTGCATGGCAAGCAGCTCATTGCGCTCGTGCATTTCGTTGAGTGCGGCGGTGAGTTTTTCCGCCAGTCCGCGGGAGTTGACGAAGACAATCGTAGAACGATTATTCTGAATACGTCGCAGAATACTTTCCTGCACATGCGGCCAAATAGAAGCTCTATAGCCGCTTGTATTCACCTGCTGGACCTCTTCGCGAGGGGTCAGCTGGGAACTGGACTCTTCGGGGGTGACTGCGCTGGCGAGAGTATTGAATTCTTCCGTACGGGGTTCTAAACTCTGAGGTTCCTCACCGGGGAAAGTGCCCAGAGCCTGCTCCAACGAAATAGAGCCGTAGGGGCTGGCGGCAGAGCCTGCGGAGACGGGCGCGGGAGCACTCGGGCTGTGAGATGTCGGGCGCTTATTCTGGGGGTGCTGACCGCGAGCGCCATGTGCCTGCGCACCGGGCGCATTCACTCCTAAAGCACCGGCATGAGAGGGTGCATGCTCCCCCTGACCATAATCATTAGCGCCACCAATAGCGCTCAGATCCGGCACAGGTACGCTCAGTAGCAGCTGCCAGCTCTTCTCGGACACCGGCTGTACAATGCTCACCGCTTGAGCTCCACCGAGAAAACGCGCCACTTCGCTGACAGGATTTACGGTCGCCGATAGACCAATACGCTGAGCCGGTCGCTCCAGCAGCTGGTCTAGTCTTTCCATAGAGAGCGCTAAATGTGCCCCGCGCTTATCTCCGGCTAGGGCGTGCACCTCATCAATAATCACGGTGTCCACATGTGCCAGAGCATTACGCGCGCTACTGGTGAGCATAAGATATAGGGACTCGGGGGTGGTAATGAGAATATCCGGCGGGTGAGCGATCAGGCTGCGGCGCTCACGGGCGGGAGTATCGCCGCTGCGCACGCCCACGCTAATATCCAGGGGCTCTAAACCTCGCTCGGCGCGATAGCGGGCAATACCCGCCAGGGGTGCGCGCAGATTGCGTTCCACATCGGCACCCAGAGCCTTCAGGGGGGAAATATAGAGTACGCGGGTGCGCTCGCCCTCGCTGGGTTCTTTGTGCAGGCTGTCCAGCGCCCAGAGGAAAGAGGCTAGGGTTTTACCGCTACCGGTGGGGGCAATAATGAGGGTGTTATCCCCGCGGCTAATGGATTCCCAGGCGCCTGCCTGCGCGGCGGTGGGTGAGCCGAAGGCAGCGCTAAACCATGCGGCGGTTTCTTCCGAGAAAGGTGCGAGGGGATTGCTCATAGTTCTATTATCGCCTGTTGGGTTTTGCCTGTGTTGGCGGGCTGAAAATGTTCGGTGCGGGCGTATGCTTAGAGGGTACGCTGCGTGCACATAATAGGCTGACACTAGAAAGGAACTAGAATGACCGCTCGTTTATCTCAGGATGCCCTCGACACTCTTTTCTACGGGGCTCGAACCGCCTATGCCTTTGAATCAACTCCCGTTACTGCCGAGGAGATTGAGGCAATCCACGAGCTGACCTTTTTGGCTCCCACCGGTTTTAATAATCAGCCCCTGCGCATTAGCTGGCTGGTTTCTGAAGAATCACGCGAGCGCCTGATGCCCTATCTGAATGAGGGTAATCGTCAGAATTCGGCAACAGCTCCGGTGATTGCGATTTTGAGCTTTGATCGCAATTGGCAGAAGCATTTTGAGCGTTTTGCGCCCCACGCTGCCCATATGGAGCAGGTTTTTGAACCCGAGAGTGTGCGTATGGGCTACGGTCGTCTGAATGCCACGGTCATGGCGGGTTTCTTTATTGCCGCGGCGCGTGCCGTGGGTCTGGATGCGGGCCCCATGACCGGCTCGGATTGGGATGGTATTGAGCATGAGTTTTTGGACGGTCTGGATCAGGAGCCTTTCCTGGTGGTAAATCTGGGGCACGGCCTACCCGCTGCGCGCGAGCGTGGTTTCCGTTTTGGCTTTGATGAGGGTTCGCGGGTTCTCTAAGGACTGTGTTTTGAGGAATTGTTGAGGGTCTGTGTTTCGTATTACGGGTTGTGTATCTTGACGCGGGTCGGCCAAGAGAGTAATATTTTACAAGTAAAGTAAAAGATTGCATGGCCCAAGGAGAATACAATGACTCGCCTGAGCGAAGAACAGATCACCAGCCTCTTTAATGAACCTCGCACTGTCAGTGCCTTCACCGCTGAACCGGTAACCGAAGAGCAGAAGCGCCGTATCCAGGAACTGACCTACATGGGCCCCACCGCCTTCAATAGCCAGCCCCTGCGCATCACCTGGGTTGAGAGCGACGAGGCACGCCAGCGCCTGGTCTCCCTCATGATGGAAGGTAACCGCGAGAAGACCGCAGCGGCACCCCTGATCGCTATCCTCTCCTTCGATAAGCAGTGGCACAAGCTCTTCCCGACCTTTATGCCTCCCATGGCAGAAGCAGGCGCCATGTTCGAAGCTGAAGAAGCACGTATCCCCGCAGGTAGCCTCAACTCCGGTCTGCAGGCAGGCTACTTCCTGACTGCAATCCGTGCCCTGGGTCTGGACGCCGGCCCCATGACCGGTGCAGATTTCGCCGGTATTGAGCAGGAGTTCTTTGCAGACTCCGAGCAGCAGCCCTTTATGGTGGTCAATATTGGCCACGGTGAAGCACCCGCCTACGACCGCGCACCCCGCTTTGGTTTTGAGGATGTCACTCGCTCTATCTAAGTGATAGTGCTCAGCATCTCTGCCAACACATAGACAAACGCAGACTAAAGCCCCGGATAGCAATGCTATCCGGGGCTTTAGTCTCTATGGATTCAAAAGGGCTTTAGGCTCCGTAATCACCGGCGTAGAGAACCGGCTTGGAACCGCGGCAGGCAACCGTGCCGTACTCCACGGCGTAACGATTACCCTCGGCAAGCTCCACCAGCAGGTGGCTAATATCGTGCGCCGGGCACGCCGCCAAATCCTGACCGATCTGTAGAATCTTCACGCTGGTATGAGCACCCGAAGCCAGTAGCACACCGCCAGGGTTCTTCCACTGAGCGTGCGGGCTGGACCAACCGTCAGGGGTCTCGCTGGCGCTAATCACATCGTAGAAGGTGACTTTCGCCGGACCCGAGAGGCGGCAGGGATTGCCGGAGGCAGAAGTATTCACAATATCCAGCACAATCAGGGTATTGCCCTCGGGCAGATCCTGCAGGCTCGAGACGGTAATATCCACGTCATCGGCAAGGCACTTTTCCACCACGGTTGCCGGGGTGACGGTGTCATTACTCTGACCGGTAGCTTCCGTAGAAGACTCCGAAGTATGTGAGCTGGAGTGCCCGTTCGAAGAGTTTGAGGAAGAATCCTGAGAGGAGCTCTGAGAAGAGGACTCGCTCGAATGCGACTCTTCGTTCTGCTGCGAGGAGTTGGCGTTACCCTCGCTCACACCGCTTTCGCCCTGACGAGCATTCCCGCGAGTGCGCACGGTGCTGCCATCGGGCAGAACCTTCTCATAGTGGCTCACCTGCTCTGCCTCAGTAGAATCCTGAGAACCATTGGAGCCGGAGCGCTGCTGACGCTCGCGGCGCTCACGCGCCAGACGCTGACCCTCGGGGGAGTTGGGATCCACCGTAATATCGCCCGGAGCCACCGAGGAGGAGCTATAGGGGCGGGCAGAACCCGAAGCGTAGGAAACAGTGCCGGGAGCTACCGTGGAGGCAGAACCGGCACCGGCTGCAGCCTGGTCGGAACTATTGGTCTGAGATGCGGAGGAACAACCCGCCAGCATCAGAGCCGCTGCAACTACACCCGCAGAAACACGACGACTCAAAGAGCCCATAATTACATAGCCGCCTGAAGTTGAATCTCGGCGCCGTCCATGCCGGGTGCGAACTCTACCTGGCAGCACAAACGAGAATGATCATTCGCCACATCGTCGACCATATCCAGCAGGTCAGACTCAGCCTCGGTGCGCTCACCGGAAGCCTCATAGTGCGCCGGATCAATAAAAGCATGGCAGGTTGCGCAGGAGGCATTACCGCCACAGGTCGCAAGCACGGGGAAGCCGGCAGCCTGAACTGCCTCCAGTAGAGTCTGGTAATCCTCCCAGCTAATATCGCGGTTATCGCCCGCTTCGTCCGTCACATTAATAGTGATGCTCATTGCGCCCCTTCCTGCGTGCATAAATCTCGTGTCTGATGCTCTATCTATTGTAAAGGTCGAAGGGTGCAAATCCAGATGAGGTTCACTATATTTGTAGCCCAATCAACCATAATTTAGCTCACCGTTTACGCCTTCACTTAAATCTGTAGGCGGGCGCACCTACCGCACCCGCCTACAGAAAATCGCTAACTTGCCCTATGAGGAGTGAGAGTCGGTCTCTTCCGCCCCGTCAGCAGCCTGGGCATTCGGAGTCGAAAACTCACCCAGAACCTTACCGCTCTTAGGATCACGCACAATACCCGCACGCGAATCTTCCGGGTTGGCATAGCGCAAATCCAAACCGAAACTCTGACGAATCTGACGCGCCGTATTCAGATGCCAACGCTGAGAATCCGAGGGCGTAATAGAAGTGGTGACCTTCTTACCCAGGGCGGGATCCAGGACCGGATGGCGCACATCGTAATGCTTGCCGCCCATAGCCACCGTAAAGCCGTGCTCTTCCAACAGAGCCTTCAGCGAGGAAACATCACTGGGAATCTTACGCGCCGGTTGACGCTTAACACCGCGCATCTTCGGCTGAGCCAGAGGATTACGCACACCCGGCAGACCCTCAGCAATGCTCACAATACGCGAATCAGCCGGATGATACTTCACCGAATAGCCCTGGAAATAGTACAGAGTGTAGGCAGTGCCCGGCACGGGGTAGCGCTCCTGAGCCTCCTGTGGAATGCGGCGCACCATATCAATGGTCAGACCCAGACGAGCCATATCCTCCAGCGCCTCATCGGTCAGATGATAGGGAATCAGCGCATCCGCACGCCAGGGGCGCATAGAGAGCAGATCCGGAGCATGAGCATTCATGACCAGCACATAGCCAATACGCTCATTAGAATACAGAGTCACCGCACGACCATAACGGTTTTCAGCCGCACTCTCGGAGCTCATGACGGTATCCTCAGCGTGCAGAATATCCAAAATCATCGAATACGACAGATCATGGCGCAGCATATGATCCATAACGCCCGGCAGCACATGATGCACACGCTCAGCCTCGGGCACGCCCGCGTAGAACTTCTCTTCAATCTCACGCGCCTGCTTCTCGTGCTCCTCGGGCACCTTCTCCAGAGGAATCAGCTGGACACTGGGCTTGACCGCCGCGGGCTTGGGCGCATTCTTATAGGCGCTAACCTGCTGCGGGTTCTGCTGAACAAAAAGCTTCGCCAGATGGGGTAGCAGCTCAAAATAAAGCTCAAAAGCATCCGGGCTCAGACGACCGGACTCATCGCGAAGATCCGGGGCGTTCTCAGCGCTTAGATTCCAATCCGAGCCGTTATTCTCTTCATAACGATAGGGCGCTAAATGAACCAGTTCGCGCAAACGGGAGTAGAGCTCAACCGGGATAGTCAGGTTTTTAGAAATCATTTAGAGCTCCTCCTCATCCTCGTACTCGTCCACAATCAAAATCACCTCGTGGGAGACCGTATTAACCTCCACCAGGTAGTCATCGTGACGGTACAGGCTCAGCCAGGGGGTCAGCTCCTCGCGCTCGCCCTCTTCAATAACTTCCACGAGCTTCTCGTGGCTCATCTCAATATCGGCCATAATGCGACGTAGCTCCGGGCGCACAATATAGCGCACGGGCGCATCGTCCGTTTCGGGTTCGGCAATAATCAAGGAATCGCTCTGCGCGCGGGTTGCAACACCGGGTAGCGCAGTCAGCGGGGTGGGCAGGGCCGGGGAGAGGGCGGCGGGTGCCGGAGCGTCAATAATACGCTCAGTCTCGGCGCTCTCTTCGCGTTCTTCGGGGCTTAGCAGGTATACAGGCTTGCGCCAGGTCAGTTCGCTCTTCTTAATCTTGGCGAACATACCGGGCATGGGCGCGGGTACAGGCGCCGCACGTGTAGGCGCGGGCGTAGACTGTTCGGCCGGTGCGGGCTCGCTCTGCGTATTTTCTGCCTGCTGCTCGTTGTGGGCGGAGGCAGCCGGTGCAAAACGTGCGGCAAAGGCAGCGGGGGAGGGGATAGCGGGCTTGGGAGCCTGCTCCTTAGTAGACTCTGCCGTTTCTTCTACTTCGTTTACAGTCTCTTCTGCCTGCTCTTGCTCGCTCTGTTCCTCGTCAGTACGGGGCAGGGTGCCGGCAGCATGTGCCTGTGCAATCTCATAAGCCTGAGCTACTTCTTCTTGACTAAAGCTAAGCACCTGATTCGCAATGAGCAGGGGGAAGTTCGCCTGAAGAATCTCACTTGCCAGATAGAAGACCTTGCGCAGACGCTCATCAACTCCGGCGCAGGGGCAGGCAAGTTCTTGCTGATTTGCGGTGTATACGCCCCAGTGCTGGCAGCGCTCGGTGGAAGGGAAAATAGTAAGATCGCCCAGATCGGCTATATCAATCAGTGAGCCTGTGAGGGCTTGAGGTATATCCAGTGTTGCCACGCGGAACTCCTTTGCGTTGTCGGGTGGACTTTCCTGAGCACCCCGGTATTGAGCGGGTACTTGCGAAAGTTTATGCACCTTCCAGCATGGCATAGAATACTAAAAAAAGCGAGGTGAAACGTTATGTTTCACCTCGCTTGAGTGGTGCGCCCGAAGGGATTCGAACCCCCAACCTTCTGATCCGTAGTCAGATGCTCTATCCGTTGAGCTACAGGCGCATATCGTTCGTTTCGAAGTTTTTCGCTTCGTCCCGGCGACTCATATAACTATACGCACCTTCTGAACCGCCTGCAAGCCGAAAATGCGTGAGCTGAGTCTCAAATAGCTATTTTTAGGCTCTCTCCAGGGTCAAAATGCCCTGTTTTACCCCGGAAAATCAAGGAACACAGAATTTTCAAAAAACTTCAAAAAACTTTGAAAAAACCCAATAATGCCCCCTCAGCAGCCCCGCAATCCCCACTTTTACCCTCATTTTCTCTATATGGTGACCGATAGGGAGAGCTATAGAGAGGTGAACGCGGAGGAAATTTTCCGCATATACGGGCAGAAGGGGGTCGGGGGAATCCCCATAAAAGTGGCGTGCCTCGCAGAAAAGAGTGTATCGAGGTCGGAAAACTGCCAATCGGCATATATATTTCAGAATCTGACATCTTTAAATAACCGTTTTCGCCCGTCACACTCGCGTCCATGGGTTATGGTTGTACTACACGAGGAAGTGAAAACTTCTAGTGCGTGCATTTCTCGGATGACCCCGAGCTGTACGCACTTTAACGTTTTCCCCTCCTTGCGTGTATCACCACAACGGCCCAAGACGTGCCGGATCCACTGACATAACTCACAAGGGGATACGTCAATGACTGACAATTTGACTGGTACTCTGTCCGCACAGCTGGCAGAAGATCTCAAGAACGCGCCGACCACCCACGCAGGTCTGCTCGAATGGGTGCGCGAAGTAGCGGAGCTGACCCAGCCCGAGCGCATCTACTGGGTTAACGGCAGCGAAGAAGAATACGACCGCCTGGCACAGGAACTGGTCGACGCAGGCACCTTCACCCGCCTGAGCAGCCCCGAGTTCCCGAACTCCTACGCAGCTTTCTCGGATCCGGACGACGTGGCTCGTGTCGAAGAGCGCACCTTCATCTGCTCCGAAACCGAAGAGGGCGCAGGCCCCACCAATAACTGGCGCGATCCGAAGGAAATGAAGGACACCCTGCGTCCTCTCTTCGCGGGCTCCATGCGCGGCCGCACCATGTACGTTATTCCTTTCGTCATGGGCTCCCTGAAGGCACGCACCCCCAAGATTGCCGTCGAGATTACCGACTCCGCATACGTGGTGTGCTCGATGCGCATTATGGCAAAGATCGGTTCCGAGGTGCTGGCAAAGCTCAACGAAACCAATGGCTTCTTTGTTAAGGCGCTGCATTCGGTGGGTGCTCCCCTGGAGCCCGGTCAGGACGATGTTCCCTGGCCCTGCAACCCCGAAAAGTACATTGTGCAGTTCCCCGAGACCCGCGAAATCTGGTCCTACGGCTCCGGTTACGGCGGTAACGCACTGCTGGGTAAGAAGTGCTACGCACTGCGTATCGCCTCGGCTATCGGTCGCGATGAGGGCTGGATGGCAGAGCATATGCTGGTTCTGAAGGTCACCAACCCCGAGGGTAAGACCCGCTACATCTCCGCAGCATTCCCCTCCGCATGCGGTAAGACCAACTTCGCAATGATGGACCCGACCATTGACGGCTGGAAGGCCGAAATGATCGGTGACGACATTGCCTGGATTGAATTCGACGAAAACGACAAGCCGCACGTGGTCAACCCCGAGTACGGCCTGTTCGGCGTGGCACCGGGTACCGGTTACTCCACCAACCCCAACGCTATGAAGGCAATCTCCAAGGGCAACACCATCTTCACCAACGTTGCTCTGACCGATGACGGTTCCGTCTGGTGGGAGGGCAAGACCGATGAGGTCCCCGCACACCTGATTGACTGGACCGGTCAGGACTGGACCCCCGAGTCCGGCCGCCCCGCAGCGCACCCCAACTCCCGCTTCTGCACCCCCGCTTCCCAGGTTGATATGCTCGCACCCGAGTACTACAACCCCGAGGGCGTGCCCCTGGACGCCATCGTGCTGGGTGGTCGCCGTAAGACCACCGTGCCCCTGGTTGCCGAGGCAGACACCTGGGAGCAGGGCGTTTTCCGTGCAGCTACCCTCTCTTCCGAGACCACCGCTGCAGCTAAGGGCGCCGTGGGCGTTATCCGCCGCGACCCCATGGCTATGCTGCCCTTCATCGGTTACAACGCATCCGATTACTTCCAACACTGGATCGATATGGGCAAGAAGCACGGCACCGAGAACATGCCCAAGGTCTACTACGTCAACTGGTTCCGTCGCACTCCCGAGGGTGGCTTCGCATGGCCCGGCTTCGGCGAGAACTCCCGCGTGGTCAAGTGGATCTTCGACCGCCTGGATGGCAAGGGCGGCGGCAAGCAGACCTTCCTGGGTACCGTACCCACCCCGGAGGATCTTGACCTGACCGGTCTGGAGATCACCGAGGCTGAGCTGGATGCCGCGCTGAAGGTTTCGGTAGATGAGTGGAAGGAAGAGCTGCCCAGCATTGACGAGTGGCTGGCTCGCTTCGGCGATAAGCTGCCGGCAGAGATTCGTGCAGAGCGCGACGCTCTTGCTGAAAAGCTCGCATAATGTAATGTTCTAGCCACAGACAGGCTATGAGCTACACGACCGCTATTATCCCTTGTAAGGGGGTAATAGCGGTCGTGTTTTTGGGTTGGGTTCAGGTATTTAAGCCTCTAGAAATAAATATGCATCTTTTATGCAGGTAAACCTATGTATCCTTGAGCTCAATGCGTAAAATACACTCAGACAGGGAAAACTCCCGCACGCTTGAATGAACACACAGACAACGAGCGTAGAATACACCTAGACCCCCCGAATACAAGGGTCCCGAGAAACTAAGGGAGATGATATCGTGCGCCTGACAGCTTTTTCCGATGTGTCGCTGCGCGTCATGATGCTCCTGGCAGCACTGGAGGAGGGCGAAAAGCTCTCCACCCAGAAAATCGCCGAAGGGGTAGACACCCCCTACAACCATGTCGCTAAATCCGTCGCCTTCCTGGTCAATATGGGTTGGCTGGACTCCACCCGCGGCCGTTCCGGCGGCGTGATGCTCTCCTCCAAGGGACGCACCGCCACCGTAGGAGAGGTACTGCGCAAAGCGGAGGGGGATATCCCCCTGATTGAGTGCGAGGATGAAAATGGCTACTGTCCGCTGGATGGCGGCTGCAAGCTGCGCAATGTACTCGGTCGCGCTCGCGAGGCATTCTACGCTTCCTTAGACACCGTGATTATTAGCGATCTGCCTCTGAGCCCGCCGCGCCCGGCAGGTCCCGTGCCGGTAGAAATCGGTCTTGGTTCTATATCTCCCGTGGGCGATGAAGCCTTCGTGAGCCTTGCTGCTAGTGTTGAACCGGCGAGGCAGAGCTCCTAGAACCGCAGAACGCGAAGCAGGATCCCCGTTATCTTCTTTTCCTCGTGTGGAGAATAGAGAAAAGAAGCTGACGGGGATTTTTCTATGCCCGCCTAAAAGCTTTCATGCCTCTTATCTTATACGCAAGAAAGGCGAGAAGGTAGGGAGAGTAAAGGTAGGCTCTGACTAGGGGTTTTAGGTCATTGCGACTCTAAATAAGAGCTGGAAAAATTCTCAAAATTTTGCCCGAAAATTGCCGAAAAACGCTATTCACAGTCTCAGAATACGGGTAAGGTATGAAGTAAGGATTTTAGTGACAATCTGTAGTTGCTACGATCCCGCATCACCCTTCGGGGACGACCCCGACACAGAAGAAAGTAGGACACAATGCTCTCCGAAAAGTCCCGCCCCATTATCGAGGCAACCCTTCCGATCATCGCCGAGCGCATTAACGACATCACCCCCGACTTCTACAAGCGCATGTTCGCAGCCCGCCCCGATCTGATGGACGGCATGTTCTCCCGCTCCTCCCAGCTGGAAGGCACCCAGCCCAAGGCACTGGCAGGCTCCATTGCTGTTTTTGCATCCTACATTGTGGAGCACCCCGACTCCTACCCCGATGAGGTGCTCTCCCGCGTGGCGCACAAGCACGCCTCCCTGGGTCTGAAGGAAGAAGAATACCCCACCGTTTACAAGTACCTCTTCGAAGCTATTGCAGCGAACCTGGGCGAGCTGGCAACCCAGGAGATCGTAGACGCGTGGACCGAGGTCTACTGGCTGATGGGTAACGCCCTGATCAAGATCGAAAAGGGTCTGTACGCTTCCCAGGCAAATGACGTTATGCGCGCACCTTTCAAGGTCGTCAAGCGCGAAGAGACCGGTGAAAACGTTGTGGTGTACACCTTCGAGCCGGCAGACGAGACCCCCATGACCGCAGCAAAGAGCGGCCAGTACGTCTCCATTACCGTTCCGGCACGCGATGGCCTGCGCCAGGCACGCCAGTTCACCCTGCTGCCCAGCGAAGCAAACCAGCGCCGCATCGGCATTAAGCTCGACCCGGCGGGCGAAATGACCCCCATCCTGCACGAACTGCAGGTTGGCGACGTCGTTGAGCTCTCCAACCCCTACGGCGATTTGACCTTGGAAGGCTTCGGCGAGCCCGATGCACCCCTGTACCTCTTCTCCGCAGGTATTGGCGTGACCCCCATGATCAGCTTCGTGAAGGAACTGGTAGACGCCGGCTCCGAGCGTGAGGTCGTCGTAGTTCACGCTGACCGCCGCCTGGACACCGTGCCCCTGCGCGAAGAGCTCGAAGCTCTGGTCGCCCAGCTGAAGAACAGCAAGCTGGTCACTTTCATCGAAAACGGCGAAGGCACCTACGAGGGTCGTGTGGACGTTACCAAGCTCAACGTTCCCGCCAACGCTAACGCCTACCTGTGCGGCCCGCTGCCCTTTATGCAGGGCGTACGCTCGGCACTGGTAGATGCAGGTCTTGAGGGCAAGAACATTAACTACGAGATCTTCGGTCCCGACCAGTGGATGCTGCACGATAACGCTAAGTAAAACGCTGACAAAGCCGGGCTTATCACCTGATAAGCCCGGCTTTTGCGTACCCCGTTTGTCTATTCCAGACACTAAAGACCCCGCCACATGCTTTATGCGGCGGGGTCTTTGGTGTGCTTGAGCGAGAGAAATGGACTACTGGCGGATCAGACCCAGGATCTCATCGCGAACGCGTTCCATAGTTGCCTGATCGGGTGCTTCCAGGTTCAGGCGCAGGAAGGGCTCGGTGTTGGAGGGGCGCAGGTTAGCCCACCAACCCTCTTCAGCATTGGTGAAGGTGGTGCCGTCAGAATCCTCAACGGTCACGGGAGCTTCAGCGTAGAATGCGCGCACGCGATCCACAGCGCCCGCCTTGTCCTCAATCTCGGAGTTAATCTCACCGGAGGCAACGTAGGGGGAGTACTTCGCGCCAATAGCGGAGAGCTGCTCCTCGGAGCCGCCCAGAGCTGCCAGCACGTGCATTGCAGCCAGCATACCGGTGTCAGCGTTGAAGAAGTCCTTGAAGTAGTAGTGAGCGGAGTGCTCGCCACCGAAGATACCCTTTTCATCAGCCATGACCTTCTTAATGAAGGAGTGACCCACGCGGGTCTTGACCGAACGGCCACCCAGGCGCTCCACCAGTTCGGGAACAGCCTTGGAGGTGATCAGGTTGTAGATAATAACGGGCTCTTCATTACCCTCTGCCTTAGCGCGTGCAATCTCGCGCTCAGCAACCAGAGCGGTAATAGCCGAGGGGGTAACGGGCTCGCCCTTTTCGTCGATCACGAAGCAGCGGTCTGCGTCGCCATCGAATGCCAGACCGATATCTGCACCGTGCTCCACCACTGCCTTCTGCAGATCCACCAGGTTGGCGGGCTCCAGGGGGTTAGCGGGGTGGTTCGGGAAGGTGCCGTCCAGCTCGAAGTACAGGGGAACGATCTCCAGGGGCAGACCTGCCAGCAGGGTGTCGCCCAGAACAGCGGGGGTGGTCATACCGCCCATGCCGTTACCGGCATCAACAACGACCTTCAGGGGGCGGATGGAGGACAGATCCACCAGGGAACGCAGGTACTCTGCGTAGGGCTTGAGGATATCCTTCTCGGATACGGTGCCGGGGTTCTCAACGGCGGGGATAACACCCTCGTCCAGGTACTTCTGAGCCAGGTCGCGAATCTCGAACAGACCGGTCTCGGAAGACACGGGAACAGCGCCAGCCTTAGCCATCTTCATGCCGTTGTACTCGGCGGGGTTGTGGCTAGCGGTGAAGGTAACACCTGCTGCATTTTCCACGCCACATGCAAAGTAGAGCACGTCGGTAGAGATCAGACCGATCTTAATGACGTTTGCGCCGCGAGCGGTTGCACCTTCTGCGAAGGCATCCATGAACTCGGGGGAGGAGGGGCGCATATCGCCACCGACCAGAACATTCTGGCCAGCCAGACCCAGTACGTCAACAAATGCTGCACCGGTTGCGCGAACAGTTTCGGCGGTAATGGTTTCGCCGACAATACCGCGTACATCGTACGCCTTGAAAGAATCATTCAAATTAATAGTAGTCACGCATCTATTTTAGGGTAAACACCCAGCTCACGCGCCTATAATGGGTACATATTGCCTGTAAATTCACTGGAAATTACTGGGTTTTCTATCACTTATCAAATACAAACTAGAGACTAAGCCAATCTATGGCCAAACCGTCAAGGAGCGATATGGGCGAAATATTTCCCCTGAAGAACCCCATTCAGAACTATGCGTGGGGCTCTCACACCATCCTGGGACGCATGCGCAATGTACCTGTACCCACCGAACAGCCCGAAGCAGAGCTGTGGGTGGGCGCCCACCCCGCTGCCCCCTCGGTAGCAACCGTGGATCAGCAGGCGCAGGCACTGAACACCCTGGTGGCGAACCAGCCCGATCGTTTCCTACCGGCTGAGCGCGCCGCCGATTGGTTCCCCTTCCTCTTTAAGATCCTCGCTATTGAGGCTCCCCTGTCCATTCAGGTGCACCCTACCCCCGAGCAAGCCATTGCCGGTTTTGAGGATGAGCAGGCGCGCGGTATTGCCCTGGACGCGCCGAATCGTAATTACAAGGATCGCTACTCCAAGCCCGAGACCGTGATCGCCCTGACCGATATGCAGGTGCTGACCGGTGTGCGCGAGAGCGAGCAGCTGCGCGTGCTGGCGCGTTTCTTCCAGGCGCACTGGCTGGAGGAGCGTCTGGAGCTGGCGCCTAAGGCTCTGCTGACCGAGATTATTCGTATGGACCGGGAGCAGGCTGATGCAGCGGTTGCTGCACTGGTTGCCGCTGCTGCGTCTCTGAGCGATAGCGACAATGCGCTGGTTGCCGACGCGGCACGCCTGGTCCAGCACGTCCACGCCAAGTACCCCGGTGACCGCGGCCTGCTGGTGGCATTTGTCATGAACCTGCTGCACCTTGCTCCCGGCGATTCCGCCTTTACCCCGGATGGCCAGGTGCATGCCTATGTATCCGGTAGCGCTATTGAGCTGATGAACCCCTCGGATAATGTGATGCGCGCGGGTCTGACCTCCAAGCATATTGATAGCGAAGAGCTCATTAAGGTGCTCGGTGAGAAGCAGAGCGCCCCGATTATTGCTCGCCCGGCACCCGAGGAAGGCCCCGTGGGCGTCTATGCGATGTGGGATGAGCGTATGAGCGTTACCCGTATTGCCCTGGAGACTAACCAAGAGCTGGAATACACCTTTGCCGGTACCAGTGCTCTGCTGGTGGTCACCGGTCAGGTGCAGGTTCGCGCGCAGAAGAGTGAATACACTCTGCGCGGCACCGAATCCCTGCTGCACGCCGGTGAGGCGGATCGCGTGGTCCTGCAGGCTGGTGGCGAGCCCGCGCAGCTGTATATTGCCTCCTATATCTAAACCGTCTGTCTAGAGATGAGATACCTGCAATACCGCACGAATTGTGGGTAGGGCGGTTCATATACTGAACCCCACTAGATAAAATATTCAAGCACCCGTATAGTAATACTTAAAGCTATTGCTCTACGGGTGCTTGGTGTATCTACCGATAGATGCTCCAAACCACCCGCAGGAGTACTCGCAAGAAGACAAAAACCTAAGAAAAAAAGAGGCCCATCATGGACATTATTATGACCGTCACCGGTATTGACCACGAAGGTATTATTGCAGCTGTCGCTACCAAGCTCAGCGAATACAAGGTCAATATCCGCGATGTCTCCCAAACCCTCATGGGTGAATACTTCACCATGATCATGCACTGCTCCTTTGATGAAACCCAGCTGAACCTCATCGACCTGCAGGAAGCCTTCGTGCCCGTGGAGCAGAGCCAGAAAGTGGAAATCCGCATTCAATCCGAAGCCATTTTTAAGGCAATGCACGCCATCTAAAAGCGCACACCCGCTGACCCTACCACTGCTTTAACAGGAGAAGAATGCACACCCTCGATAACCATGTGCTCGAAACCATCCACATGATCGAGCACGAAAAACTCGATATCCGAACCGTCACCATGGGCATCTCCCTGCTCGATTGCGCCCACCCCGACCCGGCTATCGCCTGCCAGAATATTTATGAGAAGATCACTCGCTCCGCCGCGCAGCTGGTCCCCGTCTGCGAAAATATCGAAGCGGAACTGGGCATCCCGATTGTCAATAAGCGTATTGCCGTCACCCCCATTTCCCTGGTGCTCGCAGCCAGCGAAGGTGCCGACCCGGTCGATTTCGCCCGCGCCCTGGATCGCGCCGCCAAAGAGGTAGGCGTGAATTTTGTGGGTGGCTACTCCGCCCTGGTGGATAAGGGAATCACTCCCGCCGATGAGGCGCTTATGCTCAGCATTCCGCGCGCCCTGGCTGAAACCGATGTGGTCTGTTCCTCGGTCAATATTGGTTCCTCCCGCGCCGGTATTAATATGTCCGCCGTTAAAACCATGGGCGAAGTTATCCGAGCTACCGCCGACGCTACCGCAGAAAGTCACGGTTTTGGCTGCGCCAAACTGGTGGTCTTTGCTAATGCAGCCAGCGATAACCCCTTTATGGCGGGCGCATTCCACGGTGTGCAGGAAGGCGACGTGACCATTTCCGTGGGTGTCTCCGGCCCCGGCGTGGTGCATCGTGCCCTGCAGGCGGTGCGCGGCGCCTCCTTCGATGAATGCGCAGAAGCCATTAAAAAGGCGGCGTTTAAGATTACTCGCGTGGGTCAGCTGGTTGGCTCCCTCGCCGCAGAACGCCTGGGCGTACCCTTCAATATTATTGACCTCTCCCTTGCACCCACCGCCGAAATCGGCGACTCCGTGGCGCACATTCTGGAAGAAATGGGTCTGGAAACCGTGGGTACTCACGGTACCGTGGCGGCACTGGCTCTGCTTAATGACGCCGTGAAAAAGGGCGGCCTGATGGCCTGCTCCAATGTGGGCGGTCTTTCCGGTTCCTTTATTCCGATTTCTGAAGATATTGGCATGATTGAATCTGCCGCAGCCGGCCATATTACCCTCGATAAGCTCGAGGCAATGACCGCCATCTGCTCGGTGGGTCTGGATATGGTGGCGGTGCCGGGCGATACCTCCGCGGCGACCCTTGCCGCCATGATTGCCGATGAGGCGGCTATTGGCGTGATGAACCACAAGACTACCGCGGTGCGTGTGATTCCCGCCGTGGGTCTGGACGTGGGCGATATGGTCGAGTTCGGTGGCCTGCTCGGTCGCGCGCCCGTCATGCCCGTGCACACTCCCAGCTCTGAGGCATTTATTGCCCGTTGTGGCCGTATTCCCTCTCCGGTACACGGTTTTAGGAACTAGACTCAGAGGGTAAAGCTCGCGGGGTGTGTATGAAGAATAGTCATTCTTCATACACACCCCGCGAGCTGCTATCTCAGTATTTTGGGTGACTTAATGCTGAATAAAGCGAGTCAGCAAACCCTCCAAAACCAGGCGCGGCTGAGCATTGGTACGCAAGCGCTTTAGCGCCGTCTCAACCGCTTCAACACGCTCAAGATTCGCCGCTGCAGTCGTGGCATCCGCCCATGCCTGTAGCTGCTCCAGAGCATGAGCATTCACCAGGGGAGCACCCGTGCCCAGCTGCAGAGCCAGCACATCGCGCAGCACCGAAAGAATCTGAGAGACCGACAGCAGCAGAGAATCCGTCTGAACGCGCTTAGCGCGGCGTTTCTGCTCATCCTCAAGACGCTTAATCTGCGCGCGCATATGCGCAGGCACACGCTCACCCTCGGCAATACCCAACACCGCCAGTAACTCGGCACGCTCGCGCTCATTGCGGGCAGCACTCATCTGCTCAGCTGTACTGGCTGCAGCATCCAACAGCTTTGAAGCAGCATCCATCGCCTGAGCGACAGAACGCAAGGACAGTACCGTGCGAGGCAGACGCTCAAAACGCTCCCTCGCCTCGGGAGAAGAGAGTAGCAGCTGAGCCAAAGAGATATCGCCCAAAGTCATCGCCGCAATACGAGAAGCCATCTGCTCATCGGCGCTCTGAGAGATAAGAGCCTGCGCCACGCGATCGACACCGGGTAGCGGCAGCAGCACGGTACGGCAGCGAGAACGAATAGTAATCAGCACATCGGTCGGAGCCGGAGCGGTCAAAATCCAAATCGTGTGCGCCGGGGGCTCTTCAATGGCCTTGAGCAGCACATTGGAGGTACGCTCGGGCATACGCTGAGCGTCCTGACAAATAATAATGCGGTGACGACCTACCGCCGGGCGATCCTGAGCCTTGACCACCAAATCGCGTGCCTGTTCAATGGAAATATTCAGCGCCTCGGTGCGGAAATCGGTCACATCGGCATGCGAACCATTGAGTACCGTTATACAGGACTTGCACACTCCGCAACCACGTTGAGCCGGATCGCTCTGTTCGCACAGCAGGGAGGCAGCAAAAACCAGGGCGGTGCGTGCCGGATCAGCACCGGAGCTACCGCAGAAAAGCCAAGCGTGAGCGGGCGAAGGCGCGGCTGCCTCGCGACGCAGACGCTCAATGACCTCGACAGAGGTCAGGAGAGAATCCCAGAGACTCATACTTACTCCTTATCCTCAGGTTCCGCAGACTCGGTGCGCTTAAGATCAGCGTGTTCAAGAGCCGGTTCAACGAGAGCCCATACGCGGGAAGCGACCTCATCCACGGTGCCGGAGGCATCGACACGGTGCACCGAGGGAGCCTCAGAGAGAGCGTACTCCTTAAAGAAGCCGGCAATACGCTGCTTAAACTCGTTATTTTCCGCTTCAATACGATCCACGGTACCGCGCTCGGTGCGGCGTGCAGCCTGTTCAGCATCCGATAGCTCAAAGACCAGGGTCATATCGGGCTGAAAATCACCCGTAGCCCAGCGGCTCAAATCCACAATGCTCTCCACACCCAGGTCACGACCGGCGCCTTGATATGCAGCGGAAGAAGCGATATATCGATCGCAGAGCACAATCGCACCGGAGTGCAGAGCCGGAGCGATTTTTTGCTGCACATGAGCGGCACGAGAGGCGGCAAAAATCAGAGCTTCGGTGCGCGCATCCACCGGATACTCTGAATGTAGCACCAGGTTACGCAGAGCCTCACCCAGCTCGGTACCACCGGGCTCGCGGGTAGAAATCACGGAATAACCTCGGGTCTCTAGCTCCTGGTGTAGGTGCTTTAGCTGGGTGCTTTTACCCGCGCCATCACCGCCCTCGACCACAATAAAAAGGCCGGGGCGTTTGGAGACATCTACAGAGGGATCGGGGGTATAGTGCAAAGAATCGCTCACCCTATAAGGGTACCTTTTTATCGGCTCTCAGTCTTGCGCTCTTGAGCTATGGGGGAGAGCGGCATAAGGTAAAAAATTTACTCTTTGTGCTTAGTGCCCATCACATTAGAGCTCTCAAAGATGCGCTCGCGTCCCATTTATGCCACGGTTAAAGCTATGACAGAGAATTATGCACCCGATACTTTCGTCGTCTCCGGCGGCCGCCCCGCCCACGAGCACGACGCCCCCGTCAATCCGCCCGTTGTTTTTAGCTCCACCTTCCGTGGCGCCGGCAGTGTAGATATTTCCACCGACAAGGTCTATGCGCGTTTCGCCAACCCCAGCTGGGACGGTATGGAAGAAATCGTCGCCCAGCTCGAAGGCGCCAGCCAGCCCGGTCTGCTCTTCCCCTCGGGCATGGCAGCTGTTGCCTCCGTGATTGACCTGGTTCCCGCCGGCGCCATTATTCTGATCCCCAAGCACGCCTACATGGCCTCGGTGACCATGGCAAAGGATCTGGAACGCCGCGGCATTGC